>Ga0105055_10004125_pt1 | contig 21558 bp, 19 predicted proteins | sample BON03_FD_78090 | JGI IMG/M metagenome (GOLD analysis project Ga0105055, IMG submission 78090) | Freshwater microbial communities from Lake Bonney liftoff mats and glacier meltwater in Antarctica - BON-03 | ecosystem: Environmental > Aquatic > Freshwater > Ice > Glacier meltwater | place: Lake...
ATCTAAATACTACAGAATAAATTATAAAATTTCTTAAGTGTTCGAACAGAAGAGTTGGCCCTTTTGGCTGGATCATTCAACTCTATTTGCCAATTGTCGAAGGCAATTTCATAGTGCCTGACAATTTGTTCCATACTCTTCAACCCTGCTTTGTCGTTCATCGTCGCAACGATAAATTCAGATGCCAAAGAGGTCGAATAGGAGATGACGTTTTTGCAGAACTTCTAAAAGACGTCTTCCCATCCAAGTGTCGCATGTTCGTCGCGACACCTTACAAAGTCAAAAAACGATCTGACGCAACTGGAGAGCATCTTCTCGTAAGTTCTTGCCGGATTGTACAGTTGTTATTCAATCGTATTTTGCATGTTGGAGTTTCGGTTTTGCTTGATGAAATCCGGATGGAATTTCACCAGTTTAAAATATTGGCACCTCGAAATTCAAAATCTATTATGGAGAAATTGTGGTGCTTCAAAAAAATTTCAGAGATATCATGTCGCCATATTTCGAATTTCAAAAGTTTAATAGTTGTTGTAGGTTGTTGATCCATTTTGGGGGGTTTTAAATTTTAATTAAACGATTGATTGTCGCAATCCGAGACCTAAGACACTCTTATTAGCAAAAAGTATAGCAATAAAGAAAGGTAGGACACAATAGTATTGCAGAATCCTAACATGCCACGACCAAACGAACAAGCAGGCTCTTTAGAAGCTTCGATTCCCGCAAGCCAAGTGGCAAGCGTGGTGCAAGAACTGCGCGACACTTACAACAGTGACAAGACTAGATCGAAAGGATGGCGACTCTCGCAGTTGAACGCTTTGAACAGAATGCTCACGGAGGGAAGATCAGAGTTATGTGCCGCCATGCATGATGACGTACACAAATCGGATTTTGAAGGGTTTTTGCAGGAGATTGCATTTTGTCAAAACGAAATCTATGAAACGATCCAAGAACTTGATCATTGGATGGCGGATGAGGTAGTAGGCACGGGACTTTTCAACGCGCCTGCAAAGAGCATGGTGCAAAAGGACCCACTGGGTGTATGTCTTGTTCTAGGCGCGTGGAATTATAACGTTCTCCTGAGTTTGCAACCGGTAAGTGGGAATCCAAAATTCTTGTTTGCAAACTAATTTCCGAACCATAGATGGTGGGAGCCATTGCAGCCGGTAATTGTGTTATAATGAAACCAGGAAGTTACGCAGAAAACAGTAGCAGAGTTATGTGCAAGCTAATCGCCAAGTACATGGATCCAGAATGCGTTCGCGCCATTGAAGGAAATCGCGAAATTACCAATGCGTTGTTGGCAGAAAAATTTGACATGATCTTCTTCACTGGATCTCCATTCGTTGGAAAAGTGGTGGCGGAAGCTGCTGCGAAGAACCTCACCCCTGTTGTTCTGGAATTGGGAGGTAAATCGCCCTGTATCGTTGACAAGACTACCGATCTGTACGTGGCTGCTCATAGAATCGCCTGGGGTGCGTTAATGAACAGTAAGTCGACTTATCCTGTTGTTGAAATGTATCTTAAATTGTTTTCTTAGGTGGTCAGACTTGTGTTCGTCCAGAGTAAGTGTGTTTGCTGTTTTTGAATTTCTGTATTTTATATCTGTAGTTATTTGATGGTTCATGAAGCCGTTGCTGATCAGTTCATTCGAGAACTCAAGGAAACAATAAAGGAATTTTACGGCACGAATCCGAAAACGACCGAATTCTATGGTCGTCTTATTAACGATAGTGCGTTCAAACGTCTCTTGCGATGCGTCGATGACGGTCGTCAATACATTGTGCACGGAGGAGAATCCGATGCCAATGAAAGGTACATCGAGCCAACCGTTTTTGACTTTGGCAATGACATGCAGGCATTTTCGAATTCTGTTTTGATGAGCGATGAGATATTCGGTCCTCTGATTCCGATGTTCAGGTTTAAGGACTTGGACGATCAGGTGATTCCGTTTATTCGAGATCGTCCAAAACCGTTAGCATTGTATTGTTTTACCGCTGATGATGAAGTCGCAGATCGAGTTTTGCATCTGACTTCCTCCGGTGGTGCCATCATCAATGATGTTGTGGTTCACTTAGCGAATTCCCTATTACCATTCGGAGGAGTAGGTGCTTCAGGCATGGGTTCATATCACGGGAAGAGAAGCTTTGATTCATTTTCCCATCGAAAAGCTGTGATAAAACGAACCACTTTTCTTGATGTAAGTTTCTTTGTACTTGGCGTTCTACTTTTGATACTCATCTTTATTTTTAGCAACCTGCAAGATACCCTCCGTACACGTCAGGCAAGCAACTTTTAATGGGGATTGCATTGACCCCGCAAGTGGGATACTACTACAATGTTGTTGCTGAGGCAGTTTCAGACAAAAAGAATATCGCCATGACGCTTATGGGGACATACCTTGTGCGCAACATGTTTAAAAGTAAACTCTAATTTATATTACACTATAATTATACTTGAGCCACAACTCCATCACCATAATTTTGTTTCAAGCTGATTCCTTTGGAGACTGATGGTTTTGCAGCACTTTGCGCAACCCCATCCGAATATTTTCTATCTAAAGTTTTAATGTTGGTTGCAGATGACATGGACGATGATCGTCTTGGAGGAATACGTGGGGTTCGATAAAAGGCAACAATCATATGCGATTGAAACGATAAGGAGAAGAAAAGAAACCACGAGAGTCGAAGCCGATTGCCAGGATCGAATAAATTGTGATAATCAGTGAAGAGAACGGTTGCGATACCAGAGAGGATCAAGGCAATGGCGATCCAAACAATGCGAATCGTAAGCATCCAGATTTTATTCACCGATTTAGTATCGCTGCTAAACATCCTTAAACGACGAACCATAAAGTATCCATACACAATAACGACAACCGCAGTAATCCAACAAAAAGTAGCTAAAAAGTAGAGAGATTTCACAGAAAAGTCGATGTGACCACCGTAAGTCACTAGACAAGCAGAAACCAAATCTAGCATACAAAACACAAGTCCCACAGCGCAGAATGCGAAATTAACAATGTTAAACCAAAAAGTGCGTTGGCTCTTGAACGCTGCAAATAGAATCGTCCTCCAAGTAACAATAATCACGATAGCAGACATTATGGAAATAGGCAGAGTGCCCGTCACTACTATTCTTGAAAACCAAAATGGAAATATTCCGCGACTCCAAAACGGATCTACTGCAACATACATTGTGCGAATAACACTCACCACAATTTGAATCCCGAGGACCCACAGTGCTCTGGTATTCAACTCCAGTTCCTGCTTTCGCAATGATTTTCGAACAGCAACAAAATTATAGAACTTCTTGATTGCATACATTGAAATAAGAAGTGAATAGAAGGACGTGAAAGCTTGCATGTATATCCAAGAATGGTCGAACATATATTGCCATTCGTTGAAACTTCCTGCGAGCGTCATTTTAACGGTAGTACTTCGCATTGCAGTAAGAATCATAACAGCTTCATTCATCCCGATCTCCAACACAGGATAATGTTTAGCTTGGTCACAAAGATTTCGATCATGAAATACATGTCTACCATGTCCAGGGACTAAAATTGAAAACAGTAAAACTGCTTTGGCATCAAGTTGCCTCCCCCACTTTGCTAATGCACAATAGTCGCACTTGAAGCAAGACTCATAGTAATTATCTTGAATAACTATGGTTCCATTATACTTGCCACTTGATAAATCTTCTAAACTTGGTCCTGGACATCCACGGCGACACCAGTCACTGTTAAATAACGTTAATTCGGTTGACTCATTAAGTTCGTAATCATCATCGGTGAAAGCCATCGTAGTTGTCGTGAAAAAACGAGGCAATACTGAGGGAGGCCCCTGAGTTACTCGTGAGCCAGCAACGCCAAGAACAAAAAGTCCTGGCAGAGCATGAAGGAGTTTCATCAGTGAAATATACGCTCCCTAAGATATAACAACAAATTGATGTACTATAGTCGAATTCTTGATCTGTCAGTCGTCAGTAGTTATCAGTGCTCAAACTCCGATTCTCAAAAAAATGTCCTCATGTGGAGTCGGCCCTACAGTTTAACCTAAATCACCTTAACAAGCGACGGGTTAACCGAATCGTATACAATTGCGTAAGTAAACGCTAGGTCACGGGTTTTCAATCTACTGGAATACATCGAAGGTTTTATTAAGAGTTTGTTATCAAGAAATCGTTAGTAAGCCAGTAACCACAAATATGGTACAAAGAAGAAACAAGTAGAAAAAAACTGTCCGTTGAACTTGCTTTGTCCACTCATGACCACTTCAGAAGATGCAAGGGTCACAGCTAAAAACTACGTAGAAGAAAAGCAATTAGGAGAACTGTTCAAGGTAGGTGATTTGTTATATTTAAAGAGATGCTCTAATCTGAACACAGGAACTCGGTTCGTCGCTTTTGTATTCTAGACCAGATGATATTCGGGGATTTTTGTTGCAGCGATTACGAGAGATCTTATCAAAACGCATGAAAGATGAACACTGTTCCATATTTAGTGACCAAGATTTGATTACTTTGTTTAGCATGTATGACAAAGAATCACAGCGAGAGATTTCCAAAGAAACCGCGACCAGAGCACTAATGGCACTAGGAGTAAAAGATTCTCAACACATTGAAATTGATTCAGAAAATGTTAATGTTTCCGCTTTTGTAAGAATCAGCAAATCTTGTTTGAAAAATAAATAAAGTGTTCAAAGTTCGTCTTTTTCTTTCATTTTATCCCGTCGTGCGTTGCTTCTATCAATAAACCAAGCATCCGAAAGTCTCATAGAATGAATTTGCAAGGTCTGCAAATCTTTCGGGGCTTTTTCGGCGCCATACTTGAACTCATGTACGTCAAGTTCACCCAATAACCCACCAGTACCATAACCATAAAGCAATGGGGGTACCAATGGTTCATCTGCTTCTGTATCAGGTGCTGATCCAGCTAGATACACGTGTATCGCAGTAGCAGTCTCCGTATCAGGTGCGTACCAATATCCATACTTGATTTTAGAATGGTATCCGACGCTTAGTGATGCATACTTGGCCGAAGCTTTGTTCTTTGCTCCCGAAACCATAATGATGCAACCTCTGTGCCCAGTTTTTACGCAGTTCTTGGTGAAAGCAGCAGCTTCCTCCTCTGAGTTAATATACACAACAAGTTTATCTAGAGCCTTCAATGCTTCGTCGGATATGATACCGACGTCTATCTCACTTCCCCTGTATGATTTTGTAACATGATCCGAAACCAATCCAATGAAAGGGTATCCAGAAGATTTCTTCCCTAGTTTCAAGAAATGATTGCAGGCTTTCGTATTGGTCGTTTTCCGGCAATCAACCGCACCTGTATTAATTATTCCTTTCAGACGTTTCCCCAAGTTCTTGACTATCCCAAATATCCTTGGAAATGGTTCTTTATAAAATAATACAACCCAAACCCTGGACCGTCGATTTTCTTGAAGGAACCGCTTTATCTGACCGCCTTCCATCGAGACAACATCATCGGTATCTTTAAAAACATCTTGCGGCTTTTCTTGCTCCTGCTTTTTTCGCTTCTGGTTCCCAAATCCATCAAAATCAGAATGGCCTCCTCCAAATCCGTGATGTCGTTGCTGTTGATGTTGACTTCGATGTTGCTGTTGATTTCGTTGATTTCGATTCCCGCCACCTCCTGAGAACATATTCGCAAATGCTTCTGCAAATCCACCACCGAATCCGCCACCACCACCATCACCACCTTGCTGTCTATGATGTTGCTGAGGTGGTGGGGCACGGCCGCTATCAAGCCCTTCTTCCCCAACTTGATCGTAAATGCGGCGCTTCTCTGGGTCACTCAACGTCTCGTACGCTTTCGCAATTTTATGAAACTTTTCCGTAGCTTGTTCTTTCTTTTTCTCATCCTTATGTCTGTCTGGATGATATTTCTTCGCCAGTTTTCGATAAGCAGCTTTTAATTCAGGCTCTTTCGCATTTCTCTTCACTCCTAATACTTTGTAAAAGTCAAGACATGTCACTGCAGAGAGAATTGAAAGAAGTACCAGCGAAAGAAACAATCTTTTCATAGTGCCTCACCGTCTTATTAACAACTGCTGCAGAATATCGGATTGCACGGTTTATTTCCAGCCTGGAATCAGGATAGAATAGATCATTTCCAGAAAGACCCCCCCAAAGTATTTCTCTGAAATTCAACATCAATTTGAACATTGTGACGTGGTGCCGTCCCAGATGTATTCCTCAAGTTGACAGCAATATCACATGCAAACGACTTCTTTGGGGTAGCCACTAAAGCATTTAAAAATGCTATATTGTGGTGATGATATGGCATATTTTAGGGTTTACGAGTTATGACTGCAAATTGGCATGCACCAGATGTTAATTCCTGGCCATTCATTTTAGCCGTTCTACTTTATTAAATATCACTAACAAATACTTAATCGATCACAGAGACATTTGAGTTGTTCACGGAGGCTTCCAATAATATTCGTGGACGTCTGTCTTTCTGCATTCCCAAAAGAATCTCGCATACCTTCTAATAAGTTCTCCAACAGCACCTTCGTATCTAGAGCCCATCGAGCAACAATGATAAAGGGAACCAAAATGTGACCACGGCATTTCGCAACATCTCTAATTAACTTTAGGTTCTGAAGGCTGATTTGCGTCATAAGACTTCAAGTATAATAACATATTGGTACTTCTTCCCTCTCCTTGTATTATTTTAGTATTTGCTTTGGTTTACAAATACTTCATCGTGTTCAGCGCATTCCTCACGATGTAGAAATGATATGATTTGAATCAATTTTTCACAATGCCTCGACTAGCGAATCCATTTTGAGATAGGTCTGATAACCCGTGGAAGAAAATTAAGAAAAAACGAAAACTTCATGCCTGCTAGCAAATTAAAATCTCAGTTTGAAGAAGTGTTTCTGTTACGTTTTTACACTTATTACTTGAAACCGGTGTGAATTATCTAATATATTTTCAGCACCTCCGTACCGGTAATTCGAATGAAGCACTTTGCTGAGTAGTGGAGTTTAATCAGTTTATACTAACCATTTCTTAAAATTGGTTTATTGTCTACTATGCCATTTTCTGTCCACCGGAATCTGAGTTATCGAGTGGAAATTCCAAAAGTTGAGAAATCTACTAGTAGTTAAAAAAAAAATCGATTTTTGTTGTGTTGAAATCTAGTGAAAATTTACATAATAATTTGTCTTGAGAAACACAATCAAATAGCCACCAGTGCTTTGTCCTTTGAATAGTCAAGTTTTGATTTTAGATACAATGTGTAAGTGTTGATTAGCAATGAAGTGTATTCGTGGTTTGAATGACGAGTATGCGGAGAGTATTGGTAGGAGAATGTTTTTGGTGGCAAGGATCACCTCGTCCTTTCATCCAGGAATTATTTCAATCCCTCTTTAACAAGTCAATGAAGATGCAGATTACCCTTTTGTCCTGACTACATTCTATGACGAATGTATCTACTTTTTGAGCTGAGACTTGTGTGTGTGATATTTTATCAGTTTCTAATTCTTGGTGTATAGCGGTTTACCACATGGGAACGAAACAGGCGTTCATCGTTTTTGGCGGTGGAATAATGGCGGCGTCTGTATTGACGTCAGTTCTTTTTAGAGCTGGAGGTTCAACTCCACGTACTCATAACAAAGAATGGGCGGCAGCTACCAAGGAGCTTCTCAAGTTTCAGGATATGGTAAGTCAAAGTTCGGGACATCAAGTTTTATTCTTATATTGTTCAGAATCCTATTGGCATTGGAGGACGCCGATCTTTCGATCCAAAGTACTTCGATAAGGAGTAAATCATCTGTAGTGTATAAACTGGTACAACTAAATTTACTTTTCTGATTTGTAACTTTTAATATTCAACCATGCAACTTTCGACTACGTTACGAAACAGCGCATCACGTAGTTTCTGAGAAGTTGGATTCCCGGATATTTTTTTGATCATATACGCAAGGAGCAAAAAAGGACCAATGACTTTTGCCAGTGGGACTTTTCTGCTTTCAACACCTTCTACCAAGATAGACCAAATTGTGTGCAAGAAAAATCCTAGAAGAGACAAAAGAACAATCCAAGAGACAACTGCCAGCAAAATACTTTTTAATTTTCCAAATTTTGGACTGTGACAAAAAAGTATATCTTGGATTCTTGATTGATCACGACGCGACAACTCGATGAGTCTTCCAGCAGCGTCGATCTGAGCTTTATGTTTTTTTACCACTGGGAATTTGGACGGTGAAAGGTTTCGAATTTTTTGGAGAGAAGGTTCAAGGCATTTCAAAATGGGTTCCATATCTACAAGTGTTCGAGTATAATTGGAATTTGGAGTTAGTGAGGCGATGCAGAGCAGAAGTGGTAAAGGTGCTATGTGTCCATATAGATCGACCGCAGGACCTACCAGCCACTGAACTGAAGTGGGTAAAAGAACCGAAACCTTCTCCGTTCTTGTGGAAAGAATAATCGCGCATAATGTCACGTATCGGGAAATGGTATCAGCCTTGAGCTCCTGGGTTTCTAAAGACTTAATGGCACGCCCAAAGACCTTGGACATGGTGAGAACCGTATTTTTAATAAAACATTCGAATGGAGCCTTACCTCCAATTTCACATTGTCGTCAATATCGTCCAATGAATCTTCTAGACTTCGTTGGAGTATTTCTCGGCACCGCTCCTCCATAACCGTTATGAATAACAACGTTTTTTTAAAACACAACAAAAATCGATTATTTTAGAGCACTACGAGTAGTGGATAAAAGCCATCAAATGTTAATTTCTTAATAAACAAGAGTATCTTGTTGAAAGAAAAGAGCCTGATGGCAATCCGTGAGGTCATCAGAAGCAAGAACATTTTTTTTCAAGCGGACTTTTAATTCAATTTTACGTGACAATGAAGATCAATATCACACTGGAACAATATTTTATTTACACTTATTAATATCCAGAGGTTCTTGTTTTGCGATAACGAAGACAGCAACTGCTATCAGGATGAAGGCTGGCTGTACTCCAGACTAAAGAAATTCAGGGAACAGCCAGAGATCGTTTATTGTTATGTCCGTTAATTAAGCAACTATGTTTCCTATGGATGTTTATTCACCATTCATCATATAAATTTATTCAGTAAGCTAGATTTTCCATAGAGGACTGATTCATATCAAACAAGATTCTGGAGCTCGGCACGTCGAACGGATATCTTCTTAGCTACCCGTTCGCTAGCAGAAAGTATGGTTCTCTCTCTGGATTTTATCTCTTTTAGACTCACGGATCTTGATTCAAAACCAGGTCCGAATTTTATTCCTGGGCATTCCATTTTTGTGTCTCGCGTTCGGAATGAATCCAATCTCAACATTGCTCTCCTCTTCTCCGCCAGCTCAGAGTAGTAGCTGCTATGCCGACACGGTACATTTTTTCTTGAAGCACCACTTCGAGCGTCGTCCCGCTTCGACGCGCATGAAAGTTTTTCCATCATCCTCCAAGGTTACCGCGCCTGACAAATTCGGTAGACCCTTTTTTCAATGTCGGTGTTACCTCGACTTGTTGTATTTGATCTCGATGATTGTTTATGGTTCCCGGAAATGTATCATGTAGGTATCTGAAATTCTCAAGTGTTCTTTCTTACTTTGGAATATATATATAGTTATGGGGGGGAGGTGGCAGTCCTTTTACGAAACTTCATAATGGCAATTTAATTGATAGGTTAGGGACTGAATTGTATTTACATAAAGGTGTCCGGGAGGTCCTTCATGAGCTTCAGACTGCACCCCAGTGGGAAAATACTGATGTTGCGGTGGCAAGTTGTTGTGATGAACCCGCTTGGGCTCACGAGGCATTAGGATTGTTTGAGATAAACACTCGGCCGATGGAGGACATGTTTATCCACAAGGAAATTACAAGTGGAAGTAAATCAGGACATTTGAAACGAATTTCTGCTGAGACGGGTGTTTCATTTGAAGAGATGGTGTTTTTCGATGATCAAATGGGGAACTGCAAAACAGTAGCTGCACTAGGCGTGACTGTCTTTCACGTGCCGTCAGGAGGAGTGAGCTTAAAAGCTTGGGATACTATGAAATCAGTATTCCCTGCTCCTGGTAAAGTTACATCAATAAAATAGAATGTTATTAGCTATTAATTAATAAAAAATCCTCCCATTGGGAACCATGTATGTATTTAATCTTTAACCACTCGGAGTACTGAATGTCTTTATACAACTGCAATCGCGCCTTGTTTGAATTATTACCGCGAGCGATATTTTTGAATTCTAAATAGGAAGTGTCATTTTGATTGATATCTGCCAATTTCACGAATCGCTTCAGCATTTCACGTTTGCAGTATTGCGAAGACCTATCTTCAATGGTTTCAATTTTCCTGGACTTAGAGAATCTTGGTCTGGTTAAACCTTCAGATTGAACGACAGCTTCAATAACGCCAAAAAGTGATTCTCCATTCAAACACTGAATCGGTTCAATGTCTTTGCCAACTCCGTCACCATTAGGAGTCCAGCGCCAAATAATCGATCTACCGTCCACCCCAAGTGATCGTTGCTTTCGCTTACCTGAAGCTTCTGGAAGGCAACTAGGAAGCCTGTCTTTTGCATATTTAAACCTGGAATTCGAAATAAAAACTTTTGACAATGGAGTTGATTTGAAAGTATCGGAGTGCGTTCCTCGCCACAGAGCTGTTACAGTATCACGCAGTCGATCTACGTTCTCGGAAGGTTGAATAGCGATGCCTTCAGTACACATACTTGCAAGAGTATTCTCAGGTGATTCATCAACTAGTACCTTGACATGCTTTATCATATAATCGTGTTCCGTATCGTCATCGGTTGAATCCTTGATTGTTACATCCATAGCAATGGTGAGGGATTCCAAACCTACTACTTGAGGTATCCATTTAGATAACAAAGCCCCTTGTAACCCAGTGCAATTCCACTTGCAAATTTTATCACTGCATGACATAGAGAGCGTCTTATATTCAGATTCTATATTGCTGTGGCTGGATTTCATCCGCAATACGCCTTTTGTTTGGTTGAAACTTTCTCTCCCTTGAGGATCGCTCACTGGTTTCGCACCACAGAAGCTATGCCCATCAATGCTGCAATCTCCACAAGGAGGATGAGTCACAAACAGATGAAGCTGAATTGAAGATTTCACTTTATACAATGGTCCGTTTTCCTCCCTCTCGATAATCGATGCAGCCGTGTTTGAAAGCACTCGTTCCAATTCATCAGCAAAAAAGAAAATCATCGCTCTTCGACAAAGCACTTCGGCATGACAGTCATTTAGTACACACCCTTCCTTACTCATCTTCTTTGGGCCTAGGCATTTAGTCCCAGTAGCGAGCGTGATTATGGTACCGTTGCGGTCGGGTAAGCAACTGCATGGATCCAATGAACACGAGCAGGTGGCAATAATACAGGCCATCACTGTCCATTGGTGATCTTGGGGTTTATATTTCTGGGGGAAACAATAATAACCCTTCAAGGCAACTTGACCAAGCATCCAAACAACATCTCCTGCAACACGGATAGGTCCCCTCGTATGTCGTAGAAAATTCAAATTCAAATTTGATTCGTTTCAAGAAAACCGACTGCCAAGGTTCAGAATCACGACACATATTTTTGTACTTTTGCTGGTTAATTAATTTAATTTAAAAAGGTTGACAAGGAAGAGAAAGTCATGCAAGTTGGAGTTTTGCGAATAAATCAAATAGACCAATGACGGCGAATGATTGATCCTTACTTTGCAGATTTTTCCTTCCAAAGCTTGAAGATCTGAGTCGCTGCAAAACCGTAAATTAATAAACTGCCGCTACCTTTAATAAAACTTACCTAAGAGATATTGCGCATGGAACGAAAGATGCACGTGATCACTCCTTAGTAGATTTACTATCTCGTCACCTTGACCTGGCAAAGGGTTATATATCTGTGGAATCTCTGAAGTCTGATCCAATACAAATGACCAAATATCTACCGGTATACAATTTGAATCGCTCTCGGCAACTCGTTGAACGCTTTCCCTCACACTTGAAATATTGGGGAGGGTTTGAAGTACTCCCACAGGTATTATAACAACTACAGGCACATTCATGTTCCCTACCTCCGTCCTGAATGTATCCAACATCTGCTTTAACTGGACCGCGTAGTCACTCGGAAAGTCAGGCCCAGCATCCGATTCACCTTGATACCATATCAGTGCCGTCGTGTTTCCAGCAAACTTGGACCTTTCAACCATGTGCTTAAAAAGGTTGAATTGTGGATTCCATTCTATTAAAGGGAAAATCAAGTTATTTTCGCGTGATGCATTATTCCTTACCTCGGATACAGGTGCCTCCAACAGCACAAGGAACCAAATCAACAAGCTGGTCGATGTCTCGGATCAAAATTTTCGAAAAAAGAAGTCCAGGTCCGATACCACAAGTTTTCAAAGTGTCAATATCCCCATGCAAAGGTTCATGGGCAACCTCCCATGTATCCTCTGCAGATAGTCTCCGTATGCGAGGGTCCTTGCTCTCTATTTGAAGCATGTGTGCAATCTGGTCCGTATTCTCGTCCCAGACCCACTTGTCATTATATCTGCTAAGTCCTCCTCGACCTGATATGTTGGATTGTCCTGCGAGAATGAACGTACTCTTCATGATTTTGTCGGTACGGTCCCCGCATTGTCACCATGTATCCTGTGTCATTGTTGATTGTCGGCTCCATATTGGGTACCGTGACCCTCGTGGTGGTAAATAAAGCTATTTTTAAAGCTGGGTTTCCTTTTGTATTCACTCTGAGCACGTAAGTACCCGGTTAGTTTGTCAGCAAATAGACACGTTGACTTCCTGAAAAGGTTTCATTTCTTGGTGACTTACAGCTTGCTGCAGCTACTAAGCCGGGGGTTTCGTGTGTTTGAAGTTAAATTTCTTCCTGTATTTGTGAATATTATGGTTGGGGCGTTCGGGGTTGGATCTATTTGCTTGATGAATTTCTCGTTACATTTTAACTCGATAGGTTTTTATCAAATGCTTAAACTTCTGGTAGTTCCATGCTGCTTAGTTATTAATGCGGTGATGTATCGTGAGTATGCTAGTTCCAAAGTTAAACTTACTCTGTTACTCGTTATTTCTGGGGTAGGGGCTGCCACGGTGACGGACTTGGAGCTGAATTTCAAAGGATGTGTGGTCGGTTTGTTGGCGGTTGCAATCACTGCACAGTTTCAAATATGGCAAGGACAGAAGCAAAAGGAATATGGTCTCACTGGGAATCAGTTAGCATGCTCTGCTGCATTTGCTCAAATATTTATCGGTGGTTTCATGGCGCTTCTTTTCGAAGGCCGTGATGTCGTGGCATTTGTGACGACTCAAGAAACATCAACTTTATATTATTTGGGTTTAATGATTGCCATGTCTTGTATTCTAGCGGTGTGTGTTAATGTTCATTCGTTTGCCTTGATTGGTAAAACCAGTGCGGTGACATTTCAAGTCGTTGGTCATGGGAAAACCTGCCTCATTCTGATGGCAGGGTATTACAGTCACATTCAATCGGGTGGCGATTGGTCGAGTCTTCAAAACAATTTAATTGGAGTTTCAATCGCAATGATGGGAGTCGTTCTATATAGCAACGTCAAGCTGATGAATGAACATGGCGACTGGTGCGATATATTAACTAGGCGATTTAAACGATTTCGATACCAGTCAATCATCGTTTAAAGTAATTTTTACGATGATGTGATATATTAACTACCTATTTTAAACGGTTTCATTAACAGTCAATCGTAGTTTAAAGTAAACTATTCGACAAAACTCGAATGTCGATGGTTCCTTTCCTCGAGCTCGCATTCCAATTCATCCGCTTCTTGGTCTTTATTTTGTTGACGTAGCACTTGAATCATATTGGCCAACGAGGAAAGAGTATCGGGATGCCTCGGTCCTTTGACACTTTGGCAAGCTACTAGCTCGCGTTTAAACAATCCTTCCGCTTGTCTAAATCGGCCTTGTTGCAGCATGCATTCTGCAAGATTGTACACGGTGGTCAGTGTCTGCAAATGATCCACACCTAGAGCATGCTCGCATTCTGTCAAGGTTCTTTTTAACAGCGCCTCAGACCGAGGGAGTTGGTTCATATCCTGTAAAAGAACAGCGAGATTATTGGTCCAAACTAAAACGTCTTCGTGACGAGAGCCCCATGTGGCCCTGCTTGTGCTTACAATACGACTCAGCAATATATAACTACTTCGATAATCTTCCTTTTCCTGCAATAGCAATGCGAGAAAGTTCGCAACCACTAGTGTGTCCATGTGGGAAATTCCGTTTTGAACAAGGGAAAGTTTTAAAGATTTGGAGTAAAGAGACTCGGCCTCGGCAATAAGGGCCTCTGAAGCATCAGGATCATGTCTAAACCGCTCTTGTAGTAACCGCGCAAGAGCTACACGTGTTTGCGTGGTCAAATAATGAAATTCTCCTAGAATATGTTCGCGAGAAGAAAGCACATGTCTCAATAACTCATCGGCCAGGTCGAATCGATGGTGCCGTTTCGCTTGGAAGCACGCCAAGTCATGTGATATCGTCAAGGTCAGCATGTGCTCAAACCCAAGCTGGTCCCTGGAGAGGTTTAGAGACTGCATCAGATAGGTTTCCGCGAAGTCTACGTGGCACAGTTGGTCCAATAGCATCCCCAGTCTCCATAGTGTTGATATGGATGGTGCCACATTACAATTTAGAGTTAGTTTCATCATTTCCTCTGCAAACCATTGCTTCATCATCGTACCGACTTGTTGGTTCAACCATGTTGTTCCTGATGAATGCACCGCATTGACAGCTCGCAATAGCCATTCCTTGTCCTGGGCCACTGAAACTTGGCTGGTTTCAAAGTCGGGAGTAAAGTTTAAAATTGTTTTATCAAGATCGTCGATAAAACCTTTGGTAGCTTCGATATTTAGCTCCTCAGGACAGTGTGATAGCAATATTTCTCTGCCGTGATATAGTGCATGCATTAACTCGAAAAGACACCATGATCGTTGTATCAAAATGGGTTGATAGTGGGGTTCTATAAATACACAAGTGTAAGGTGTTCGTTCGATAATTAATCTCACGTTCTCCAACAGCTCGTCTCGATGTAACCATGATTGGTCTTCATTCGCATATCCTTCCAAATGAGCCACTTGATCCACCGCAAAAAAATCGATCCAGAAGAAAGCGCGAGAAGCGCCACATTCAGATATTGTTGGCAAAGGTCTGTTTATTAGATCATTAGTTGAATGATCCTCACTACTACTGGATGCTTCATCTGAAGTCGTCGAAAATGCACGATCCACCGAAACAAGCATATGCACCAGTCTACTGAAAGACGCGTCCCAAGGATGAATTACATAATGCGTGGCTGTAGACACTTTGTCCGGGAAAGATCGTTTCATAAGTCCAGAAAGAGAGCATTGATAGTCTAATGTTTGTGGTATGACGAATTTTGAAACGACCTCTCGAGTAGTCATGTTTTCAAGGTTGTGCTCGTGAAGAAGGTTTAATAACAGGTCGATAGAAACTCCTCGGTCGCAAAGATTCTCAGGATCATCGACGCTTTCAACATCTGACGAATCCCAAAAGTTATCTGATTCGCTACTCATGTTGAACCATAAACGTTTTTTTTCTACGCAACACTTTTTTTCATGAACGAGTTGGACGACATAGAACGACGGATATCGTTATTGGAAAGTCCACCAATTTGTAGTGATGAACACAAACGCGTCAAACAAGCATGCGAAAACCTTTCGCTAGCTCACAAGTTTATCAGAGTACCATCAAACTACTATGAAGCCACTCTCAACGAAAGAGTTCGAATGCTTGGTGGTTTAAAAAAAGAATCATTATGTAAATGTATCCTGTTAAAGAACTGTGATTGTGACAGTCAGTATTATATGGTTATTGTGCAGTATGTGCATCAGATTGAAATGGACTGTTTAGTGGGAGTCATTCGACGTATGCTGGGTGAGCCAAAACAGAAACTTGGTTTGCAATTAGCTCCTCCTGCAGAAGCCGCCGAATTGACAGGATTTGGATTCAATTCAGTGTCCCCACTGGGGTTACTTAATCATGTTCCAATTATAATGGCAAAAAGCATTCTGCAAAACAAATGCATGTATCTCGGCGGCGGAGAAGTAGACTTGAAGCTTAAAGTAAACGTAGAACAATTTGTTAAAGTTGCTTCCTGCGTTGTTGCAGATATTAGTGAATCTCGTCAAGAGACTTAGAACATGTTCGCCGCGTATTTGAATTTGATTGTTTGAAATAAAAATGTATGTCTGATTTTTGAAGCTGATATTTTGAACTAAGAATTGTTCTTCACGCTGAAATTCGTCTTCTGCTTTTTGAAATTTCAATTATGAGTACCATCCACTTCAAAGAAGAGTTTAGGGCATCAAATCACATCTGTTTGAGAGTAACTTAATGTATTCCCCGTGTCACGCAACATCCAATACTAACTTGACCGTTGCACATACAAAAAGAGGTAAATCGGAGATGCTTCCGCCTCGCTGGTATCACATGTAATTATCAGAATGTTTGAGAACATTCGACCAAACGAAGAATTGAGTCAGCATTCTCTAGATTCATTCTATTTTAATAATTAACATAAGATAAACAACAGATTAGAAGGTATCATCTATCCAAGCTTTAATACCTGAAAATTCTGAAGGAATCGCAAGCTCTAAATAAACATACGTCGTAATTTCATGTGGAAAGGCCCCCAGGTATTTATTTCACTCAAGTGGTGGTGGTACAAAGTTTCTTCCTTTGAGAGCCGCATACTTTTATTGAATATTTGTGACGTTACAACTTTTTAACTTTTATTTGTGCACACTCGTTGAATTGATATGTTTGAGAGTTTCATCACGGGGTTAGTGACTAAATATCTGAATGACTTTTGCACGTACGATGGTCTCGTGGCTACTGGGATAGCGCAATTGGAGATATCCAAATTGGTGGTCAAGGACTCCGCCATTCCACCGAATTTACCAGCAAAAGTGGTGAGAGTTTCAATAGGATCGTTGTTCGTGTCCGTGTCGGCTTTGAGCATCTTCACACTCAATTCTTCGTATGCCATTAAGCTACATGTAGATAATGTATGCGTGCATTTGAAAAACCTCCCAGATTCAGATTTGAAAGAATTCGACGAATTTGTTGCTGTGCGAGATGCTAAATTGGCCGTTATTGCATCGCTGCGTCAAGAAGCTATTGATGCTATTGAATCGAAACTATCTAAACTCGACGGAACATTATCGGTTACACAAAGTGACTCATCTATAATGGGACTCATCAAATCACTTGGAGTTCGAATGGCAAGCAATGTTGAAGTTACCATGAATTCAATAGAAATCAAGTACGACTTGGGCGACAAATTCTTATGTTTCAATTTGTCCCAGTTTTCAATGACAAATTGCAGTTTGGATCCGGAAATAAACACGCGGGAAGATTCCCATGGAAACATAATTGGTAGTTTGGTTATACCACAAGTTCAAGGCGAGACAGCGCAGATAGTTAAGAAGGTATGTCGATTTCAAGGTTTGTCTGTCACGGTGGATAAAAACCATCTAATGACTCCATGCGAACTAGAAGTGCTCTTCTCTGTAAATCTCGCTGCGAATCCCAGTCCAACTATGGGAATAGTGGAAAGCAGAATGAGCAAGATTCTAATAAGAGTATCAAGTGAAGATTTGAAAACAGTTAGCCGTGTGTTGCACTCAGTCTCGTCCCATGCAGTATGGAAACAGTTTTGCATAGACCGTTTTGATATACTGGCGTCTCGAGGATACACGATGGAAGATCAACAAAAGGCATTTGCACTATATGAAACAATGATTGAAAAGGGGACTCAGCTTATCAAGCATCCGTTGGTTCAGAGACCGAAAGTGCCCCGTGAAGGATCCACTGGTGACTTTGACGTGTTACTATCGGAGCTGTCATGGTTGGAAGCGTTCGAGCTGCGCTGCTCAACCGCACTATTGCAAGCGCTTCTTAAAAGTGTGTCCCATTTGGTTGCGCAGAAAGAACGAAGCAAAGTGGCGAAAGGAGCTGCTACATCAAGTCTATATGGAAGGGCCTTCTCCGCATTTGGTCGGTTCTTTGCACATGAACCTTCCAAGGAACTTGCCATGGATACAGCCCAAAGCCTATCGTCGGCATTAGGTATTGTTAATGGTAAAACAGAAGAAGCCACAGAAGAGCACTACCGAAAGGTGTTCAACTCCATTGACGTAAACAAAAGTGGCGATATCGACGCAGCGGAGTTGCAAGTGGGGCTAGCACTTGCTGGAACTTCTTTGAGCGTTTCTAGCATAAACAAGCTGATGAAGTCGCTGGATCTAAACAACAATGGGTCCATAGACTTTCAGGAATTTTGTGAGATTTGCAAATTGGCGCCATCGTCTTTGAACATATCAAGGTATCCAATATTTGCAATATCTATTTTTATTGAGGACTTTGAGGTTCATTTGGAGGATCAAGTTCACTTTATGATGAATCGTTTTCGATTTGGGACAGCAATTGAAAATATATCGAATTTAGCTATAGGATCCAAGGGGTTCAATATCAGCATCGAAAATATTAGTTTGGATGTGGAGGAAAAGCCGGTAATTCGATACCAAGACAAATCCATAGCCAGCCAAGTGTATCAAGATATAACAAAAGTCAATGTGTCCGTATCTCGGACTACTTTTAACAAGAATGTTCCCGATCAGCATTATTGCATGCTTTACGAGTTGAATGATTTGAAAGTGCCTGTGAAACACACGGTATCATGTCTCGCATCCGCAACTGGCAAAGATCAATTCGAGTATTCATGTGGTACTTCCTTAATGTTGAATCGCAGAAAGCGAGCATTTGATCTCCTGTTACGAATTCAGTTCCGACAGCAGGTCTACGGGCGCAACTACATTAGCAAAGCTCTTAGATTTTCAAAAACCGATGTGATTCCATCTAAAGATGATCCTCTTATCGACTCACTGGATATGGTCGTGTCGATCCCGTGGCCGACTGATTCATCGTTTTCTAGGTTCCTCGACGAAGGTCCTACAGTGTTTCAACATGTTCACTATTTTGATGGCGGTAGTGTCGTATTAAACATTGAGCAAGAGTCTTTTCGATCAGCACTTGATTTAACTTTTGATTTCCCGCCTCTAGTGCAAGTGACTGGGATACTTCGAACAGGAGTAGGGCGTTCAGAGTGCTTCGTTGGGATGAATGTTCCAGTGTGTGATGTGTTTTATGATGAACCTGCGATCGAAAGTGTGGCAATTCTGCTAAGTCAACTCTCTCCAGAAGAAGACCCTCAAGAAAGAAGCTCGAAAATATGCGACAACGTCATTTTGAAAATGCAGGTGAAGAACTCGCAAACCTTATTAAAAGTCAAATGTGGGACTGTAGAATACAATTCATCCGAGGAGAATCCGGCATTTCAATTAGGCCAGTTGCAGAATCTGTATCTTATGCCTGGGATTCATGTGAGTATTATCTACGAGGAAGACAATGTCGAAATCCCCATCCTTCTACCTCCCCTAGCTTATATTCTGGAGTCAGTCTCTTCCAATAACTCTTTTCACATCGAGTGTCAAGGATTGGAGTTTGATTTTACAGTTGTGTCTACTGAGGAAACCTCTGGATATATGCCTCAGCAGGATCATGATTGGTTTGAACGCAAATCCGCTGATCCGCTAGGTTTAGCAGTATTTCCTTCGCTAGTAGAACGCGATCTTTGTATGATGAATGTTCGCGTGCTGCAGGCGGAAGGACTGACAGGGTCGGACTGGTTAACTGGGTCCAGTGATCCATTTGCAATTATCACCTGTCGAGAGACCAGTTTCACGACAGCCACAGTGCAACGCAATTTGAACCCTGTCTGGTCCGAAGAGCCTTTTCAATTTGGACCATTACCTGGATATTGTATGGTAAGCAGTTCCGCGGAAACTTTGGAAATATCTGTGATGGACAGCGATTTCGGCGGAATGAAATCGGAGCTTCTTGGAGTCGCTTCGATTTCATTGCATGATCTGTTTCTAAAAGTATCTCAGTGTCGTCCACGAGATAGCGCACAGCATGTGTTCGATGGAGCGAAGGAACTGCGATTATGGATCCCCCTTCATCCTGTAGCATCGCAGACGGACAGTTCTGGCAAGATTGAGATAGCTGTGAGGTTTGAGGACCTCAAGATGCCAGCACAGCCAATTCCGCTAGTGCCTGCAGATCTTGAGTTGGCCTTCTTCTTTGACATCACCTTGCCAACTTTGAATTTGGAGAAACTCGCCATGACGAGGAGCAAGATGCAGCTGTGCTTTGACCCTCTGGAAGGTATTGTGGCGTTGAATGGAGGGTGTTGCGAAGATTTAACCCTGGAGCAATTTAAACGCCCTTTGTTGGCCAAGTGGTTCAAGAAGCAAAACCTCTCGGTTACTCGTCACAAGAAAACCAGTACTGTAAGTAAGCAAGCTGTTGCACCTGTTCCATCTTCTTGTGTAGAAAAAATTGAACGACCGGCTGAAAATGAAGACCACTTCTTTGAAATCTCGAAATCTCGCTCGGTAGGTACCATAGCAACTGATGATTATTTATCTATCGGTTCTGATGATGAGGATACATTGGTAGATACATCAGACCCCAAGGTTATTCTTGGTATTTCAAAAGCAAGAAGGACCAAGTTGTCGCTTGATGTGTACGTGGACAAACTCGGATTGTATCTAGTTGCTACTTCCTCTCGTACTGGACTACCTTATCGATCGGCTAGTATCAATATGAAACAAATGAGGCTGAGCGGTTTTTATTCTATCTTTCACGATCGTATGCCTTCATTCAAGATAACTCTGGCAATTGATTCTATGCATTTAGGTGACTGTGTGCAAAGACATGATTTGGTTGGTAGAGATCTAAGTGACTTCGGAGCTCACAAAAGACGCAAGAGTAAAGATGCGCAGTTCCAAATGACCGTCACCTACGATTCACTTTTGGTCAACCCAAAAATATTGCAATCGCCTACCTTAGATATTGGATTGGTGGTCGACCGCGTCTTTATTCTTGCAACAGCGTTAGTCCAATTTCATAGTAGAGTTATGGGGCACTTCGTGAGCGGCCCAGTTGCAGCAGATGTTGTTCAAGTTGATGCGTCACCCTCCGAGGCTCCGCCAATCCTGCTGCCTATCTCTCAAGTGAACATTTCCGTGGGAATTCTCAATGTATCTTTGCATCTGTACAAGCGCGAACACCTTGCTTTCAAATACAGAGACGGTAAACCTGAACATAAACCTCCTCAGTCTTTAGTTAGTGAATTTTCTGTTAGAATGGACTACGAGGTGAAGATGACTGATGCGTCGCGGACGTTTAGAAAGTCTGCTGGTTTTCACGTCGCTTATCTGTTTGCAGAGTCGATGAGCATGAGCTTGCTTTTTGAATTGTCGATACAAAGAACACCTTTGGCGGTTCATTGTTTTCAGTTGTCGCCGCAGGAAATTGATGATTTCAGAGTTGGACCGAATGTTCTCATTCAGCCATTTCATTGCGAAATCAGCAGTGTGTTGCAGCCATTGCCTTCTTTTAAAAATAA
>Ga0105055_10004127_pt1 | contig 21552 bp, 17 predicted proteins | sample BON03_FD_78090 | JGI IMG/M metagenome (GOLD analysis project Ga0105055, IMG submission 78090) | Freshwater microbial communities from Lake Bonney liftoff mats and glacier meltwater in Antarctica - BON-03 | ecosystem: Environmental > Aquatic > Freshwater > Ice > Glacier meltwater | place: Lake...
AAGGAAACGGTGCCATCTTTACCAATCAAAAACTCGCAGGTTCCAGCCCCGATGTATCCGGCCTCCTTGAGGATCGCCTTGGAGGAGCTATAGAGAAGCGTCTCCTGTTTCTTGGTCAAGAATGGAGCTGGTGCTTCTTCAACGAGTTTTTGGTGGCGCCGCTGAAGTGAGCAATCTCGTGTTGAGATGACGACCACATTTCCTGCTGAATCAGCCAGACACTGGGTCTCCACGTGCCGAGGCTGTTCGAGATACTTTTCCACAAAGCACTCCCCGCGCCCAAATGCTGCAAGAGCTTCCCTCGTGGCGGATTCGAACTGTTCAGGAATCTCTTCCAAGGTGTAGGCGACCTTGAGGCCTCGGCCACCACCACCGTGCGCTGCCTTGATGGCAACGGGAACACCATGCTCTTTGGCGAAAGCGACTATTTCATCGGCGCTAGATGCGGGGTCAGATGTCCCCGGCGCGAGTGGAGCCTTCACCTTTTGGGCGATGTGGCGAGCGGACACCTTGTCGCCGAGAGCTCTGATGGCCGCAGGGGGCGGGCCAATCCAGATCAGGCCGGCATCGATAACCGTCTGAGCAAAGTCGGCATTCTCAGAGAGGAAACCGTAGCCAGGGTGGATAGCGTTAGCGCCGGACCGCTTGGCAATAGAGAGTATTTTCTCGGGCACTAAGTAGGTCTCGGCAGAGCTATTGCCGTTGAGTGCATATGCCTCGTGAGCAAGACGAGCAAATCTAGCGTTGCGGTCCTGATCGGCATAGACGGCAACTGTGTTGATTCCCGCGTCTTGAGCCGCCCGAATAACCCGAACCGCGATTTCTCCACGGTTGGCAATGAGCACCTTTGAAATAGCTACCACGCAATCAGTTTACGGACTTCCGGAAGACATATCGCAACCGGTGCTCCGCTTGCACGTAACCGGCCAGTTCTCGAAAGTGCCTCTCACATATTCGAGTGCTGCGTCGGCGGGCACCTCATACCCAAGGCCCAAAGGAACCCCTTCGTTCAGTTTCGTATGTAGGGTTAAGTTTCGCGAGAATAGTCAGAGGGAGGAAGAACGTGCAGTCTTCTTTTTCGGGAAGAAACCCTTCCGCCGGCTCAGCTAGGGCACCGCTGACGATGTCTCACGGCGTCAAGAAATCCCCTATAGCAATTTCAGCCATTGTCGTGGGACTAAACGAGGCTCATCTCTTGGGTGATTGTCTTACAGGGATTTGGTTTTGTGACGAAATAATTTACGTAGACCTGGGTTCAATCGATAATTCTGTCGAAGTTGCCCAAAGGCACGGAGCTGAGGTGCGCCATCATGACAGAGTGCCAATCGGTGAGTTCATTCTCGCTGAGCTTTGCGGAGAGGCCCGACACGATTGGATTCTTTTTATCGATCCTGATGAGAACCTTGATTCACTCATAGCTGAAGAGTTGATGAGCCGGTTTGAATCATTTGACAAGTCCAGCAATGTCGGCGCGGTAGCGGCCCCTGGGCAGTTTTATTTCAAAGGAAAAGCGCTTGTCGGCACTCCTTGGGGCGGTGCTAAACCAAGACCGTTTCTTGCAAACAGGAACAGATTTGACTTCACACCGGATGTGCATCGGGGCCGAATTCTGAGGCGCGGGTTTGATCAGGAGCTGCTTGTCGAAGGAGGTCAAATTAATCATTATTGGAGTAATTCCTGGCTGGGTCTCGTGCGGAAGCACTTGCGGTATCTCAAAATTGAGGGCGGGAGTCGATTTCGACGGGGGGAGAGGATAAGCCTAGGTGGAGTTGTCGCTTCTGTTCCAAAGACTATTTCTCAAACTTACGGGGGTTCCTGGGACAAAAGGGATGGCCTCCAAGGAGTGATGCTCTGCGCCCTCTGGGTTTGGTACAAGTCGATGGCTCTATTTAGTCTGTGGCGCTTTGAACGATTACAGAAAAAGCAATCTCGTGCCTGAGTAGGAATTGAATTGTCGCCTATAAACCAGTGAACACCGCATTGAGCATTGAACTAGGAGACGCCCGCAGTCCTAGACGTTGAGGAAAACAATGAAAGGATTTTGGATAGATTCTTGGAAAACATCGGGACAAAGCCCGCTGCGTGACTCGCGGAAAGCAATACGGGATAGTAAGGTGCAGACCTCTTTCGGTGTCACTAGCTCTTGATGATGTAGGCTAAAGAACCGTTGTTGAGCCTCTTTTCCGAAATGAAACGACGTAAGTCCATTGATTATTATCTGGCATGGAACAGTCCCTTCGGGACAAAAGCCCGGCCCTTGCGGGACAGGCGTCGGCTCCCAATGGTGACAGCAATTGTCACCTTCGCAAACCGCAGATTGGCGCACATGCATGGCCGTTTTCGGAGGCAAGTTCGGAAGTTCGGAGAATTTGATAGGGCGTATATCTGGACCGAAAAGAACTTAGACCACGATTTCAAGATCGCTTTCGGCCACCTTCTCAAGCCAGAAGTTCCAGGATATGGATTTTGGGTCTGGAAACCTCAGGTGATTCTCCAGGCTCTGGAGCTCTTGAAGGAAGGAGACGTTCTCGTTTACTTGGACTCCGGGTCGCACCTGAACTCTGGAGGGAAGGTCCGTTTTTTCGAGTACCTCACTCACGCGAAATCATCTGAGACCGGAATTCTGGCTTTTGAGCTCGAACTGATCGAAGCCCACTGGACCAAAGGAGATCTTCTCGACTTTTATGGGGTACGTGGAAAATTGGAGGTTGTTAATACTTGCCAGATTCAAGCGGGCGCAGTCATCATCGAAAAAAGACCTGACTCCATTCGCTTCATTCGAGAGTGGCTCGCACCATTCGCGCTTGACGCAGGACTAGTCGATAACAGCCCTTCGAAATCGACAAACGAACCTGGTTTTCGAGCCCACAGGAACGATCAATCAGTTTTTTCAATAATAGGAAAGTCCAACAATATATCGATCTTGAGTGCCAGCGAGCAGTATCCGTCCAGAGCGGGCGCTACCTGGGAAGATTTGAACTCGATGCCTTTTCACCACCGTCGTGACAAGTCCACTGTCATCAACAAACTATTCCAATGGGTTGCCGAGAGTTCTGTTCCTTTTCAGGTTTTCCTAGTGAAGATTAAAGCCAGCCTGCGCTCGAATTAGGGACACTGGACCGCTCGTTTTTAGGAGGGTGATCATGTAGCTTTGTCACATCGCGCGTCAGCTTGTCGGGAGGCGCGCCACTGAAAATGCCTAGGCAGGGTATCCCCGGCCGAAATATTCCAGGAACTTTCCTCCCCACCACGAAACCCCTAAACTTTCTGTTTCGCGCGAGAACTCGGCCAATGGTCGCGGCCCTATCGGTTCGGTATTGGCCACAGGAATTGTTCGGGGCGTCAGTTAGGCAAAGGCCACGTTGCAGTGCCCTAAGAGTCTGATTAGATTTTGTTCGGGGGTTTGGGGATTTAGTAACCAACGTTTATGTTCAGAGCCTCGTTGGGACTCTCCCTGCCAAGTCCTATCCAATTCGGCAACGGCAAATCGCGATCGTTAATAAATCTGAAATCAATCCACGGTCTGGGATAAATCACCGTTCGGACTTCTGAATCTCCGAGCCAGGCAGCCCACCAGCTAAAGCTGCTGTTCGCCATAATTAGGTGCGAGGCAAGAGACATGAGGAGGAGGCTCTCAATTGGCCCACTTTCACTAGGTGGGACGATAAATTCGACGTTCTCCAGCCCAGCGATGGAGGGTAGACGAGCGGCGAGTTCCGGATCATCGGAAAACACGATGACGCTTTTTTCTCCGTGTAGCTGGGTAATCAAATTAATGGCCCGCTCATAGTAGTAATTGGTCGAAATCCCCATCCCAGGGATGTTGAGATAGTCTCCTCGACGCACGTGGATACCGACCCAAGGCTGTTCGGACCGAAGTTTTTGGCTCCATTCGCCGAACCACTCGGTCGGTTGGCTAAGGGCCCACATTTCTTCTCTTAGCCTCGCTGAATCCGCATGGAAATACTTCCAAGACTGAAGGTAGCCTTCAAGGGTTGAGCCATTGGGAGCAGACAATATTCTTGGGTCGAACCAGAACCCGCGGTCCTTTATCGTGGTCGGAGCCACGTGCCTGCCCCCAAAGGCGTTTGTGAGCCGCTGGAGCAGTTTTTTGCTATTTGAGGGCTGAATCGAGTCGAAAGTATTCGTGACCTGAGAAATTTGAGACCCGAAGCTGTCGAGCTCATATTTTCTCCCAGGGCTCGAGGCCATGGACGCGAGATCAACGATTAGTTCGGTTTCCAACTTATTCGCGACAGTGGATCCTGCTGCATAAACGAAGAGCTGATTTCCGAGCCCCCCAAGGGGGCGGATTGTAATCGCCACGGCTTACCTCTTTCCTAATCTGGAATTTTCCCGGGTAGCTTTTCTCGACGTCGCAACCATCGAAAGTGTCGCAATTTGTGCATCGAGAATATCTCCAAAATACTTGCGTAATCTAGGAAAAAGACGAACCCTTCGATACACCATCGATAATCCGATGAGGGCAAACAGCCACACTCTGTGACTCTTGGTGGTTGCAGTGTTCTGACCGGAGCCCGATACCCTATCGACCCAGCTCAGGAAATCGTCGGTTGATATCCCCCTTAGTCCCTCTGGAAAACCGGCCTTCAATCGGGCAACTACGAGGCTAGCTGCGGTGTCTAAGTTTGAAAAATCTAAATGGTGGAGTGACGGGTCTTCGCTCGATTGTGACGCGATCGCGGTCCAATTGGGCACAAAGGGAAAAGCCCCTAGACAGATGGCCTCGTTGAATTTTCCTGAGCTGCCCCAACGAAAGTAAAGCTTGTCGTAAGGCAGCACGATTACACAAGCCTCTCCGATAAGTTGAAGAAAATCGCCCTCTGGTAGTGGGAGGAAGACCACACCGCCTTGATTTCCCTTGTTTCCGGATGCTTCCCACACTTCCGGCTTAACGGCCACAATTAGTGACAGCCCTTGTGATTCTAGAATTGCCTTCAATTTTAGGGTCACCTGAATCTCGGTTGGTCGTTGGGGAAGAAGAAGTACGTCTGTTTGCCGATCCGCCCATTTCTTCTGGGCGGAAAAACCAAAGTCTGAAAAAATTGGGTATGGCCTAGTTTGAACTCCCAGGCGATTGTTGAGGTAGACCGAGAATGTCTTAGTCTCTGCGGAGAAAGCCAGGTTATTGGGTGCAGAATTAAGGACCCTATTTAATAGAAACCGGAAAGGCAGTAGCCTAAATTTTCGGGGTGAAAGCGCATCAATCCACTGTTCGGCCCAGTGGAAGTTGTATAGGAAATTGACGGAAGGTAGCCGGCGGGCTACGAGAGCACACACCAGCAACTCCATTAGCCCACCATCGTAGAATTGGACATGAGTCACCCCTTTCGCGGCGGCCTTTTCGATGGCTCGGCGCAGGGACCAGAGTGCGTAGTTCCGGAACGCCCAGGGGGACACGTTGAATTCATATTTTTGAAGATTTGGCTTCATGCTGGCATCAATGTGAGCAGCGTTAAGGGATTTAGGTCCGATAGTTTTCCCCGCGGATGAGCCCTTCCTGACTTGGTGAGCGTGCAAACTTTGGTAGGTCCAGTAGTAATGACCTGCGCCCATCTGGTCTGAGGCGCGAGTGGATACCGAGGCGAGAATCATGGTATCTCCTTACGTCTAACAAATTGAAGACAGAAAAATCTGCTGTCGCAATAGGCGGGAAGGGTTCAATCGGACAGAAACTACCTCTCCTCAACAATCGTAGTGATGATACGTAAGAGCTCGTTCGCGTACCCGTTCAGGGGCTTGTGGATGAAACGGGGATAAGCAGCAACTGACCGTTGCGTGAAAGGATCGTCTCGGGTGATTTTCTCCTGAACCAACGGGACTAAGTCATTTTGTTGAATACAGAAGTCAAAACCCTCACACGCATCCATGCCATCAAAATGGGCAAAATACCTGCGCGAGGTGTGTGCATTCTTGCCATCCGGGTACGCCAGCCCGAGGACTTCCCGTTTGCACAAAGTGCCCTCCAGCAGCATCGTGGTCAGTGGCCCAACCACAAGTTCCGCATGGCTAATAAGAGAGGGGTAGTAATCTAAGTCGGGCTGAAATCCCTCACTCACTCCCTTACCTGAGTGGGATAGTTCGCGAGAGGCCATCTGCTTGTCCAAAAGCGTTCGGGTGTAGCGGGCGGAATCAAAAGGTGGTTGCCCAGATTTGCCTTGTCTCCAGGGATGAGGGCGATAAACCACCCTAAATTTTTGAAACCTTGACGGGAGCTGATCTAGAGCGGTTTCCACTTCATGCAAAGCGCCTTCTTCATCAAAAGGCATTGCCGACCCAACAAAAAGGACGTAGGGGAAGGGGTAGTGGCTGGCGGAAGCCTGCTGAGCGGTGGGAGAGAAGTAGACATCAAACCTGGGTGTGCCCACTGTGAAAACCTGTTCCGTCTCAAATCCCTGAATGATTTCGGCGTGGGATGCGGACTGTTCGCCCCACACGCCAAGGAAGTCGGGCCGAATCCAAAATACAGTCTTGGAGGACAGATTGTCCCAGTTGTCAATCAGGCACAGAGTTTTTGTGCCTGACCGGCGTCCTAGGCGCGTCAGATCAATCGTGGCCGAATCGTAGCCGGCAGACGGGAATATAACTAAGTCGTACTCCACGTTTGTAAAGAAACTGCTGATCGTCGGGTTGATAGGTATTTTTCGTTTGAGCCACCGGGTGGTAATCCCGGATAGCAGGCGGCTCCCGAGAAATGGGATTAACAGACCGTTTGGACCGCGGCCGGCACCCACGGCCCAGCGGAGAAGCAGTGCCGCGCGACGAAGCAATGAGTCGCCAGGCGATAGCAGAGGCCATTGGCTATTTCTCATCCACCGATAAAGAAAAGTCTGAGACTTCTTCCGGTTGCGCCACATCAAGACGTTGAAGAGAATTTGGTGCCATCTGTCGCTTCGAGCGTTGCCGCTGTATAACCCTCTAAAGGCTGGGTGTTGTTCCACTTCGCCCCTCAGGGAGATGGAGTTATTCACAATAATTTCACAATCAAACTTTTCAAACAGCCGCGAAAACGCTTTAGTCCTGAGGTAGTTTCGGACATAAATGTCTGAGTTGATTGCGATGAGAATTTTCAAGATGGGGCTCCAATGGGCGCTTTGTGCTTAGTGGTAACTATGTTTTCAGATTTTATATTTCAGGCCTCAAGCTCGGGCTTTGGCGACGTGTCCGCCTCCAAGAGAAGGTCAACCAAATTAATCTCAAAATGTTTCAAAACTGATTGAAATTGGGGACCATTTGCCGAGTCATTGCGGTGAGCGAGAGCCGGGGTGTTTGCTTGTTTCCTCACCGGTCGATGCGGTGGCAGACCAAGGCAGTACATAGGGGTGTGCCTCTTCATCAGAGCACCCCAGAACCACAAATCGTCAGCTGTTGGAGCCTTTGCGAGGGCGCTCACCGTGTCCAAGACGCTTTCGTGGAGACTTCCTGGCGGGTATAGGCAACCATTTCCGCCGGGAAGCAGTAAAGCATGGCCACTAGCCCCTCGCTCGGCTCGGGTCCAACCGACTCCGTATTCCAGAGTTTGATTGTTCAGTCGAATTTTCCACCCCCGAGCACCCACCACCGTTTTTGGGTTGGCAAGTGAGGCCGTGTATAGCTGTTTGAGCAGTGTTCGCGGGAAGAACTTGTCGTCGTCGCACGTAATAATTGGCAAACCAGGAAATTCTTGGAGGGGGGGCAGCAACTTGTCATAGCTTCCCGCCGTTTTTTCAGTCCACATCACGTCTAGCCCGCGCTTCTGTTGCTGACGAATCCGCTTGGGTAGGACACGATCTGGGAACTCGTCCTCAGCCAGCACTAAGAGCAAGTGCTTGGGGGAAACGGATTGGCGCAGAAGCGATTCGATCGACAGCCAAGCATTTTCGATTCTTGCGGGATAGCTAGTCATCGATACCACGACCGGGATCGAAGGTCTCAGAATTCGCGAAAAAGGTCGACTCGGAACTAAAAAACGGACGACTGTGAGACGCTCGCGCAATCGTTTTAGGCGCTTTATGCCCACATTTAGCAAACGCCTAATCACAGAGGAATATTCCCATGCTTCCCCGCGGGAGCAGTTCTTGACTTGTTCTTCAGGGCGCGCAAACCCTTGGCAATGGTGGTCCTCGTTGCCGCCGGCTCGATGACCCCATCGATCTCTCCACGCTCGGCTGCAAGAAACGGACTAGCAACGTTGTAAGTGTATTCGCTGGCTAATTGCGCGCGGACTTCAGCAACATCCTGACCGGTATCCTCTGCTGTCTTAATTTCGTTGCGGTAAAGAATATTGACAGCCCCTTGCCCTCCCATTACGGCGATTTCGGCTGTAGGCCAGGCAAAGTTGAGGTCGGCCCCCAGTTGTTTAGACCCCATCACAATGTAGGCGCCACCGTAAGCTTTGCGCGTGATCACGGTGATGAGAGGAACGCTTGCTTCGGCGTAAGCGTAGAGCAGCTTTGCTCCCCGACGAATGACCCCAGTCCACTCTTGGTCGGTGCCAGGAAGGTAGCCGGGAACATCCACCAAAGTGAGAATTGGAATCCCAAAGGCATCACAGAAACGGACAAACCGAGCGGCCTTTTCGCCCGCGTCGATATTGAGGGTGCCGGCCATCGTGTTGGGCTGGTTTGCGATGATTCCCACCGACTGTCCTTCAACGCGGGCAAAACCGATCACGATGTTGGGAGCGAACAGAGGCTGCACTTCAAGGAATGAGTCAGGATCCACTATCGCTTCGACGATGCGCAGGACGTCGTAGGGGACAGAAGTGCTGTCTGGAATGATCTCATTGAGACGTCGATCGCGATCCGTTATTTCCAGTTCCGAATTGGCAGCGTACACGGGGGTGCCGCTGTCCCAGCTATCAGGGAGATAGGAAAGCAGGACGCGCGCGTAGTCAAAAGCATCCGCCTCATCCGGAGCCAGATAGTGTGCGACTCCGGACGTTTTATTGTGGGTGAGGGCACCGCCGAGCTCTTCCATACCCACTTCTTCACCTGTCACGGCTTTGATCACATCAGGACCGGTGACAAACATTTGACTCGTTTTGTCGACCATAATGACAAAATCTGTAAGAGCCGGTGAATACACGGCCCCACCGGCGGCCGGCCCGCACACAATCGAGATTTGAGGGATTACCCCAGAGGCCAGGGTGTTTCTCTTGAAAATTTCCCCATACTTACCCAGCGCGATAACACCTTCTTGAATCCGAGCGCCGCCGGAATCCAAAATCCCGAAAATGGGCACTTTGGTTTTCAAAGCGAGGTCCATAATTTTGATTATCTTGTCACCAGCGGCTTCGCCGAGGGAGCCACCAAACACGGTGAAATCTTGGGCGTAAACAGCAACCTGACGACCGTGGATTGTTCCGAATCCTGTCACTACCGAGTCGCCGTAGGGGCGTTTGGCTTCCATCCCAAAAGCCTGGCTGCGATGGCGGACAAACTCGTCGATTTCGACGAACGAACCGGTGTCAAGTAACAGAGTGATCCGCTCCCGCGCAGTGAGCTTTCCTTTTGCGTGTTGTCGGGTTTGGGACAGTTCCTCGCTACTGGTCACGGCCTCATTCAAACGGTCCTTAAAACCGGCGATGCGTTGCGCTGTGCTCAGACTTGTGGTTTCGGGGGCTTCATCACTCACCCGACCAGACTAATGCTTTCTATCAGCGGTGCTTGAAGCGAAAGAGGGCGTTGAGCCATCGGTCTCGCTCCACCGAAAGCAGGTGCAAGCGGTGTCGCCACGAGTTCCTCACGGCTAGGTTCGCAATCCGCATGCGCAGAGGTGGGTTCTCGGGGTTCCAGGAAGACCACGTGTCCCAGCCGTGCCGCAGAGGACGTTCTTGAAGCATCCAGTAGGCAACAAACCTTTGAGCCCCGCCGGGGTCAACCTCCCAGCGGGTGAGGTGTGACTCGGTCACATCCTCTGGTTTCAACATTTGTCTGACATCGGCAATCTGATCCCATTGGCTGGCCTGATTCACCCACACAGGTTTACCCATCAAGTTTGCTTCCAAGCCAATAGTTGATCGTTCGGCGATCACCCAATCAGCTTTCGCAGCAAGGTCGTAAGAGTTAGCTGAGGATGTGTGCCACAGAACTTCAAGCCCCGGGTGCCGCTGTTCCAAAGAGCGAATGGCTTTCACGGTTTTGAGGAAGTATTTTCGGCTCTTACCGGTGAGATTGGGGTGGACTCGAAGGGTCATGGATGCACCCATTTTTTCTAGTGTCGTCATCGCCATGTCGAATGCTTCGAATTGACTACTCCACGAGTCAATCTGCCACATCGGGCCAAAGGCAAGAAACTCATCTGCTGAGGACGTGAAAAAAACGGCATGGGGCTTGGTTCCTTGCTTTTCGTCGCCCAGGAGGCCCGAGGGGGCCGCCCACCGTGACGAAAAACTATTTGTTCCAGAGCCCACGGAAGTGCGCTCTTCAATCCACGCTGACGCCAGGGAAGAGATCTCACGACCCGAGACTTTTGCAAGGAAGTTCTCGATCTCAGCTTGGGAAGCGAGACGGTCGTGCGGTTGGGTGTTGCCTAAGTAGTAGGAATCTTTGCGAGCTCGACCATTCTCGTAAAACCGAGTAACGATACCGAGTGATTCCGCCGCTAGGCGGGCTGCTTTTTGGCGGGAGGTTCTGCCATTGGGAATCAGCACTGAGTCTGGAGAAAGTTCCGTAAGGGCCCCCACAATGGCCGCGTAGCTCGCGGTCGTTTGCCGAGTCAGCTCGCCACGGAGAGAGTTAACAAACCAATGAGAGGGCGTCAGTGATTCACGTCGGAAATAGGTCAGAAGCTCCGATTCGATGGCAACGTGACACTCCTGCTGCTGCCCGGGGGTCAAGGGACGGGGAAGGGTTCGGTTTTTCCACAAGTGATGGTGTGTCACATCCCACTCTTGAAGAAAAGAATCGAAGCGTTTCCTAAATACTCTGTGTCCCAGCATTCTGGCAAGCCACTGGGGAGGGAAATCCTGGTTGATAGTGGTGAAGCCACTGATGTCCAGGAAATGAACGGTGTGCCCTTCGTCTCGAAGATCAGCAATGACAGAGGTAACAACGCTTCTGCTTTTAAGCGTGGCACCGTGGTAGTAGACGACGGCTATCGTGCTCATGTTTTTGCTCGAGTCACGAGGAGCCAGGTCAGGGGAGCACCCAGGGGCCCCAAAATGGCCAGGACTCGCAGCACCCAGCTCGCCGCAGACCCTTTTCCGGTGTGAAGCCGACCGCTGAAGAGTGCTCGGCGACAGTGCATTGCCACCGTCGAGGCGAAGCCTTGTCCTCTTATGTCGGTCATCATCTCCCGCTCTGCCTGGAACCACACGGACCAGGTTGGGTTGATCTTGGTCCATCGAGAGGCATGGGATCGGTGAAGATGCCAAGGCTTTAGTGGGCCGGAGTAATGAATGATCTGAGGCATATTTTCTGGGTCGAAGTTACGGTGCCAACTGGAAAGGAAATTAAACTCCGACCCCACGGAGGAGGTTTTCCCTGAATACAGGGTGTTGAACAGGTATTGCTCGGAGCTAAAGCGCTTTTCGGGGAGAGACGCTAGAGCTGGCAACCAGTCCTCCCGGGTTTTTTCCGTCCACCCCAGCACGCCGGCGTTGAAGCCTTCGAACCGCGTATCGGGGCCTGGAATTTTCTCAGCGACGACGAGTCCGGCAGAGCCAGGAGCGTCGCGGATCGCGCCAAAAATACTGTCCCATCCGCTCGTAACTACTGTGTCGATGTCGAGCCATAGGTGTGGTTGGCGCAATTCGTCTGAAATGACAAACTTGAGGAACGTCGTGGCTGTGAGGTGTCGTCGCTCCGTGAAAAGCTCGTGAGGCGAATACTCGACGATGTCATGTTCAACCGCCAGCCATGAAAGGTATCTGCCAATCAGGTCGACGTTTTTCGCAGAAAGCTTGCCGGGGAAGTAACCCACGACGAGAAAAACTTCGTCGCGTGGTGTCCTTGCCAGGCGGTGAGCGAGAACCAAGAATCCATAAACCATATTGTCGTCAAGCCCGAGCGCAACGATGTTTTTCCTCGTGCTAAAACGGTCTGTGGGCACCGGGGTCACTTTCCTGGGGACTTCAACTGTAGTGAAGAGGGTGGGTGCCGCGAGGAATCAGCGCACGGAATGGTTTTGCCGCGATCACCAGTAGCCATCCGAAAGGGCCTACTTTCTGAAGAACACTAAGTAGTCCAAGCCCCCGTTGTTCGGGCGCCCATCCGCCTTGTCCGGAGCGTAAAGCGGCTCGCTGGAGAGGGTGCAGAAGCGACGCACGAAGGTGCGGGGGGAGACTTGCCTGCATGTTCGTTTCAGCGCTGAACCAAAGTGACCAAGGACATCCGTGGCTATAGCAGCACTTTCGAAATCTTTTCGGTAATTGCCACGGTTTGTGGGCTCCTGCAAAATGCAGGATATGGGGCAGTTGGGGTAACTCTTTGAGGGTGTCAATTCGGTAGGTGAGGGTGTTGAAAGATTCAGGCACTTTAGATACTGCACCCGCGTACAGATCATTGAAGAGGTGCTGTTCTTGGGTTTGGACCTGCGCCATGGAATCCAGCGTTTCCGACCAGGCCCGCCGAGGTCCGGCGGGCCAGCCGAGAACGCCCGCGTTGAACGCGAGATCGCTGGGTGATGTTGCCATTCTCGAGGAGGCAGTGCTCACGACCCCGCGTTCGGCAACGATGAGCTCAATGCCTGGAGCGGGTTTCTCGATTGCAGAGAAGATCGAGTCCCAGCCTGCGGAAGCAACAGCGTCGACATCGATCCACACGTGCTCGGTCGGAATCATGTCAGCGAGAACAAATTTTGCAAAGGTAGTGGGGGAAATATGGCCCTGAGTGATGAAGCGATTATCAAAGGGCAGTGCTCGAAACTCGTGTTCAATTCCCATGAAGTCCAGAAGTTGCCCAAGAGTTGATCGGTTGTGATCGCTAAGGGTTCCCGCGAGATGCCCGATCACGAATCGACAGTCTGTTTCGGAGGTGTGGTGCAATGACCATGCCCAGACAAGCAAGGGGTAGACCATATTGTCGTCGATGGCTCCCACAACAATGCGGGGCGGTGTGCCCGCCGATTTTTTTGCCATCATCGCCGCTCGAGGAGCCATTTCCATTGATTTTCTAGGCCACTTTCAAGATTGACAGAATCTTTGAGGCCCAGTTGCTCCCGGGCCTTAGCAGAATCTCCTCGGGTCTCGAGTTGGTCTCCTCGTGCCGCGGGCTCACGAATGATAGTGAGGTGGTGGTTGGTGAGCGATTCGATGATGGCGAGTGCTTCGTTGATCGTCCGCTGCTCGGAGCCTGAAATGTTGTAGATTTCTCCCGGCATCGCGAGAGCCAGCGCGGAGATCGTTGCCTCGACACAATCAGAGATGTAGGTGTTTGTTCGCGACTGTTCCCCTGTGCCATAAAGCGTGATGGGGTCTCCTGCCAGAGCCTGGGTAAGGAATTTTCGATAAGCCATGTCCGGTCTTTGCCCAGGACCATAGACGGAAAAATATCTCAATACGGTGCTAGGAATTCCAGAATCGCGCCAATATGCGAGGGCCAAGTGTTCCGCTGCGAGCTTGGTCACGCCGTAGGGCGAGACGGGTTGCAGGGCCTGGGACTCGTCTCCTACAGCATGCGCACCGTAGACCGAAGACGTGGAAACCTGAACAAACTTCTCTACTGGCCAGGATTTGGCAACTTCCAAGAGCCGCGAAAGTGCGCTGAGATTGCAACTGGAATACAGTTCAAAATCATCCCAGCTCAACGAAAGCCCGGGCATCGCAGCCTCGTTGATAACGTGCGTGATGGTGCCAGGGATGAGGCTGAGATCTCCATCTCGCAAGTCCAACGCAAGCATTTCCACTCCCGACAACGAAGAGAGTTCAGCAAACCGCTCCTTTTTTTCTTGGGCGGGGTAGAGACCACCCAGGAGTGCGTCCACGCCAAACACTTGTCGGCCTTGCTCGTTGAGTCTGCGGACAATGCCAGAACCGATGAACCCTGCAGCGCCCGTCACGAGAATGTGTTCCGACATACGTTGTGTGCTCTTTCTCGTCAATTTTCCCTATTCGGGTCGCGACTCTCTAAGATTCGTAAACTTCATCGTATTGTTTTGCGACAGTTGACGGGCTAAAAACCTCGTGAGTCTTGTCGCGAAGCGCCGTGCGAGCGGCCAAAGTCAGAGGCGTAAAACTTTCGAGAAGCTCAGAGAGTTGATTAGCCGAGGTGTACACGGACCCCGCTCCGAGCCGAGTCAGAAGTTCGGGGCTTCCCCCTGCTTCGCGGGCCAAAGTCGGGCACCCTTGTGAGGAGGCTTCGATAATGACGAGTGGTGCATTTTCTGCAAGCGAGGGCATAACGATGACGTCGCACAGAGAATAGAACGCTGGTAGTGCTTCATTCTTTAGCGCGCCCATAATTTCGACTCCCGGTCCTGCGTACTCCTCGCCACGCGCGCCGACTAGTGCCAGGCGAAGGGAAGGATTTCGTTCCCGAGCCCGCCGAAAGGCCGCGACGGCTTCAGCAACGTTTTTCACCGGGTCCAACAGATCAGCCGCTACGACCCCAACGGTCACCGACTTCTCCGAAGGAGTGGAAGAGGGCTCTGGAGGCCCGGACGATTGTTTTTCAAAAGCAGGCGCGTAGGGGTTTGGAATCACCGAGACCGAACGAGCTTCGAAGATGGAACTAGTGCGAGCTAGACTCGCCAGCCACTCACTCGGTGCGACCAGCGAAGCGTTCTCCGTGAGAGCAAAAGCCTGCATTTTTGCTCGATGGTGGCGAGATACGAGAGGGCGGAAAGCCGGCCGAACCGCGGGGCAGTCGTCGCAGCCTGCACTAAACGAAGTGCACCCCAAGGCGTAGTGGCATGTGCCCGTGAAGGGATTCATGTCATGGAATGTCCAGACTAGTTTTTGACGAGCACTGATGGCGGTGATGTCGGTCAAGGAGAGTGCCCCGTTGTATCCATGAAGATGAACCACAGCGTGTTCAGAAATCAGGGTAAGAATGTTGCTAGGTCCGTGGTCGCGCAAGAGGCTGATGGGGGCCGAAAAGGTGGGACTCTGAACCAGGTAGCGATCAATGCCAGCCGCCGCAGTGTGAATGGGGCTGGTGAGTGGCTCGGTCCGTAAAGTCCCATCGATGATGGAGAGGACCCGGCTGTCCCTACCAGCGGAGGTTTGCGCGGTGGCCAAAGTGTGGGCGAGTTGTCCGGCACCGCCGGTCTGTGAAAAATTCACATGAATAATCGGCTGGTCCACATCACTACGCTAGTCACATTGTCCCGAAAGGTAACAACTCCAGGGCCTAGCGTGGTTGGCAGAGCGGAGTAGAGGAGTGATCGTGAGCGAACAGAGCCCGGTGGTAATAATCGGGTTCAACCGCCCCACTTTGATAGCGCGCGTGTTTCGGGCGGTTTCTCAGGCCCGTCCACCTCGCTTGTATCTCGTGATGGACGGACCACGCGCGAACGTGCCCTCAGATGTTGAAAAAGTCCGTCGCACTCGCAAGGCGGTGTCACAAGTGGATTGGCCTTGTGAAGTAGTGGAGATTTTTGCGTCGGAAAACATGGGTTTGAAGAATCGAATTGTGAGTGGTCTCACAGAAGTCTTTCGGACCGTTGATCGAGCGATTGTCTTAGAAGACGACTGCGTTCCTGACCGCACTTTTTTCTCCTACTGCGATGAGCTTCTTGATCGATACAGTGACGAGCCCACCGTGGGCGTGATCAGTGGCAGCTCAAGATTGCGGGGACAAAAGGTCAGCCCCTATTCGTACGATTTTTCTTCTGACCTGAGGATTTGGGGGTGGGCCACATGGTCCAGGACCTGGACAACCCTCGTTGAGAGCGGGGACCTCGAGGCCTCCTGGAGTGACCAGCAGCAGCGGGAAATTCTCTCCCGCCTCCCTGATGGAGCACGAAAGCAGTCCATGTCCAAAATGTTGAAGTCGGCGGGAACCTTGGACTCCTGGGCCCTTCCCTTCGCCGTCCATTTCGCCCAAAGGGGTTATCTGAGCGCTGTTCCCCACATCAATCTTGTCGAAAACATTGGGTTTGGCGTGGAATCAACGCATACTCAATTTGAAGATTATGTTTCACAGGTCCCTGCCACCACCATGGTTCTACCCCTCTCCCACCCCCCAGTAATCCAAGTAAATCCAGAGCTGGATGCTCTTGAGTCGCGCTTGGACGCGAGAGAGTGGTGGCTGTACCCATTGCGGCACCCGATCAGCGTCGGCGCAAGATTTTTCCGATACGCCCTTCGCGTCATGAGCGCTTGGAATGGTAAGAAATGACCGGGTACTTCGTGTCAGCCGGGGTAGGGTTTTGCCTATGACTTCTCAGCCTTCTTCACACTCCCGTTCTTTTTCCATTGGAACCGCGACTATTACTGATGACACCGTGCCCTATGTGGTGGCAGAGATAGGGGCTAACCATCAGGGCGATATAGAGACGGCCAAAAAAATGATTCAGGCGGCGGCGCTTGCGGGCGCGGATGCCGTCAAGTTCCAAAAGCGTGACAACAAAGCCCTCTTTACGGAAGAGGCCTACAACGCGCCGTATGAGAGTGAGAATGCGTTCGGTCATACCTATGGACAGCACCGCGAGGCCTTGGAGTTCGGCCGAGATGAGTACGTAGAGCTGATCAAGGAATCACAATCTCAGGGAATTGAGTTTTTTGCGACGCCCTGGGATTTCCCCAGCGTTGACTTCCTGGAAGACCTCGATGTCCCGGCTTACAAAGTGGCCAGCTGCGACCTGACCAACACACCCTTGCTCCGCTATATCGCCAGCAAAGGTCGACCCACCATCATCTCCACCGGTGGGGGGACCCTCGAGGCAGTTGACCGCGCGGTTGGGGTGGTTCAGGAAGAGGGGGCACCGCTGGCAGTAATGCAGTGCACATCAGGCTATCCGCCGCGTTTTGATGAGTTAAACCTGAGTGTGATTTCAACCTTCCGCGACCGCTACCCTGGCGTGACCATCGGCTACTCCGGACACGATAGCGGGATTGCTATGGCTTTGGTCGCTTCAGTTCTGGGAGCCCGGATTATTGAAAAGCATTTCACTCTTAATCGGGCGATGAAGGGGACGGACCATGCTTTTTCTTTGGAGCCCGATGGCTTGAGGAAGATGGTCCGTGACCTCGGGCGGGCCCATGAAGCCTTGGGGGATGGCGTAAAACGATCCTACGAGAGCGAAGCGGCACCACTGAAGAAGTTGAGCAAAATGATTGTCGCAAAGGAAGCTCTGCCTGCAGGTCACGTTCTAAGCTCTGCTGACTTTGAGTACCGCTCACCAGGACATGGCGTAGCGCCCGCAGATTCGGACGTGTTGGTGGGAAGAGCGCTGGTGAAAGATATTCCTGCCCTCACCCCAATACTCAGGGACGATGTTGCCAAATAGGCTTGCCGGTAAGAAGGTCATGGTCGTGGGAGCGGCCGGAAATTTGGGGCCATCCTGGGTCGAATCTCTTCTTCAGGAGGGGGCAACGGTGCTCTCGGTCGGGTTGGGGGTCCACGATGACGAAGCGCTTCAATCTCTCGCCCGCGACTATCCGGGCTGTGTTGCCTCGGCTGAACTGGATGTCACCATCGATGTAGCGCTCGGACAGTTCTTGTCCGAGTTGGGCACCTCAGGGCCGATTGATGGAATCGTTTTCAACTCAGGCATTGACTCTGTGCCGGGGAGTGGAAAGCGCCACCTAACAGAATACAAACGGGACGACTGGGACAGAGTTTTTCAGGTAAACGTCATCGGCGTTATGTCGACATTCAATTTTCTCATTCCGCTCCTCGGAAATCCCAGTTCGGTAGTGATGTTGGGGTCCTTGTACGGCCTCGTATCGCCCAAGCCCGCGCTCTATAGCCACTTCGACGAAGGTAGGGGTTCGCTCAAGCATCCTGCTTATGGGGCTTCCAAAGCGGCGCTCGTGGCTGCAGCCAGGCAATACGGTACCCATCTGCAATCCGAGGGGATTCGGGTGAACACGCTGACACTAGGCGGTGTTGCCGCTGGTCAAGATTCAGAGTTTGTCGACAAATTTGAGAAACATGTTCCTCAGGCTCGCATGCTCTCTATTGCGGATATCACGCCCGCGATGGTCTACCTCCTTTCCGATGATTCGCGGGGGATGACTGGGCAGAACATGATCGTGGACGGGGGGTTTACGGCATGGTGAGTGGTGAAACTTATACGAGGTATTCACCACTCGATCACTCTGTGGTGGGAACGGTGAAATTCACTGCCCCTAACGAAGCCGGCGAGGTCATCAACACAGCACGCGAGGCTTTTGCGGAGTGGTCTCGCACCACGATTGAGAACCGCGGGCGGATCGTCCGCAGAGTTGCGGCGTCCCTCGAGCGTCGTGGGGATGAATTCGCTGCATTGATTCGCCAAGAGACCGGGAAAACCTTGCCGGCGGCGCTGGGAGAGATTTCTGCCGCCTCAGAAATGGGATACCTTGTGTCTTCTCACGGGCGCCATCCCTCGGGATACACGTTGCCTAGCGCTATCGACCAGCGCCACATTCGAGTGGAAAGAATCCCCCTGGGTGTTGCGCTGTTAATTGTTACCTATAACGCCCCGCTTCCCAACTACGCGTGGAAATCTTTCCCTGCGCTCATGGCAGGAAATAGTGTCATTTTGAAACCTTCGCCGACGACGGCATTGAGTGCGAACCTCTTCGCAGAGGTTCTGTGGGACTGCGGGGTCCCTCGTGATGCTTTCCAGGTAATCCATGGAGAGGGAGAAATTGCTGCAGCCATCATCGAGGGTGGTGTTGATCTCGTGAGCTTCACCGGCAGTTATGCAACCGGGGTGAAGGTGGTTCACGCAACTGCGCGGACTTTGGCGAAGACCATTATTGAGCTTGGCGGGTCAAACCCGTTCATTGTTTGCGCCGACGCTGACCTAGACAAAGCAGCTGAAGTGGCAGTGGATAGCGCCTTCAGCAATGCGGGGCAGCGATGCTCGTCAGCAAGCCGGGTCATTATTGAAGACTCGGTGTACTCATCTTTCCGGGAGTTGTTTGTTGAGAAAGCCAACCGGTTGAGCTTCGGGGTGTCACAGGAAGTTGACGTGTCAACCCTCATCAACCCCGAGAGCGTGGCGACATTTGAGGGGTTTCTCGGCAACGTGGAGGACGCTGGGGGTTCGATTCTTCGATTGGGTACTGCAGTATCGCAACACCCGGAGGGTGGCTGTGTGGCTCAACCCGCCCTGATTGAGGGTCTCGGAGTCTCCCACGAACTGGCCTCGGAGGAGTTTTTTGGTCCGGCAACTCGATTTTTCTCGTTCACTAGTGATGACGAGGCAGTTGCGGCAGCAAATTCCACCGAGTACGGCCTGACGGCAGCTGTGTGGTCACGCGATATCGCGCGAGCGGAAAGAATCGTCAGCGCGCTGGAGGCAGGCGTGATCAGTATCAACGGGCCCACTCACGGCGCAGAGATTAATATGCCCTTTGGTGGAGTGAAGAACTCGGGTAATGGCAGCAGAGACGCTGGGGTGTACTCGATTGACCAGTATTCGGATACTCGCGTCGTTTCCACCTTCTTCGGGGCGTAGATCGTGCCCGAAACAATTGCGATAATCCCCGCCCGCTCGGGCAGCGAGAGAGTTGCGGATAAAAACATCAAGATGCTCGCCGGTCACCCTCTGATTGCTTACACGATTGCTGCAGCGCAAGCCTCGGGAGTAGCCGATCGAATTATTGTCTCAACGGATTCCCAAGATATCGCCGAGATCGCTCGGACATACGGCGCTGAGATCCCGGGACTCCGACCTTCGGAGTTTGCCACCAGCGGGGCGCATGACATCGGTTTTTTGCGCCACGCAATGGAGGAATGGTGTCCGGGGGAGAGTGACCAGTGGTGGGCGATACTCAGGCCGACCAGCCCTCTGCGATCCTCCGCTTCGATTGCACGAGCTCACCAAGAATTTTCGGACAGCCCCTGGGCGGACTCCCTTCGGGCGCTGCGCGGGGTGACCGAGCATCCGTCCAAAATGTGGCGTCTCGATCCTGTTACCGGAGAATCAACCACTTACCTTGACCAGGGCGGAGCCTTTAACGGGCCAATATCAGACCAGGAGCAACTGTTTTTTCAGGCCTCGAGCCTGGAAATAGTCAAACGAGGGGCAGTGCTCAGCCATGGCTCGATCGCTGGTAAGCGCGTTCTGGGGTTCTTTCTTCCTGAAGCAGAGAGTCATGACGTTAACGTGCCACATGATTGGATTGTTCTGGAACACCTGGTCAGCGAAAACCCGGGACTACTGCCCCCTATCGGAAAGATAACGTGAAACCGCAAACCTCCCAGAGACTCAACGATTCCGGGCAACCCTTTGATTTTTGGCCGCAATCCGCGATACGGGCGCGCTGGGAGGAAACCAATGACCTGAAGCAGGTTGCCGACCAATGTCGGCTGAATGCTCTGACTGCTATTCAATTTGCGGGCAGCGGGCATATTGGGACGTCACTGAGTTCTCTTGACATCATGGTTGCAGTGCGCCGGTTTCTGGGGGGAGAAAATTTCCTGACGACGCCAACAGAACGGGTGTTTTTTAGCTCAAAAGGCCATGACGCTCCCGCATTTTATGCGACCATGCATGCCTGTGGTCAGCTCGAAGATGAAGACCTATTCACCCTGCGGCGTTTGGGTGGACTGCCGGGACACCCAGAGACGATCACTCCAGGCGTTGTGACCAACACGGGCTCCCTCGGGATGGGCGTATCGAAGGGCAAAGGGTTTGTAAAAGCTCAGCGGTTGGTTGACCCGACGAGCGCTGATCCGGTGGTGGTCATGTTGGGCGACGGGGAACTCAACGAGGGCCAAATATGGGAGTCATTGCCCGGGGCAGCACGGGACGGTATGGGTGAGCTCGTGGCAATTGTCGATGCGAACGCAATTCAGTCCGACACCTGGACTGAGCAAACCCTTCCTATGGGCAACCTCAGGATGCGCGTTGAAGGCTCGGGTTGGACCTATGTCGAATGCGAAGGTAACGATCCCGAAGCGGTCTTGAGAGCGCTGGAAGAAACCCGTTTGAACAGCAAACCTACTTTTATTTGGGCGAGGACAAGAAAGGGATCGGGGATTCCTTGGATGGAATCCTTTCCTGAAAATGGCGAGTACTACAAGTTCCATTCGGGCGCGGTGGCTTTTGACCTTTATGAGGTCGCCGCTAGCCATCTCAAGTTTGCGGTGACCGGTGAAGCGAGTAGAGGCGACCGGGAACCTATGGCGGTTGAGCGTCCCGAATTCGATGCGGCCACGCCGAGGGCTCGTGGCGAGTCGATGCTCACGCTGTGGGAAGAAATGTTGTGCGAGGTGATGGAGGACCATCCAGAAGTTGTGGCACTCGATGGTGACCTCAGTTACGACACGGGGACTCACTTAGCTCGACACCTTTTTCCCGAACGCTACGTCCAAGCTGGAATTGCTGAGCAAGACATGGTGTCCATGGCAGGAACCCTTGCACTTTCGGGCCGAATCCCTATTGTTCACAGTTTTTCAACTTTCCTAACCATGCGGGCAACCGAGCAGATTTTCAACAATGCGACCG
>Ga0105055_10004130_pt1 | contig 21536 bp, 16 predicted proteins | sample BON03_FD_78090 | JGI IMG/M metagenome (GOLD analysis project Ga0105055, IMG submission 78090) | Freshwater microbial communities from Lake Bonney liftoff mats and glacier meltwater in Antarctica - BON-03 | ecosystem: Environmental > Aquatic > Freshwater > Ice > Glacier meltwater | place: Lake...
CCTGATCAAGATCTGTGTGACTAGCGGCACCTGATCAAGATCTGTGTGACTAGCGGCACCTGATCAAGATCTGTGTGACTAGCGGCACCTGATCAAGATCTGTGTGACTAGCGGCACCTGATCAATCGCGTCTAAAAAATAAAAAATGATCCAGCGCAAGATATTTTTTCGAGACTTAAAAAAAACCAGACTCTTTTGCATCATGAGCATTGTTACAGGTCGGAACGTCGAATCCAGAGAAACCATGTTGAGTAAGTTGAGAGACTTGCAACAACAAGTTGGCGTAATTGTCAACGAACTTAACCCCGACGAAGAGGACGAGTCGGAGGCAGGCAGGGTTAACACCCGGACCTTGGAGATCCAATTGCAAAAGGTGGAAGACCGTATGTTGGCACGCTTTCAAGCCACGGAAAACTATCTTACTAACCAAATGGAGGAACAATCTCTAGCCATCGGAATGATGGTGGGTATCTTTGTCATGTCTTCGTTGTACATATTTTATTACTTGATTGAGAACATGCTACGAATACGCAGGTGTCGCTGCCCTCAACTCGAGGGATGGGAGGCGGTAGTTAAGGCAGCTAATTTCTCGCTAAGAGTTGAACAACAGCAGCACGAGGCAGCCGCGGCTCTAGCGGCCCATGCTGCTCCTGCCGTGGCTCAAGCGGTGGCAGCCCAGTGAAGTCTAGTGATCCCGATGATGCCTCCAAGTACCCGTCATAGTGTGCTTCATAAAGGGTGAATGATCAATTACAGTTAATTGTTCCATGGAACAGCTTTGTCGGAGAGGAAAGAGGGTGTCGGTAACGGCATCTGGTCCTGTAGTGTAGAGCACACCGTAATCGTCCACGCGACCTGGATTCTTGAGGCACCTCTGCTGAACCGTGTCCAGAATGGCCTTTAACGCAGGGTGCTGAGCCGCTGCCCCAAAAGAAAAGTTGGCCAGTCGTTCGTGGTGTTCGTTGATGCCTTGACGAATGGGAAACCGATGGGCCGTAGTACGGATCCAGGCATCTGGTTGTACATTTTCCACAAAGAATAGGCTGGTAGAGTCGTATGCCGTGTAGATCATATAGTTTTTGAGAGATCTGTGCAGAGGTCCGCAGTCACAATCAAAATAAAACCCTCCTTGATCGTACACCACCACATACCTAGCCAAATCGGCACCTTGTATTTTGCGTTCGTAGGACTGGTACAGCGCTTCCCACACGGGGTATTTCTTGAGCAGTGTTTCCACCGACTCGCGATCCCAGACCACGGTCTTCCAGCCTTGTTGGGTCCATTGTTCCACCGTCTTTACATAGTGCGAGGGCATGGGAGTTGTATCCCACAACCCATAGATAAAGTGAGCTATTAGAGGAATCAGTGTACCTGTTTGAAAACGACCTGTTTGAAAACGACCTGTTTGAAAACGTTCTGCAGCATGCTCACCTTGCCTTGATTCTGGCGGGACGGTCTCCTCAGGGTTTTGCTGCAGGGTAAAGAACACGGCAAACAAGACCACAAAGATACCCAACAAAACCAAACCTGCATACTTCCAAAAACCAGGCCGCTGCGGGTGAGGTTCCAGCATTTGTTTGGTGTGATGATATTAGCTTGAACCTTGTAAAAAAGTATTGACGCACTAAATAAAATGAGTGACCATCACCAGTCCAAAGCCCAGAAAAAACGCAAAAGCTTACATGACTTTGAGGCTTGTTTGGAACGGTCTGTAAACTTTCCCTGGACCTACGATGATTTGATCGCAGCGTGGCGGATCACCTACAAACATATGGATTCAGTGCCGGCACCGCCGAGAGAGAGACTGTGTCAGTCCGTATCCCAGAACCAAAACCTTTACCGTAACTTGTTGAAGCTTAAGCCCAAGGGTATCAGTCAGAAAGTCTACCGAGAGGAACGACGCTTGGCCAAGCTGGAAGCCCGTGCCGAAGCCGACCGAGAGAAATTTCAGTCCCACCTGAAAAAGTCGAGGGACAAGGAGCACACTGACCTAATCCAAGCTCGTGAAAAGGCCGAAGCCCGCATGATGGCCGACTTGCTAGCCGAGCAAGAACGCGAAGAACGTGAAGAGCGTCGTCGACTGGAAAAACACGAGAAAAGCCGGGCCACGGCAGTCAAGAAATCACGCGAAAAGGAGGAGCGAGACCTGGAAAAATCTCGAGGCCGGGCTGAACGGGACCTGAAAAAATCGCGTGAAAAGAAAGAGCGGGACCGAGCGAGGGACTTAAAAAAGTCTGTGGAGCACAAGCTTCGTCAGGAACAAGACCGGGTGGAAGAGTTATTGAAACAGTCTCGTCACCTTGACAAATCCCGTGATAAGGCGTCGAAACAGCAAGCTAAAGAGTTGTCCCGCGAAGCCTCTCGCCTCAAAAAGGAGTTGGCAGACCATGAACTTCAGCACGACAAAAACAACTGGCCTGATTCGAGGTTTGAGCGGGAACCCGATCTGGTGCCCTTCTCCGAAGACACCTTGCGCCGGGCCAAGAGCGCCTATGAAGACGAGCACGGGTCAATACGTAACCGGTACGACCTTGAATTTTGGCGGTACTTGTACACCCACTATGTGGCAGAGCTGATTCCCCGCTGGAAGACGGTGGACGAAATCTTTGACGATGCCTCGTATGTGGTGCCTACCCCGGAAATGCCGTGGTCCTTGAGACAATTGCAACAGACGGTGGAGGGTGACGTGCATCGTGCCACGGCACTGGACCTGTGGAATCAAACAGGCGACATCCGACGCGATTTACGTACACAGGAGCCTGAGTACAACCTGAATCAGACGCTCCAAGCCGTCGAAGATCCCGAGTTGATGAGCGTTGTGGCCAATCACAAGTACACGACGTACGTACCTTGGAAAGCCAAAAAGATTCTCCATTTTTTGATTGTGTTCTTGCACTACAGCGAGATCCACGTCTCGGACTGGCAAAATCCTACGGAAGAAGACGAAGTCTTTATACGCATGACCCTGCTCAAGCACTGGACCTCGAATGCCTTATTGCAACATTATGTCAAAAACTTGGCCACGGTACCGGTACGAGATTTGGAGTGGAAAGAAGCGGCTCCCTTGGATGTGTTGCTGATGGCCTATACCACTTGGCACGCTGAACCCAAGGAGATCTCGGAAACACGCATCAAAAATATATGGGCCAACGATCTACTGTTGCGCACGTACCGGTTCAAATCCAATTCCTTTCGTAGCAGCGATACGTACCTGGAGCTGTTGACCAACTTGATTGAACACCCTTCCGATTACGGTATCTACCAGACCGGAGCAGGCACACTGTTGTTACAAAAGCCCTCTGACATCAACCAAATGACATTGCAACACATGCCCTTTACCGCCTTCAAGTCTCCGTCGCCTCTGAAATGGAACAAAACAGAGTTAATCAAGCATGTGCGGAATCTTATGCGGAACGTGGAAGCTAGCGACCAACGAGGCCAGCGAGGTAAAGGCGACGCATCGGACGCCGAAGACATAGGAGATGACAGAAAGAAGAACCTGGGTAAATTATTGCAGGACTTGATGGTTTTGGTTCGTAATTCGGCCGAGGCCTGGTCCTATTTTCTCAACAGCCTGTATCGAAAGAACGCAGAATTTCAGCGTCACATCAGTTGGTTCGCAGGTGATCTTCAGTCTCTCAAGTACCTGTACGTAACCACTCGCACTCGGGGGGATTCACGCGAGGCACGCTACCAGAGGTTAGAAGCTATGGGTCGCCACAAACTTACCAAGGAGCTGCAGACTTGGGCACAGTCCGACCTTGCCCCCGCGGACCGGTTGATTAAGACCTTTGACCAAGATGCCCGGGGTATGTTGCACGACAATGTGCCTCTCTTGGCAGACTCTCAACAGTATCAACGTTACCTGAAAAAGCGGTGGTCACAGTACCTTTTGCCGGCAGTGACCGATGCTCCAGAACATTCCAACTGCCAGCAACGAGATGAAGAGGTCAAAGGTCTGCAAGGCTTTGAGCTGCGAGACCCCACCTCGCGCGGTGACCTGGGCCGAGCGTTCTTGGTGCCCGATGGAGCTCAGTACTTTATGAGTGCTGATTTTACCCCGGCTTCGCCTGAAAACGGAAAAGTTGCAGTGCACAGTGTGGGCTCAGGCAAGACCTGCATGGCCGTCCGGGTGGGTTCCGTTTTTGCGAGGGCCGGCTTCCGAGTAGTCTGGGCCACCAAAACCTCCCTGAAGAACCAAGTCATGAAGAACCACGTGACCGAGATGTGTAACATGCTGGTGCAAACCGAGTACGATCGTCTCAAGTGGTTGCAGGGTGAAGACGTGGCCAAGCACTGGCTGAAGACCAAGGTGCCCAAAGAGACCAGCTTTCCGTCCGTGACCAAGCTCTTGGCGCAATTGGGCATGGACTGGACTAACCTAAGTTACCGACAGTTGACCAACGCGCTGGAAGAACCCGAACCCTTGAATCAAACCGGTCGAAAGTGGAAAGAAGAGGCTACACTGGCGTCCGTGGGTGAATTTGTGGATCCGCTGCGCAAGACGCTGATTATTATCGATGAGACCCACAAGATGTTTTCCGGAGAATTGGACCGTACCGAACTGCCCAACGTTCAAGTGCTTCACGATAAACTGCAGGCCAGTTATCAATTGTCCGGTAACCAACGTTGCCGAGCCTTGTTCCTGACGGCCACACCCACCACATCGTCAGTGTTGCCACTGCTTACCATGCTCAACATGCTTCATGCAGAAGATGTCTTTCCCTACAACATGGCCACCATTGATCCTCATATGCGCATGGAGGACGGTCTGATCGACCACATTCAGCAGGTTCGAGAATACAACCGTCAACTCGAAGTGAAAGTGGCGTGCGAAATGTTTCCCACCGGCTTAGACATATGTGACCCTTCTGGCAAGGCCGAAGTCAACGACGAAGAACCTAGCGACTCTGAAGTCAATGCGTATTTTAACGCCAAGGGCATCATTGGAGCCACCAGTTTCAGTCCCGGTGATCTCAAGAACAATTTGGAAGAGTTTTGGCAAAGAGCGTTCGGTTTAATTTCCTACTACAACATCTCAGCAGACTATTCAAGGTTTCCACGCACCGAGTATAAGCCCATTATTATGCCGTCCGCCAGTCGTTTCCAGGAACGTCTTATGGCTTCAGAACTCACGTCCACCAAGTGGGTGGACTTATCAGCACTGGCCAAAAAGATTCGTCAAATTGCGGCATGGGGTGTGTTCCAGTCTGCAGCTTCAGAGAGTCGTCACGGTGAACCTCTAGACACGATCATTCTTCGGGACAATAAGGAAAATACCTTTTTCGAACCTACCTTGGATGACCTCAAGAAGCGAAAGGCGCTGTTGGCCACCATGATCGAGGATGAGCAAGATCGCCAACCCGATCCCGAAGACCTCCGAACCCTGCAGTGGTACCAAGAACGCTTGCGAGAAGCCGAAGCAGAGTACGACCAAGGGGCAGGACAGCTGGCACGAATTATGGAAGAAGTGACTGGTGATCCCGAGGCCGCCTACCCAGTGAAGAAAAGTCGCAGCTCGCAAAAAAGTGTGATTAGCAAAAGGGTCAAAAAGGCACAGCGCGCCATGACAGACTTATCCGAACAGGTTACTCGAGTGGAGAGCAGCATTAAATACTTTGACACGCAAAAGGGTCAGCGCATCAAGTACCTGGAAAAGTCCATGAAGCGAGTAGAAAGACGTATCCGTACCGCCACCAAAAAGTCCCGGGGTCGAAAACATGTGAGTCACAATATCGCAGCCTTTTTGGCTCCGGTCGAGGAGGAAGCCCTAGACAAACAGGAAGTTCGTCAGCTGCAGCATGACATGAAGGACGACAGCGACGACGAAACAGTGGAAATGGGAGAGGTTGAAGACGAAATTGATGAAGAAGAAGTGGAAGAGGCCGAACTGGTCGAAGAGCGCATCAAGGGCGAGTACTACACCAAAAAGTTCTGGCACGTTAACGATCGCCTCTCGGCCAAGCAGAAAAGCATCCTCAAAGCTAAACCCGGCAACCCCAAAAAGCACTACTTTGACCAACCCAAAACCTTTGACGCCGCCCAGTTCCGGAAGGACATGCCGCTCTACTCACCCAAAGCGACCAAACTAATGGAAGTGGTGAAGGATCTCACCCTAGGCGATTTCAAAAGCAACCCCGAAAAATCCAAGAATGATCGGCACCGAAAGCTTATGATTTTCTGCGAGGACATCCACGCTATCAGGGCAGTGGCCGGGGCACTTACCGCTTACGGGTGGCGCTTTGGCATGAAGCGAGAATGGATGAAATGGACCAAAAAGTATTACAGCACTCAAACCGACAAACAAGTAGGCAAACCTCTGCAGTCTCGCGGTTCCCAACTTACCTGGATGCCGTCACTCGAAGGAGGACCAGAGCACGACTACAAGCGTTTCCTCATACTTACCCGATCCAAGATTGGTGGAGTGTCCGGAGCCAGCCTAAACGAACGCTCTGTACAAGTGGTGGGAGCCAAAGGAGAAGACGCAACCTACAACCACCCAGACAACGCACGTGGCAAAGACTGGCGCATTGTGATCATCGACAGGAATTTTGTGGAGGGCATTGACTTACCTTCTACTTACGCTCTCTTGTTTGATCCGGTCTTGTCCCAGTCCAGCCGTACTCAAATTGTGGGACGTATCTCTCGGTTCTGCGGCAACAAAGACTTACCTTTCATTGACGGTTACGGATGGCCTCAGACGGTCTACCGTTTTGGTCTCAAGTTCCACACCTCGGGCTTGAGCTTGACCAATAAGCAACAAGAAAAGTTTGAAGAAAACCTGCAACATCCCCAGAGCCCCTACCGAGCCTTGATTCCGGAGCGCTTCATGCAGAGTTTCCCAGGCAAAATCACAGGCAATCTGTTTTCTCCCGTGGAATTGCAGGTCTTGTTGGACGGTAACATGGAAACCCAACGGTTAAAGAAGAAGACCCTCGATGTGTACTCGGCCTTGCTGGAACGGGTCAACATTGGAGCGCTCTTGTACGAACCGGCAATGCGCAACCTAAAACAGAGTCGACACGAGCTGGACGATATCTTACTGGAGGAAGACGAAACGGAGCGGGAGTACAAGGAAGAGATCTTTGCCCAGGACCAGTCGAGAAAATCCAGGGTGAACTACAACCTGAGGTCTCAGAAGAGAGATCTGATGGAAAAATGGCAAGTCGAAGACGGTCTGATCTTCTCCTTGCTGCAGTACCATGTGACGCGTCAAATCCGCAAGACCTCTTGGAAAGACATTACCAAATGGAAGGATCCGCACCAACTCAACCGATTCTTCCACAGCACTATCAAGCCAGAAATGCGAGATGCCAGTCTGATTACCGTGAGCGAGTCGCTGGCTAGGGAGATTATGGACGAAATGTTTGCCGAACGGGTCAAGGAGATCGAAGCCAGATCGGCAGAGCGGGAGGGCAAACGACAGGCCAAGGACGAACGAAAACTTACCTTGAGTCGCAAGCGTATCCAGACGTCTAGGCTTGGTGTACTGCGAGAAGTCAAGAAGGCTATCATGGAGGCTCGAAAGGAAGGCTCACGGATGATCTCTCTATCCCAACTGCGAAAAGATCCTCAAAAAGTTGAGGAACTGTGGCGACGTACCCAACAACTGATCCCCGACGTGCGACGCCTCGACTTTGATCTGATCGCGGTAGACCTGCTGGAAAAGAAAGCTAGAGCCTCTCGAGCCTCAGACGGCGTTTCTGGAGACCGCAAGCGTCGAGCTCCTCCCAAGAACAAAGCACCTCGCGCCGCCTTGCTGGAGACCAAGAAGCGATTGAATCTGAACAAGCGTCACGTCAAGCATAGTGCCGACCTTCAACAAGAACTGGTAAACCAAACCCACGATGCCTTTCCTATGGTAGAACGACAACACATCGAAGAGGCCTTGCACAAGTGGCTGAGTTGAGGAATGGAGTTGTGAGGCAATAGAGTTGAACATGTTGAAGACAGAGAAATAAAAATCACATTAAAGACTAGAAAATTGGCGGAGCAACACTAATCTCATTGAAGACTATTTATTCATATTGTCGTTGTTGACTACGTTTTTTACTTGATCATATTGTCGTTGTGTCGCCTGTCGCCTAGCATCTAACGTCAGGACCTTAACTCGCACTGCAATTTGATCTACGATTCGGTGTTTCCCTTAGGTTTGCTTTTTGTATAGTCTAAGCATGGCTTTAGCTCTCCCCAAGAAGAAGATTGTGAAAACTCCAGCGGTATTGGTGCTTTGGGACATTGAGAACGTCTGCAGCACACCTCAAGATGTGGTTCAGTTCGTCACCAACTTTAAGATTGGTATGGTCCAGCGTTTCCGCCTAGGTCGGCAAGCCCGGTTCCGCATTCGAGTCTTTCACAACCCCGAGAAGAAGCACCTGGAGCGCAAGGGTCCGGCCGGTGCCAAAGGCGATCGCAGCATCAAGGATGTTCTCACCAGTATGGGTTGTATGATCGTTGACGTGGCCGCTTCTCGCCCGCAACAAGCCGACAACTGTATCGTGCGACGCATGCACGAGATTGCAGAGGACTGGGATCCTAAAGACTGCATGGTGGTGCTGGTCTCCGGTGACAAGGGCTTCATTCCGCATCTCAACACCTTGAAGGGTCAAGGCTTCTCCACCTACCTCATGAGCAATTTCGACTGCCTGGCACGCGAGTACAAGCGTCTCGTATGGCTCGAAATTTGGAGCTTCTTCGTTGTGGCGCACGGTGATCTACGCAAGCTCCTCACCGGACGCGAAGTAGTGCGTCGCGGTCCCCACCCCAGCCTGGGTTATCGTGGACCGGCTAGGCATAACGCCCATCGTCGCAACTTTCCGAGTTCCGGGTCGTCATCTCCAGGTTCCCGCAAGTCGTCTCCCCGCGAGGTCAACACAAAGCCACACCAGAAGGCCAGCCCAGAGCCTCTAAGCTACGAGCAACAATTCCCTGCACTGGGTGCTGCTAAGAAATGAACAGAGTCGAGAGTCAAGTTGCGTCATTAAATTCTTCGGGTTTTTTAAAAATTACGATAGTTTGGTCTTGAATGCTACAAGTTACAAATAGAACTGTTCAAAAGGTTTTCTTTATTTTTCCAAACTGTCTGTTTTTTCACAGTATGATTTTGGACGCTCCTGATTTTCTGCTCTACATTGAACCCGCCAGAGAAACCTTGGGCTCGGCTGTCGTTGATGCCGACGCTGTGGCCCTCTTCAGAGCTCTAACGAGCGAACAAGTGGTCCGAGGCATTGTCACGGACGACAATATCTTTCACCCAGACGTGTTCTCCAAAGGACGCCACTGCTGCGGCTGTGGTCCAGACCGCGAGATACATGATTTCTTCACTGGCGAGAGCTTGGGTTTGGAGGCCACTGGTCCGGAGTCGGCCTCTCACGACGTGCAACTGTCCTGTGGCTTGGTAACCAATACTCTCTCTCTTCACTATTTGGTCTTTCATCGTTCCGCTGTGCCTACCAGCGAACTATCAAAGCTGGCCAGAATTTCTAGGGGTTCGAAGCTTTCACCTACTGAAGAGAAGGAGTTTATGGAGCTGGCTACAACCGGACAAATATCTCAAAAGAAACCCTCAGCCACTCTAAAGTCTGTCGCTATGGTGAACCCATCGGATAACACGGATCAGGATGGCCCAGCTATCATGGAAAGCGATGAATAATCATGTGTTGTTACAATGAAGTTTCAAAACTTAAGATTTCTCAACCTATCTTAAGGAATCCGGACCTCCAAAGGATTCTTAAAACTCAAGTATGCTCCAGCTAGGAGCTTGGGATCGGTGCGCAGAAGGACCATGCCATTCTGTTGCCGCCCAATAGCATAAAAATAAAAATAAGCCTTAGCAGAGTTCGACAGTTAGGTTATCAGCGAACGCTCCAGGCTTCACACCAAGTAGGAAATTTCGACAGGTGGGGTACCAGCGAACATTCCAGGCGTTACGGAACTTTCTATCCAAGCTTGCATCACGAGGTTTTTTCTTTTTCTTCCGCTTTCTCATCCTGAAAGTGTTTGGTTTATTATCAGGCCACGGTCAAACTCAACTAAAAAGCACCTTACATTCTGGTACGAGTGAAATTTCCTTGGAAGTTATGTATGTAATAAGGTGCCTTTCGATCTTGTGTTTAGAATTCTGAAGAAGGTCCATAATCTTGAGTTGACTCTGGATTCTTTTCATTTTTGCATTTGCCGTGTAGGTGTTGTCGAAACTTATTAATCCTAGTTTTTTCAAAAACATCCTAGTTTTTTCAAAAACATCCTAGTTTTTTCAAAAACATCCTAGTTTTATTCATCGATAGACTTGCTAGACTTACGTCGCCTTGCTAGACAAATGTCCTACCTAAAAAAGGTGTACCATATGCTGCCAGGAGTTTGGACCTGTTGGCGCCTGAGCCCTTAAAGTATCCGAAATAAACAATCAGTCCAATGAACAACAGGCCTCCCACCACAGAGATGACTACAATGGCCCAGGTGGGAAAAGCTGAGCTTTCGCTGGCGGGAGGTTCCGGAAACGAAGGGACAGCTGTGACCTCCGGAACCACCACCGAGTCGAACAAATCCGGACGATTGATCACCACCGTGCGCATGGTATTGACGGTAAAGCTGGGAAAGCCCAGCATGGTGCGGTCGTCTCCATAATCCATGAAGATCATGAACGTCTCGTAGGGGAGTGTGACCGATTGCAGTTCGGTAGAGGTGGTACACGAATATTGTGGGTCGCTGGTATTGCCCCCGGGGTTAACGCCCATGGCATCGCTGGGCAGTGTCGTAGCACAGCTGGGATCGCCGGTGCAAAAACGTAACTCGTCCCGTCCTCGATTGTCCAGAGCATTGTCAGTGGTTGTCACCAAGTCAATGTCGGCAAACTGGTTGGGGTTGATTTGTACTGGAGATTGAGGGTTTTGCGAATGGATAAAAGTAGTAAATTCTGCCGTGCACGCTCCAGCTCCCGTTTCTAGAGAGAAGGGATGGTACAGACCGAAACAGTGGCCCAGCTCGTGAACCAGCGTTTTGCCTTCTCCATAAGCTGAGATAGGGCCAGGCAAGGTATCTGAACCCACTGTGCCGAAATGAACAGCACACGCATTAGAAATAATGTCCTTGGCCACACCCAACAAGATACCGCTCTCTCCTGTACTAAGGGTGGAGATGTAAACGTAGATGACTCCGGGTTCAATAACTCCGCCTTGGTTCAGAAATTCGGTTTCCAAATCCGACACAGTGTCGTACGAAGCCGGTGGTGACGTAGGCTGACTCATGCGAAGAATATATCCGTTGTCTTCGGTCACATCAGCCGGGTTGTCGGGTTCAAATACAAAACCCGGATCTCCCATAATGTTTTGGTAGGGGTAGTGAGCTGTGTTACTGGGAAACAGCGTCGATGTTTGGTTGGCTAAGTAGTGCAAGTTCAGCACACTGTGGTTGGCTTGGATTTGGGCGTTTGAAATGTTGCCCGAGGCCGAAAGAGGGATAACTACGTAACGGATTTGCATGGCCAAGAGGGCGGTGGCATTCACTAGGGCTTTGTCACCCTTGGCTTGGACTTCGTCCATAAACTGCTGGGTTCGTGCCATGTTTTCGGCGTTCACGTCACACTTGCATTTAACGATCGACATCTTGTTTTTTGTTAGAGGTTAAAATAAATTACACGGATGGGTGACCGAAACTTTCGACATCGCATGGCCACGGACCTCAATCCATACGAAATTAAAGTGGCCGTCTCCACCGGAGCTCGGAAGAAAGGACGTCTTAATTTCTGTGCCGGCTCAGTCAAACTATTGAAGAATCAATGGAAAGCGATGGGGGTTCAAATTGTGAGACGCTCACACGCCGAGTATGTTGTGGTTCCCGACGGAACCCAAGCCATAGGCAGAATCCAGGCTATACCTATATTTTACAGTGAGTTTATCAACATGTTGCAAAAGTATCCTCGGCCACCTCAGGCCCAACCGCCTCGGGTAACCGGCTCCCTCAGACCTTCCGAAGATCGCGTCGAACTGATAGTGATTGAAGCACCCGAATTCGACACCCGATTTATCGAGCAAGAACTGGAGCAGGGTGAACCGAAAATAGAACGTCTCGAGTTTCGGGCCCGTGCGAAACCTAGAGACCAGCCGAGCACTCCGGCACCGGTGTCCCTCTTGGTGGAGCAACCTTTAGAGTTGACGGCCACCACGGCACCGTTAGAGATTCAACATCCGTGGCAAACGCCCACCATACCGTTCGACCAGGCCATGCAATGGATGTCTGAAATTCGTAAGCCGGGGTGGCAAAACTTCCTGACCGAAGTGATGGACGATAGTCGACGTTTCTACCCGTCTACTTACGAAAGCAGAGTGTCTTTGCTCCGCGACATGGTCAACGTCCTATTTTCCACCTTGCAGTATTGGTCGGAACTTCGAGTTAATGCCGAGATGATTTTGTTACCTCCCGAGCGCATTGCCATCGACGAAGAGGACCCCTGCCGTTTGCCCCAGACCTCGGAACAACAACTTGGTTACTTGGAGCAACCCAACTACTGGATGTCGAGTGCGTGGGTCCATTACCGTGAGCACTGGAACGAAGAGAACCAAAACATTTTGGGCCACACCGACCTATTGGCCAACCTCAACGACGTGGCACAAGCACATCTAAAGAAGTATTTTTGGCAGATCGAGACTGACCTGTACCTTATCTATGCCTCGATGCAATGTGGTATGGGCTATCTGGATCGTGCCTTTGAGAAGTGGGCTCGTGTGATGAGAAGTCGTTTTGCACAGTTCAACCATACCCAGAGCTGTGCCAGTGTGGCGGCCGATCAGTGCAACGGTCTGTGTCTGTTTAAGGACGATAAGTGTCGGACCAAACCCATGTTGTTCGCTCTGGAGGATGTGGTCACGGCCTATTGCGGCTCTACCAAGTTGTTACCCACCAGTGCTGTCGACCAAAAGATGTTGCTGGTTTTGTGGAACTTTTTGCAGCGCATTTACGTGGCTTGGTTCGGTCAGTTGCCGGCCACGTTTAGTCCTGATTTTTCAGACCCTTCTCCGGCAGCCTGCAAACAGATTCGCTACATGAACTCAGTAATCATGACGACACTGAAGAAAGAACTGGGACTGGACGCCAAACAAGAAGTGCTGTGGAGTGATCTGCCGCTGATACTAAATCTTAGCGAGGCCAACTGGGATCGTTTGTGGTCTCGCCAAAAGGCTGAGAGGGAACCCGCTATTCAAGCCCTGAAACAAGCGGTCTTTAGTGAAGACTACCAACACATGCTGCGAGACGTGGTGGCCAGTTTGTCGACTGCCAGGGTAGAGTTTAAAGGGTTGTAATGAAAAATGGATATGCAATCAATAAAATGGACCCCTTTATTATGGTCTTGGGTCGAAAGATTGGAAAAAACCAGTGATCACCGAAGAAAATGGTCAAGCTTTTCAAATCCGGAGATTTTTCCTAGGTCTTGAATAAGATGAATATGGTGCATGATGACCTTGCGAAAATGGGCGGCTACTTGTTCACATTACCATGTCCAAACCGCCGCAGAGCAAGGCTGCGCTGCAAGAGGCTTTGGTGAAGCAAGTGTTAAAGTTGCCTGACGAATTGTTGGAAGCAGTGGTCCACACCAGCCGGGAAAGATTGAAAGAAGAAATGGTAATGGAAATAGGTGACGCCACGAGATTCGTCAGCAGTCCGCAGGTAGCTCAGCGTGTTACGCAATACCTGTTTCATACCTTTCTCAATACTGGATCTGTCCGCCCATCCCGTTAAACTCAGAATTGAGATTTGAGGAACTCAGAATTGGACTCAGAATTGAGCTTTGAGGAACTCAGAATTGGACAATGATTTCAGCCGTAGTGGCCCAAATTTGATGATCTTCAGGGTACATGACGGAGTAGGCGTGCGCCACAATAGATTCGATATCGCTAAACAAGTTTCGGAGTGCCGGACAATAGTGACCGTAGCGGGTACGGCCGTGGATCATGGGTATGTGTTTCGATTGTTTCTGTGTGATATTACGGTAGAGATGCCGATGGTTCAGTGTGTCGGACGTTTTCAGCACTTCGAGAGACAGTGGTGACAGGTGCTCTGGCCAAGCCATGAGTGACTTCATATACTGGGCCATGTTTTCCATGTAATGATGGACGTGATCCGACGACAGTGGGATCATAACAAACCCGTACTTGCTCATACGGTCCTTGAGGGCCGCTTGCAGGTCCTTGTTGTAGGTCTGGTTAGCAGGCAGGCGATAGGGCCAAGGACTGGAAGGTTGCGAGTGGTCACGCTCATAGTGTAAGCGCTCATACTTGCGGGCGTAGCCCGGTCGAGGGAAACACGAATACAGATCCAACTTGTCAAACTGCTGTTCTTCGTTTTTGCCTAAACATTTGAACAAGACTTTCCAACGAGCCGTGTTGCTCACGTCCGTTGAAGCGCAACGCACCACACGAGAATCAACGAGCACGAGACAGGCGTGGGTTAGTGGGATGCACACGGTGGAAAACTGTTGAGGCAGTCTTGCCAATTGCTCTGCGGTGAGGGTGGACCGAATTTTCTTGGCCAAGGGTTTCATAGGCCATTCCGACTTGACATCTGTCAGCAGTTCGTTTAAATTTCTCATTTTCAGCTTGGGAAACCACTGCATGGGACTTTTGTATGGCATGGAGCACGCGTTGCCTTGATATCGCGCCAAAGCTTGAAAAAACTCGAGATGGTGATGAGAACCGGCAATCATGAGCTCCGAATACGAGGTAGCCGAACTGTCGCCGACAAATCCGTGGACCATCGCGTCCATCTTGTGCTTGCCCGCTTCGTAGGTGAAAAAATAATGACTGCATTTGGTGCCCCGGGCGTGTGACATTTGGTCCGAAGTTCCGGGTCTCAAAAGTTCAAAGTCGGGCATGGAAATGATTCGCTTTCTTCGTTTAGGTGCGGTTTCTGACACCTTATTTTCGGACAAGGGTCGTTTGGAGTTAGCTTTCACACTCATTTATTTACCGTTGCATCACATGCTCAGGATGACGCAGAGAATTGAACTCGTTTCCAAGGTGTTTGCCAATGTCAATACAATGAACTACCCTATCCTTGAAATCTTTCATAGTACGTACCTTACAGGCTGTCAATTTCGCCATGTCGATAAAGTCCTTGACACATTGCAAGTGAGCCAGCCAATAATTGGTCCACACTTCTTCTCGTCCAAACTCTTGAGTTAAAAAATTAACCAGCTCTCGACCATTATCCTTGAGGTGCTGTACGGCCTCGGTGGCGGCTTCGGCCCTCTCACACACCCCAAAGTCCATGGTGTGACACTTACAGGCAAAGACCGCCCCAATGTACTCGCCTTCCAGGGTCACGTGACGACCCCAGAGCTGTGCGAAACTGTGACCCTTTTCCGGGGAACCGGTAACCTGAGCCATGCCGCAGCCCCACTCCATGGTGTTGTGCTTTAACGCTTCGAGACCTGCGGTGACCAGCGACTTTTTCTTGTTGATTTTGCCGCGTAAGACGGTGGCTGCACCCATAATGTGATCCGTCATGAGTTGAATAAAATCGGGCACATGGTCCTTATGCGGCTTGTGAGCTTTGGTCTTGCGCTTTTTGGGTGGCATGGAGTTTATTGACCAGTTAAACATATTACAACGTTACGTCTTGCAAGTTTCGGACTGACATTGTGGTGTAAAGTACAAAGGTTGCGTGTCGAACTTTTCCTTTTGCAACCACTGGAGTAACTTGTGTTTTTTGGCCCTAGTGATGGAAGGTTTGCGAGACAAGATCCATAAATTCGTTCGATCGCTGTTGGTAACCATAGAGGTCTCGGGATCACGGTACGTTACCGTGTAATTACCGTAGATACCAGGAAAGAACTCTACCCCGAACACACCGTCTGACTTGGTAGGGTAGGCCCAACCGCGCGCCGTGGTCCAGTGATCGTCTCGGAAACATTTGTTGACCACTCGTACAGCGTTGCCCTCGGGGGTGTAGGTGGCGGTGACGTCGCTGCAACCTTGTTCGTACCATTGAGGGTAGCGCGCAATTTCGTACCATTTCCCAGCGTATTCCTTCGGATCGATCTTCACGCGAGGTATATCCGGATTCACTCGTTGAGCTTTACGCCAAGTGTACCATCTTAGGTACAAGTACACCAACAACAAAAACACCAATACAGAACCTATGACAATACCGACTATGGCACCTGTAGAGAGTGTCATTTCTTGTATGCCCTCAACAAAAAAAATAAACAAAATGGATGGGCACTCACAGAAAAACTGCGTTGAATATTTTCAAGTGGGTGACGCTGACCCTAATAAATGGATCTCATCGCTGACCAAAAGGCAGACTGTGGTTGCTGGCGCAAGGAATGGTACGACCACGACCCTAACTTTAGCGGATACGACACGGAACGGTCAGAGCGGAAAGAAGGCTTTTGCGCGGACCATAATCAACAGTTGCAACAGTATCGGCTTGCCTGTCAAAGCTTACAAGATCAAGTATCGCTGGTTCGTCGACAACTTAAGACCAAACAGGCTGAAGTCCAGAAGTTCAAAAAAGACTTGTTTAATTCACGTTCTTAATAATGATACAACCCTTAATTATTCCCTCCTGCGAGCCAAGCCCTAAGATCTTCTACCCCTCGCTGACGGGCCTGGGACAGTTTGTTCAGACACAGGCGACGCTTCTCGAATTGCTTGAGATACTGTTGAGCTAAAGCTGCACATTGTTCCGGAGTGAATTGCTTACCGGCCCGCAGCTCGCTCATCAAAGTGGTGAAGAATTCGGTATACCGTTCGTTACTCCAGCTGCCATCGTTCTTTTGTTTGCCCAGCACCCAGAACGGTCCGGCACCGTTGCCACTCTCGTCAATGTAACGAATACCGATGCGCATTAGAGCATCTATGGCCTGGGTTTCGATTTCGTCCAACTGGGACTTGGTGGTCTTGCGCTGCTCGCCCATCTTTTCAAGCATGGCTTTGAGCTGGGACAATCGAGCTACATTGACGTTAATTTGCTGCTGTGGCTGAGGTTGAGCTGCCGACATGACTTTCTTGCTAGGTTTTTTCTTTATCAAGATTGGGTATTAAAATATCAAACGCGGCGACGGGACCTGTGTTTTTCATTAACTTCCGGATAGTTTTCAAGTCTCATTCAAGACTAAAATTCTTCCGAGGAGTCGTTGTAGTCGTGGTTCATCTCTATCGATAGCTCATACCCTCAAACTGACATGAGTGTCAATCCACAAGTCATTCATCAAAAGAATGAAGCCTACACCCGCAAGAAGTTTAAGAGATATCTGTCGCAGACTTTGGACGACCCCTTATCTGATGTGGACGCTTTCTCCAAGAAATTAAAGAAACGCCGGATACGGGAAGTGGCCAGTGCCATTCAGCACTGGGGTCATCTCTTGACAACAAACGAGAAACCCAAACCTGCCCCGTCACATCAATATCCACCAGAACTACTAGATCAAATACCGCATGATCCACGTTACAATTGGCAAAGTGTCAAGAAGTATCGTATGTGTGTGTACGGGGATCGCAACATTGTTCAGGCCGGGGACGTGGTAGTGACTCACGACGACCAGAAGGGTGAAGTTGAGTACTTTATCCAACCGAAAAAGAACCGACCTATTCTCATGCATATGGCTCTGGTGCAGAGCAAGTCAGACCTACCTCCGCAGTGGCAAGTGTTTGTCCCGTCTGAAGAGGAGCTCATCACTACAGATCAAGACTTGACCGTTCCGCTGGGTAGTATTACACGAGTGGAACCTCGAGACCACGTCAAATTTAGTCCGTTTGTGATTCGAAAAAACTGTCTGGTGGAACGCAAGGCGGCCCCGGTGGATACTACCACCATTCGTACGGTGTTGGTGAAGGGCTACCTCACGTGTTCGTCAGCCGTCTTGTATTTTAACCCATTGGTGCAACTGGCTACAAGATACATGGGACTTAAGTGCACGGAAGGGGAGATGACCCACCTTATCAAACATGATTTTTATCCCTATGCAGTGGCCATGATAAACGACGAGCAAGACGAGGATGACTTTGAAGATACCGAGTTTTCTGCCACTCACCGTGTGCCGCTGTTGTCGGGTGACAGCTGTAATTTTTGTCAAGAACCCCGCAAGATGGTGTATTCGTCAGAAAAGCACAAGGCGTGTGAACCGTGTTATGTTCGGCTGCGCACACTGTATCGTATGTTTCAATTGTTAGAACCGGCCAGGCAACAGTTTCAAACACTCAAGTATTTGGATCACTCGAAAGCTCGGATGACTGAGATTTATTCATTTGTATCGCGCATAGTTGAAGCCTGCCCGTATTCCGTAGACAGGATGGGACGCTGAAGTTTTTTAAGGGAACTCTGTCGATCAGCTAGGGCGATCCTCAAGGGAACTCTGTAGTCAAAAATGTCTGAATACGTGCATTGGAGGCTGCCGGATCCGGGTCTACGGTGGTGTTGACGGACACGTGAAAAGTAGCAAATAAAGGTCGATTGTTGGTGAGTTTGTCAAACTGTTTTTCGGCATTGGGTAGCATGGTGCTGACCACAAAGATGTCTCGGTTGAGATCGTCTCGTAGTGTGACTCGCTCTTCCGTGACCTCTCGAAACACCAAATCCTGCCAGGTCTGAGGTTCTTCCTTGAGCTTGACCAAGTCTGTGACCAGAGTGGGCATGGTATCTTCTCCGGATATACCGTTGACGGGAGCTTCAAAATAGTTCTGGAAGAAGTTGACCTCGGATTGTTCCCGGAAAATGTTAAACATACGGGGACGAGAGTCGTAAAACATGAAGCCCTTTTCGACGTTGCGAAAGGGTATGGTCATGTCTGACAAGAAGATGGCGTTGTCGCTGATGCCCACAATGTCTGGCATAAATTCAAACGCCTGAATCATAGTTCCCGTGAAACTGACAAACGTTACTCCCAACGCCGCGTCTTCTCCGCTTTGCGTAGAACTTAGTACATAAATCGTCTTCACCCAGCCCATGTACTTGTGTACGGCTTTGGCCTGGGAAATATGGCGAGACATTCGGGAAGGATCTGTGTTCTCGTACAACACCACGTCAATGTTAACGGGTAAATTTTGTTGGGTCTGTTCCAGAGCCACAATAATGATGACGATGATGCCCACGGCGAACAACAAGATCAGCACCACAAAAAGCCATAACCATTTCTTGAGGAATCGCTCATCCTTTTTTGTGGTGGCTCCAGAGGTGTTTGAATCCAAATCATCAGGAGGTAACGGTTTCGACTTGGCAAGTTTTCGAGACGACATGTGGTTTCTTGTATTTGAAGAACGAATTGTTAATCTACAAGTTTAAAAGCAGATCATATTCAAAAAGTTGAGTTGCAAATTTTGAAATGCGATATTTGGTTGTCGCAGGTCAGCATACTCAGCAGGGAAAATATTGTTTTTGCATAGTTGTCTCAGTCTTAAAAAAAAGAAAAGGGCGCTTGGTTGAAATCCGGAGAATTTCTACAGACTATTTCTAGTCTTCAATTTGAGTTCAAGGGTCGAGTTTCAAACGCTGTGGTTCGCTGAAGGATTTAACATACTTCAATAAATGGAATCGGTATCCGCTGACCAGAAGATGGACCTTGCCTCAAATGACAACTTGGCCAGCCTTTGGCAAAAGCAAATGACGGCGGCCGGGAGTGACAGCGTCAATACAAAACGAAAACGGGAGGAACTTCATGAATCGCAGGCCGAATCGGAATCTGAAGAGTGTGATTCTGAGGTAGACCTCGATGACGAACTTGGTGTAGACACTGGCGAGGGGATTATGGTTACAGCAGCAGTATCGTCAACTGACGAGGTGATATTACCATCCGTCCTTCCCAAACGAAAACGTAGGAAAAAGACACGAAAATACGCCACCTTTTGTAAGAAGATGGACATTCCCTACCCTACCGTAAGTCGTCGGGAATCGGAACACCTGGATCTCTGTCAGACGTGCCAAGAAGCGTGGCCCTTGTTTTTTTATCAACAGAGCTGCGAGATGAAACTATCGTTCGAAGACGTGGTCAAGGCGTGGATGGAAATCCCAGAATCCGAGAGACAAAGAAAGCACAAGGTGTTGGCCAAGGCCGAAGTGGCGTGGCTGAAGAATTTGGTCAAGACTCGACCTCCGACGGGTTACCAGATCTTTCTGAAGGAAAAACGACAGGGCAACCATGACCTTCAAAAGATTAATTTTGGGGATCGAACCAAAATCATTGCCAAACTGTGGGGCGGCTTGAATGAAGCCGAAAAGAAGGTTTACACGGACGCCTCTGTAAATCTCAAAAAAGAGAGACGGTCTTTCATTGAAGGGTTGCCCTCGTTCAAACGAAAACGATACGAAGCCGAACGAAAGAAGTTCAAAAACAACCTAAAATCTAAACGACCGCCCAAACCGTGTAATTCCTTTATGTTGTACCTGTCGGACCGGTGGAAGGCTGAAAAGGGGAAGGGTACTACGTTAAAGTACAGAGACATGATGCAGTTGGCGTCGCACGAGTGGGAAAACACATTGACCGAAGAGGACAAGGTACCGTATCGTCGACGCTTTGTGGAAGCTAAGGAGACATACTTTGTGACCAAGCAAAAAATGAAGGATAAAAGAAAGCTGGTGCAGCAAAGCCGTAAAACTGTATCACTAACAGATCCTCCGAAACTACCCCCGTTACCGGAATTGTCTCACAGTGGTGGAGAAGACGGGGGAGGCACAGACGACGAAATGTCGACCTGACGACGAAATGTCGACCTGAGCAGGTTTTGCGAGTTTGGTTTCAAGACCCTTAGACCTGTCATAATAAAAAAAGTCATGTCGGAAAAATGCGTTGTGGCTTGGGACGAGAAAGAGAGAGTACTGACTTTTCCCGTGGCAGGCTCTGAGCGCAAGCTGTTTGCCCGAGGTCTGACCAAAACCTTGTCGGCGCAGTTCTCCCCAGAGTTTTCTATCTCGCTGGTGTTGAAAGCCCTCAAGACCATCAAGAAGAAAAAACACGGACGTTTTCGAGGCAACTTGGCAGATCATCAATTAAGCACCTGGGCCAACGAAGGTGTGTTGCCGGGATTCAATATGGATCCCCGTTTTGACTATATTCGAAACGTGCTGGTGGAGCAGCAGTGGATTCCCGTATCTGCCCAGCTGCCGGTCGGTTGTTTACATCTCCGTCTGGCCACAAAAATAGATTTGTTGTGCCGGGACTCAGACGGGAAAATCATCCTGGTCGAACTCAAGTGCGGCTTTGACGACTATTTCGATGTGCACAACCAAGGTTTTATGAACTACCCGTTTCAACACATTCCTACTTCCTTCCGCAACAAGGCGATCCTCCAGTTAATGATAACCACGTACTTTTATTTCCACACTCGACATCGCTTCCACCAATATCCTTACGGCGGGTCCTATTTGCTTCATGTCTTTGAGGCCGAGGACTGTAGCTTGAGGCATACATTAAAGCCGCTACCCTTCTGGGCGTTTGCCTCCCCGGGACTGGTTCAGCAAGTGTTGCTACTGCTGAAACAAAGCAAAAACCAAAACAAGAGGAAACGTGTGCAATTGATGCAGAACGGCTCAAAACGTGTCCGCTA
>Ga0105055_10004134_pt1 | contig 21511 bp, 14 predicted proteins | sample BON03_FD_78090 | JGI IMG/M metagenome (GOLD analysis project Ga0105055, IMG submission 78090) | Freshwater microbial communities from Lake Bonney liftoff mats and glacier meltwater in Antarctica - BON-03 | ecosystem: Environmental > Aquatic > Freshwater > Ice > Glacier meltwater | place: Lake...
AAGAGTATAAATATTTTCTTTCTTATTCCTAGTATTTATAGCTACATTATGACCAAGAGAATATAAAAGAGTGTATAAACCATGTGCTCCGATTTTTCCTTTAATATCAAATTTATATTGTTTAATTCTATTATATGTATGTTTGTCTCCATCTCCTTCATAATATCCATCAAAAAATTGTTTTTTAATTTGATCTGAACTATTAAGAATAAAATAAGGAACTTTTTTATATCCTTCCGAGTCATAAAATAACATTCTCCATTTTTTAACAATGTATTGCATATGACCTAAAGGAACAAGTTTATAAACAGAACTGCTTTGCATTGTGTCTAAAATTTTCCATTGAAATAAAGGTTCACATTTCTCTAATATAGATTTACATCTTTCCAAAAGTGATAAATCTTGGTTATTGATAGCCCAACTATATTTATTTCCACTCTTACAGTTATAAGCTCCACAAGATCCTTCAGCAAAAAACATTCCCCATACATAAGCTAATTCTTCATTTAAATATCTTGATAAGTTTCTGATATATTCAGTTTCTGATATATATTCTTTGTTGTGTATTTTTCTTTTAGAGCCATCAACAAGTCTTTGGTGATTCTGTTTATAAACACATTCTTTACACATCTTTTTATAGTCTTCATAAAACTCAAATGCCAGTTTATGTTCTTTACATTTTATGCATTCATATACTTTTCCTTCTATTAAAGCATCTTTAAATTCAACATCAAGAAAATCTTCTTTTGGAGGAAAGCTGTGGTAAAGTTCTGAACCAATTTTTAGTTCACTTGGTTTAATTTTGTTTAAATTTTCATCAAGTAAAGAATGATCTTCTGTTACATCAACACATCCAGTATGAGTAAGAACTCTATACATCTTTTTAACTGTCTTGTGTCTAATAACACGACGAATACGTGACCATTCATTTCCTGTCCATACTTCTAAAATATTCATAATACGATAGTTTCCTGAAGAAACAAATGGTAAAGTTTGTTGTTTTTCTTTACGATTGGAATCAATATCATCAGATTTAAATTCTTCGTAAGGTTTCCATACTTCTCCAATATTGTCTATTCTTAAAATATCTATTGTTCCATCTTCGTATCTTACAAGAATTGGTGTATCTCCTGTTACACTATCTCCATAGATCAATTTTGCTCCATAATTTTCTACTAAAAATTTAGAAGCTTTTTCAATGGATTGTCTTCCTTTTGCTGTTGTACACATTGCACCTGGAAGAAATGGTAAATAACCTCTTTTAACACCCATTCCACCATACATACTGTTACATGATACCTTAAAAGCTAATTGTCGTTTATCAAAAACTGTAATCATTCTTTCTGTTTCTTCTTTTTCTTTTTCATCAGTCATTTCTTCTACCAATCGTTGAAGTCTTTCCATTTCTTTTTTTGCCTTTTTACGGGCATCAATAAGATTTGTAAGAAGTGTTGGAATAATACCCATAGGCTCTCTCAAAAACCGAAAACGATTCTTTTTACAAATAACAATCTTTTTTGCTTTTACTATTTTAGTATCCGGACAAGTACAGTTAAAGTGATCTTCCCATTCAAATATATGACATTTTTCATCTGGAATACTCTCATCTAAAACAAGTGTTGAATAATCAATATTATAAGCAATAATTGTTGATGGATATAGACTTGAAAAATCAAAAGATACAACCATATCATATAAACCTGGAATAGGAGTAAATACATATGCTCCTGTAAAATGATCATTTTCATTTGTAACAAATGAATCTTTATCAATCACAATATTATCTTCCAGACACTTTTTATATACTTGAGAAAAAATCTTAATCTGCTGACCTTGTGTAAATAGAGTAAAAATAGGAGTATTGCAAGTATTAGACATTTCAGTCAACCCAATCCATATCTGAAGCTTTTCAAATAGTTTTATTACCAGTTCAGAATCCTTAACACAATACTTTGCAACAATACTTAGAGTTTCCGGAGTAAACATACGATAACATTTAAAAATACCCTTGTGTGTAAGAGGATCTTTTGTTTGTCCTATAAAAAAATCGGAAACTGTTTTTAATTTATAATTCTCAAGTTTATAATCTCGTTGAATAATAGGCAACATATCAATCCATAATCTGCCAGGAGAGTCAAGATATGTAAAGTTTTGATTTTTAAATGCGCTACTACTCCATTCAATTTTTACTTCTTTAGAATGTATTCCTCTAATAAAAGAAAGTTGATCAAACATAGAAGTAATAGCATTTAATTTAGTTCTACCATAAATATATGGAATATCAAATCCAAAAATATTATATCCACACAAAATTTGTGGATTGATTGTATTAATAATCTCATTAAAACCCATAAGTAAATCAGATTCCGTGTCAAACATTCTTATCTCAACATCTTCTCCTACCTTTTCTGGAATAATATCTACAATTTCTCCTTTTTTATTTTTACCCAAAGATAGAATAAATTTTTTATAGTTTTCTTCTTTATCACCATTACGGCATACAACACATGAAATTTGAAAGATTTTATCTTCTGGAAGATTTACTTGAGGAGTAATATTTGGATTACTTGAATTTACTTCAATATCAAAGCTCATAATAAGAGGAGAAGAAACTGTATTTTTATCAATTGGAATAAAGTTTTTCCAGCTCGCGACATATTCATGTGTACACGAACTTGTTTTATCATCTTCTTTATCGAGCTTAAATCCAGCGAATCTAAACCAACTTGACGGCTTTAGATTTTTTAGGCACATAAATTGAAGAATAGGATTAGCTTCGCTTTCATGTGTTTTTAATTGTATTTTTCCTACACCACTCACAATCATAGGAATTTTCATTTTATAAGAAAATTGTTTAAGATCAGTTGTTGACTTAAAATAACATTTTAGGAATGGATATAGATTATCTTCTAATTTACCTGATTTATCAGTGTGTTTTTTGGCATAGTATAATTTTCTCTTAAGTTCAAATTTTCTTTCTGAAGGTTTAAATCTTCCACACGTTTCATCAATTTTATTAGATATAGCCTGGACTTTTGATTTAGCTTCGTCCCAGTTTAAATTTTGGATATAAGGCAATTCCAAATAAAGATAAGGCTTAAAATCTTCAATAAGAATAAAGACACTTTCATTATTTTTACTTAGACCAAATATTCTTAATTTAAGAGAACCATATTCTTCATAAGTGTTCCAACTGTAAGGAAATACCTCCATATCTTTTCTTTTAATAAATTGGTATTATTTACTTATAAAATCATTTTTATAAGTAATATTTAACTATACGATAACTTAATTTATAAACCTTCAACGGTTTAATTAAAATTTTAAAAGATAGTAAAAAAAAAATAAAAATAAAAATAATGGTTTAAAGAAAATGTCATTAACTTCTCAACAACAACAAATTGCCCAAAAGGGAAATGAATCAAATTTTTATTCTCAATTCAAAACCAGAGCTGTACCAAATGGTTGTCAGACTAAAGTTATTGGACTTGGAAGTAACTGGAATAGAGGAGGTGTAAACTCTGTTTTATCAGGTGTAAGAGCTACTCCTTATCTACCATGCATTACCAATGGTAATAAACGTGTATTAACAAGTAATATTAGTACAAGTCCAGCTGCTAACGGCGAACAGTTTTTAGGTTTTGGATATTATCAAACTGCTCAAGATGGAAACATCTACGTATAAAAATTAATAGATATTATTTCATGTTATTATTAAAATCAATAATAACATAATCACCATAATAACATAATCACCATAATAACATAATCACCATAATAACATAATCACCATAATCACACACATTATTTTTTCTGTCTAAGCATCTTTGTATTGATATAACTATCAGTTGCAGAATTATTATAAGTATCACAACACTCTGTCTTAAATGTCATTATTCCTTTTTGTAAAGGCTCTCCTGGTGCAAAATCAGATGACATTTTATAACCAGCAAAGTATGGAGCTCTTATACCCTTTCCAAATAAAGGTAATGGTCTACTCCTATAGTTATATAAATTCGAATAATCACTACAATTTATCTGTTGTCTTTCCATTTTATATTAAAGAATTTTAAATCTTTTTTGATTTAAAATTTATCATATTTATTTATATCTCTTATCTCTGTGTAATATATTATTATTTATGCCTTACGATTAACTGTTCGTCGAACAGGAGCCTTTGGTGCAGGTGTCTGCAAAACTGGTGGAGGAGGTGTAGAGTCATCATCTGAATCACCAGTTACTGAATGACGATCATCATCTGAACCTTGATTGACTTGATGAGACGAGGAAGAAGACGAAGAAGACGAAGAAGAAGACGAAGAAGACGAAGTCTTCTCATCATCAAATACAACATTAGAAGAAGTATAAGCCATCTTCTGAAGAAAGCGACGAGGGGCCGAATCAATCAATTTAATCTGTGCTTCATAAACTTTTACCTGAAGACTAATACGAGCACCAATAAAAATACCCTCAAACTTGATAGCAGCAGTTGAATAACAACGCTTTCCAAGAATAGATAGAGGATCAATATCATTTCCATTCTCATCACAAAATGGTGTAGTAATCATATCGCTCTTCTTGTTTTGCATCACTTTAGCATATAGAGTTGGACCGGTGCCATCAACAATCTTACCCTTGTCCTTCTTGTAGTACAAGGGATTCAACTTCTTCAAATCAGCTGGCTCAAGTTCATATTTCTCAATATCATCCTTGTGATCAAGTAGATACTGCTTTACATTTTCTACGATAGAATTAAATGTTTCGACCCACTTCTTCTGCTCATCAGTTGGATTCTCCTTGTTATAGAGACAGAGAGAAAGAGAATAACCATCTGTCTTTTGAGACTGTGGATTGATATTCTCTGACAATCCAAACGAATATACCTGCAAAGTAGGAATCACAAGATCGCCAAGTGATCCATCAGGATTTCGTGTACCAATTGCGATGCGCTTAAACTTAACAGTATCGTTAAGAATAGATCCATCAATTGGTTTACGAAAACGCATGTTCTTAACATCATAGTCGGAAGCAGAAGTTAGTTGAGTGTTATCGAAAGACATTTTGATAATTTGGGGGTGAGTTTTGAGTGATTGTTTTATTATTTGTTTTCTTCTTTAGATATTGATTAAAAAATCATTTTTATTTTTATGATATTTATTTTTTTATTTTTTTTATGTAGAGGATATTCTTATTTAAATAATTTTTTATATAAAATCATATTCATTGTTCCCATATGTAAATTACATGATCTACAAACTGGTTCGAGATTATCTATATCATTATTTCCACCATCTCTAACAGATATTACATGCCCACAATCAAAATTGGTATTAGCTATCTCTTCTGAACAACAAAAACATTCTCCATTTATTTTATCGTTGCACCGCTTTTTCCATACCTCCATTCTTAGTGTTCTACTTATATTCTTTCTTAACTTTATTTCTTTTCCTATTACAAAATGTTCTTGTTCTTCAAAAGGGGTATAAGATCTTTCTAAAAGTCTCTCGATCCATTCATAATTTCTAAACATTCCAAGATAAAATTCTTCACTTCTTGCTTCATTTATAATATTTTCCTTAATCCCATAACTTAATAAAGTTTTATTAGACTGATCAGAATAATATTTATTTAATTCTTTTATATATTCAATCCATATAGTAACTGTTTCTTCTGTTATATTGAATCTATTGATCATATTATAACCTTGAATTTTTCTACAAATTATATCAAGATTTATATTTAATCCACGTGGATTTTCACTTGCTTTACAATACTTTCCAAATCGATTTGAAAAATATTGTTGGATAATTCGAAAAATAATTGGTTCCATATTTCCCATATATAATTCCACTTTTTTAGAAGTATTAATAATATTATATATCTCGATTGCTTCTTCTTTATTTTTTACATCATATAAATCTATTCTTACTTTTAATTCTAAAACCTCTGGATATTCTTTTGATAACTTATTAAGAGCTCCTGTACGATGTTGTCCATCAAGAATAATCATTTTTTCTTCTTTTTCTTGTTTTTCTTCATTAATTATTTTTGATAAACTTATCACTCCAGGTAAAAAGATTTCATTATACTGTTTATAATATTCAGATAGATGTATATATATAATATCTACATGTTCCTTATTTTCAAGTCTTTGGAAAGAAGCGATATAAGTATTATCCAATAGATCACCAACGCGAATCTTATGATGTGTTTTTACCTTTTTATTCATAATTTTTAAACTTAATATAATTATATATTAAGTTTTTTCCCTTTAATTATACCTTTTAAATTTTTTATTAAAAAATAATTTATTCAGTTGTCAACATTCGTCTAATAATTGAATACAAGGTAGGTACAAATTTATCCTTGTTTAGAACACCAAATACATAAGACAAAGAAACTTTATTATTCTGGCGATCAGAAATATGCCATCCATGACACTCTGTAATAATTCGATACTCTTCTTGGGGTACAACAATAAAATTTTTATTAATAAAACGAGATACATATGCATTATGGATTGTCTTGGCAATCTTAATAATCAGATTTTCATATTTTAGAAAAGAATTAATATTCTCTGGATACATTTCATACATCATCATTGAATATACGGAATTTGACCTGTTTTGTAGATAACGATTGCAAATATCTGGTTCGTTTCCTCTAACTTTAGAAAACAACTGATACTTTGAGTTTAGAATTTTAAAATGACTATTTCCATAAAATCCAATAACTCCTTGATTATTAAGAGGATTAGTATTCTTAACTTCATTAAAAACTTCATCCCAACTTTGAAATAATAGCTGAGTCTGTGTTGGAAATTTAAAAGGAACAGGTGATTCAGAACTAAAATCTTTTAGTTCTGGATAACACGACAAACATCCAATGAAATAAACTTTAGTTTCATTATCTAAAGGAGGACTAGAAACAATTCGATTGTCAAGGGTATTTCGAATTAGAAAAATATATGTATAGGATTGATCCAATAGAGAAGTCAAACAATCCAAACTTTCATATCCAAGTTCTGTAATGCTATTAGTAAAGATATCTCCAAAAGAAGGAGAATTTTTTGATCCCCACCTACTATTAAAAGCATTCAACTTACGATGTGTTGAAACATACCATTTCCCATCATTATAAAAAAGACGAATAAATGTTCCTTCCTTTGAAGAAAAAAATTTTACCTGTTTAAAATCAATATTTTGAACAAGTTCCTGTTGTGTATCATTATATTCTTGTGTAAAACCGAGAGACTTTGAAATGATAGTATCTCCCTTAAATACAATACCCCTACAGTTTTTAATTTCATCTGAACTATCATTGTCACAAAACTTGTAAGAATAAATTTGGAGACATCCATCATCATCTGTCTTCTCAACAAAATCAGACAGATGTGAAATAGAAGTTGGTAAAGTTGAATTTGAATTTGAACAAGACATTTTTATTATATAAATAACTCTTTATATTGCTTTTCTTAAACTCTTTCTTGTTTTTCTTACGCTCTTTCTTACGCTCTTTCTTAAACTCTTTCTTGTTTTTCTTAAACTCTTTCTTAAGCTCTTTCTTGTTCTCTTTCTTGTTTTTCTTAAACTCTTTCTTAAGCTCTTTCTTGTTCTCTTTCTTCTTTTAATAGATTTATTCTTTCTAAATCTAAAATTCTGATTTTCTAAAATATCAATATATGTTTGTCCCATATTATTTACAATATCTATATTTGCACCTGCATGTAATAATATATCTACTACTTCTCTATCATTATTCATTGCTGCTAATAATAATGCATTGTTTCCATTGCGGTCTTGAAAATCAATATCAATATGATTTAAACGAGAACCTGTTGTTAAAAATTCTATAACTCTATAACTCTATTATAATTTTCTGGATCTATACCATATTCTTCTCCTCTTGTTCTTTTAGACGATAGCTTCCATTAATCTTGTATAATGTCCTTTAAAATGTCCAATATAGGTACGAAAATCTGGTGTTTCTTTTATTCTTCCTAATTCGTCTGGATCTTCTCTGTAAAGTTCTCTTAATTTATTTAGATCAGCATAGTTTATAGCTATATTATATGTTTTTTGTAAATTATCACCAGCAATATTATATAATTTATTTATATCCATTTTTATATAAATAGTATAAAAATATAAAAAACATCTATTATCATATATAAAACAATTTTATTGTATTATATAAAATGGCAGTTGAAATAAAAATGGATGATATATTATATCTTCACAGTAGTGAACAAGTTCCTTTTGGAAAATTATCTCCATTATATAGAGAAAAATTGAAAATTAATCAAGAAGATGCATCAAATGTTATATCTTATTGTTATGCTGGTTTACTTGAAAAAGGTGGAAGAAGAAATGGAATTCTTTCAGAAAATGGAAGAGAAGCCAGAACAGAATCTTTAAAATATTTTAGAGAAGAGAAGGATGAACTTTATAATGAATCGATGTATAACGGTTTATTTGAAAAGATTAAACAAGACCCAAGAGCAAAACAAAGTCTTTTAGAATCTGGTAATGATATTATAGTTTATCAATCTGAAAATATATATTTAGGTGTAAATTCTTCCGGAGAAGGACAAAATATTATTGGTAGTATGTTAATGAAAATAAGAATTGTTATTCAAAAGCAAGTAAAAGAAGATAATCAAAAAAGATTTAAACACTTGGTACAACTTGGAAAATATAATATATATATTGTTCATAAATCTTTAGAACAAAGAATTTTAAATGGTATAGATGACTTGTCAGATTATATTGGTAAAATGCCAGATGAAATTATATCAACACTTAACTTATCTCCATTTCCGGGTAAGTTTGATATAGATTTACCAGAAGAATTTATTTATTTCCTAAAATATCCTAGAAGTATAGCAGAAGTATTAAGAAATCAATATGCTGATGAATATAATGATCAACTTGTAAAAATAAAAAAGAGACAAGTATTAAATTCTTTTTTGATTAAAAATGCCATTAAAGATCTTCCAACAAATCATGACGAACTTTATGATAGATATAAACAACTAACAGATAAAAAAGTTTTTAATCAAGAATATGAGAGTCTTTCAAAAATATTTAGACCTATTGTTTCTGAAATAAATTCCTTCATACAAAAAATTGGTAGTGGCATTTCTGAATTAGAAGACAGAATTTACTTTTTAGCATCACAGAACATGTTAGACGGAATTAGTTCTGATATTGATAAACCTGTGATTAAAGTTTCACAAGAATATATAGAGGTACAACGTGGCTATCGAAATCAGGAACAAAAAAAGTTATTAGATCTCCTAAAAGACTATAATAAAAAAGAAGTTGTAGATACTGAAGATGTAAAGAAGAAAAATCAAGAGAAGATTGAAAAACAAAAGAAAGCTTTTAGAGAAGCTGAAGAAAAATTTTATAAATCAGAAAAGAATTATATGAAAGAAGCAGCAAAAATAGCTGAACGGGAATACATGAGAAACAAAGGATTTCAACCTGATAGTGAAGATGAAGATGATAGCGAATCAGAAGAATCAGATAGTGATGACGAAATTCCCGAAAAGATGGAGATGTTATACAGTAAATATAAACAAAACTATAAACAAATGTATGATGAAGTTCTAAATGTAAAAAGATATTTAAAAAATAAAGAAGAAACAGAAAGATTATTAGAAGAATATAATAAGAAAATACCTAAACAACCTTTTAAATGGAAAAGAGTTGGTAAAGTACCCTATGGTAAGGATGATGACTGGGTTCGTGGTAAACAATATTATGAATTAACACCAAGCGATGAAGTTATTTTAGATGATTCACTCAACCAAATTATTCCTATAAAAAGACAAAATAAGCCGATAAAAGAATTTGAAATTTTGCCTGCTGTAAAAGGAAAAACCCAACGTTTTCCAGTATCTCGGTCATTACAAATGAAAAAAAGACTTGATGAGAGTGATTATAAGAGTGATGGTGAAAATTTATATGACAAGGAAGAGATCTTTGATATATTATTAAAATATTCATCAAGTCAAGAAGATCTAAAAGAATTGCCTATTTTAGTAGATTCTTTTATATTAGGAAATTCTCAAAGATCTGAAACTATGTATAAATTTTCAGACTCTGATCCATTATCTCCATCTTTTATAGATTTTCTTGAAATAAATCACTTTGTTTTTCCAAATGTTTATTATTATATATATTTTAAACTTTTAGCAAGCATCTCTCCAAAAGATCAGGTTATGTTTTCAATTTATAATATATTACTTATAAATCCTTCAAGAAATAGTTCAGATCTTCGAAATTTTAAACCAATTGATGAATTAAAAGGAATATATAATAATTTTGAAGGTCTTTTTGTTTCAGACAAGTTAACAAAAAGAGCTAAAAAAGTTCTGAATGAAAAATTTAGATATATACCTAATTCATCTAAAGATAGATTAAGTATAGTATGTAAGCTTTTAATTTCTAGTTATCCAAGAGGATTGATATATGATAGTGATGATTTAATACTTGGATTTTCAAAAGGACAAGGATACAATATAATAGGAAGAATTATGATGGAAATAAGAGATGAATTGTTAGCAAAATATGGTTTAATAAAACTTGATGAATTTGTAGAAGAAATACCTGAAAAAGAAAGAAGAGAAAGACGTCCTCTCTACGAATTTATTCAGGAAAAGACAAAAGAGTTTTTATATGTCTTTTCTAATTATGTCGACTATATTAAGAATAAGACTGATATAAATGATGAAGACGTATCATTTATTCTTGATATACTATACAAGAATTGTTCTTCAAAAATAAAGAAAATATTAGAGAGCATAAAGCATATACCACCTATGCCAATTTCATTTGAAAAACAGTATACGACATTTTTGAAAAATTTTAATTACACCATTAATAAGAGTTCATTGGAGAAATTATGGTCTCATGTTTATATACTAAATGAATTATATTACATTGAGGTTTTTCATAAAAATATTTATCTATTTGACTCTAAAAATGTCGGATCATTTGGAAAAACAATTGATCAGGCTGATGAAAATTGGTTTATATCTTCAGTTAAGAAACTAAAAGATGTTTTTGGAAATGTAGATGTAAGTTTAGGTATTAATTATAATATAGATGGTAAAGCTGGAAGTATGAGTATAAATAGAATTAATATTTACAATTTTAAAGATAAGAATTTAGAAGAATATTATAACAATACAATTATGAAGCTTCTAACTAAATTAAAGACAGATACTGATTCTATAACAAGAGTTTTTGTTACTGTTTATGAAACTCCTATTTCTGTTATTAGACAAAGATATGTTAAAGAAAAAGAAAAGGCCTGTAGTAAATCTATCTCTATCAAAAAAACAGAAAACGAAAAAAGATTAAGATGTGTTGTAGACACATTTATAAGTATTCTTAAAAAACTTAAAAAGAAAGGGGTTATACAATCAAACATAAATGATAGTATATTACTATTTATTAATAGATTATTATCTATATCTGGTTCGATTAATAAAGGTTTTATTATCAAAAATTTATCAACTTATGAACAGAAAGAGGATGAAGATCAGCTTTACGAAACTACGCTTTCTCAGAGAGTAAAAAATTTATTTTTAGAAAAGGGCTTTAGTATTGATAATATAGATGATGCTATGATATTATTGAAAAACTTGGCATATCATCCCAATTATAATGATGTAATGGCAAGAGTTCTATCATTTTCAGAAAAAGAAGATGAAGGTGATTATGATGATATAGAAAAAGGAGATAAAAGATTGTCTGAAGATGAACTTGAAAAACTTAAAAGACTATTTAGAGAAAAGGGTAAAGTAAATAAAAGATTTACTGGAGATGATTATGAAGATAAAGATGACGAGTCAGATGACGAGTCAGATGAAGAAAAGAAACCAAAAAAGAAAAAGAAATCGTCTGGTGTAGATGAAGAACTAGACAAAATAGATGAAGATATAAAAAAGAACGCTAAAGATGATGATAAAAAAAGAAAAAAAGAATCGTCTGATGAAGAAGAAGACGAAGAAAGTGATGGAGAAGAAGGGTATGATATTGATTTACATGATGTAAATTCAGAAGCAGAAGATGAAGAAAGTGAAGGAGATGAAGATTTGTTGTTTGATGATGATAATGAATAAAATAATATAACGAATAAAAAGAATAAAAAGAATAAAAAGACATACAATAAATTATTTATAATAATAAATAATATAAAATAGATGTCGGTAATAGCAGAAGTAGTTGTAAATGGAAATCCTCTTAATATATATAATAGCGATACGAACCAAACTTTTATAAATAGAGTTGCTGCTTTATTAAAAACATATATAAACTTTATTGAAGATGTAAACATAGATGATTTAAAAACAGGAGATGAAATAATTGTAGGAAGTTTAAAAAACGATATAAAAGATTATGAATACAGCGATGATCCAGATGAAAATGTAATTTTTATAAAAGACTTACAAGAAAAATATAATAAGAATGATATGCTAACAATATTAAAATTATTTTTATCACTTCACCCCCATTTTACAACACATGATATTAGTGAATATTTTAGTATGACTGAACTTGAACCATTTGAAAAAGCTTTAAAGGATAATGATATTTATCTTAATTTAGAAAGATTTTTAAAAGAGGGAAAAACTGAATTTATGAGAGATATAAAACAACGTATATCTTATTCAATAAGAGAAGCAGAACAGTTACAAGATTTAAATAAGGATTTGGTAAAAATTAAATCAATTATTAGAGATATAGATAGATTAAGTATTAAAAAAGATAATTCTGATTTGAAAATTATAACAAATTTAAAAGAAGAGAATTTTTCTCTCTCTAGTATTTTTTCCAATGTGATATGCACAGATCAATCTCCATTTTTAACATATAATAATATTTTTAAGGTCTATAAGAATTTTGATATGAATATACCAGAAGATTGGAATATTAGTTCTTCAAACTTTATGATACTTAAAATAAATGTGGATAGTGATAAATATACCGATTGTAATATTTATTACGATAAGGGCTTATTGAGTCTGTTAATAAATATTAACTATACCCAATATAGCAATCTTTCGGAAGAAAATGTTAGAGAAAAGGTAAAACTTAAACTTCGGGAATGTTTTATTAATTTTTCTGATTTTTCTTTTGTTGAAGAAAAGGAAGTTGAAATATCAGAAAATGTTATTATTCCAGACCAGACATTTGATACTTATATATTAAGTGATATTATTATGAATAATAATATATTTTGTAGATTTTTAGCTGTAAATGAAAGTGTACAGACAACAAAAAAGAAAACTGGATTATATATTCATTACTTTTTAAAAAATTCACACGGAACTTGTAATATCACTACATTAGAAGATACATCTTCTTATCCAATAAAAACGGTTATTAGACTTAGAATTAAAAAGGCCAAGGATCAAGAAGTAGCTAATGAATTTATTAATTTAGTTGGAAAGTTATTATCGGTATATAATGATGACCAACAAAAAATTATTTCTTTTTATAAAAAATATATAATAGACTTTCCAAAAGAAAAAGAAAAAGAAATAATAGAAGAAATAAATCCTCCTCTTCAAAAATTGGTACCCGACTTGTTTGTTAAAGGATATCCATATAAATGTCAATATCCTCCTATAATTATACAAGAAGAAAATGTTGATAGTTATCCAAAACAGAGTGTGATGAAGTATCCGATAAAAGGAGAAGGAAATCCCCATTACTACTATTGTAATGACAAAAAGAAAGAAGGTTTTAAATATATAGGATTAAGAGTTAATAATCTTCAAAATAAAGATAAATATAAATATATTCCATGCTGTTTTCAATCTGATCAGACAAAAAGAAAGGGTCCCTATATGGAATATTTTGAAGGAGAAGTAATGGAAAAGGGTCCACAACAAAATATTATTGTAACAAATAAGTTTGTAAGAAAAGGAGAACTTGGTGTTCTTCCAAATAATTTAGATAGGTTATTAATAAGTATGAATAGTTCATATAATTATTTAAGAAAAGGTGTTTTAGATACTCCATTAAGCTTTTTAGATTGTGTTTTAGAAGCAACAGAAAAATATAAAGGAAAGAAAAAAGCTGATAGAGAAGGTATTTTAATTGACGAATTTGAAAAGATTGTTTTTCAATCTAATATTGGAATTGCAAGCCAAGAAAACCCTGGAAAAACTGAAATAGAAATAAAAGATTATATTGATCAACAACCAAACTCATATATGATGCCAAGTAAGACAGTTAGATTATGCGAACAATTTTATAATTGTAAAATTATAGTTTTTTCAAGAGGAAAAAATGATAGAGATGCTATTCTTTCTTTACCATATCATGATTTAGTTTATCTCTATGAAAAGTTTGATAATAAAAAAATTGTTTTAATTTATCAACATTACGGAAAAGAATTTGATTTAAAATATCCAAAATGTGAACTTATCGTTAGATATGAATCATTAGATGAAGGGGTATACGATATTTTTAGCGGAAATTTTTCAAAAACTATATATAGTTTTTATAATACATTAATGACCCAGTATTATTATTCTATATTTGATAAAAATCTAAATGTAATTAACGGTTTTGATTTATCAGAATTAATCCGTCTTAATCCAACTCACCAAATTATAGATAATTATGGAAAAGCAAGAGGAGTAGTTCTAAATAATATTATTTTATTGTCAGAACCATTTCCTCCAATTAACACAAAAGTTTTGTTTTTAGAAGGAAAATATCATTCTAATCTTTATAAAGAGAATAATTTAGATGATGTAATGGAATTTATAAATGAAAATGCTATAACAATTGATTCACAAGTTATTATAAATAAAAAAATAAGAGAAATTAATCTTAAAATAAGCGGTATAATATTTACAATAAAAGTAAATAAAATAGATATTGAAATAGATGAAATAAAAACAGATATTATAGAAAGATATCCAAGTATAAACGAAGATATCGATAAAGTTCTTCGCTTAAAAAGATTAGCTTTCATTATCTCTGAATATTTTAGCTACTATTTTTCATGTTATTTAAATGAAAACAATAAGACTTTATCTTTACAATCTATTAAAGAATTTATAACAAGAAAAATTAGAGTAACTAATGACATTAATGATTATGTTATTTCAGATAACCCTCTTATATCAAAAGAAGTATTAAAAGAATATAATTTTATTTCTAATGACTTTAATGAACATTTTCTTATTGAAAATATAGAAACTCTTAGAAGACTAATATATACCTTGAGAGTAAAAATGTTAAATAATACAAATAATTTAATAAATTATTATAAAAACAAACAAGTACATAATTTTTACGAAGATATAGGAACTTTATCTAAAAATCCAGATAATATAGTAGTAAATAAGATATCAGATTTACAAAAAATAGATAATAAAGTTTATGATAGAATACAGACTGAAAGTGATCAATTTTTTATGTATAATCCTCTTATTAATAATAATAATCCTATTTTACTAAAGAGATCTTCTGATAAAGAAGAAGCATTCGTTATATCATCTAACTGGAGTAAATATAATAAAATTACTACATACGATGATGAAGATCCACTTGATAATAATATTTTGTACCTCTATAAATCATTCCTTGATATAAAAATAAAAAAGGATATAAAAGATAAAAAGGATAAACTTTCATATGTTTTAAAATACAGAAAAGATAAAGAAGATAATTATTTGGCTTTGATTAACATGTAAATTTAATTTAGAAAATAATAGAGAAACTTTAGGTTTAGAAAAACAAGACTTTAAAATAATTAATTATATTATAAGAAAAATATAATTAAAATTCTTACTTTGCTAAAAAAAATATTTTTTTATAGGATTATTATATTTTTTGAAAATTCAACACACACAAAAAAAATGTGTGTGTTGAATTTTTTAAAAATCTTAGGAAAATATTTTAAAAAATAAAATATTTTTACTTTATAAATTTTAAGCTTATTTTTTGCTTTAAAATTTTTAAGAAAAAAAATAATTATAAAGTAAAAATTTTTGAAAGATTTTTATCATAATTAGTCATAATTAATCATGATTAATCATGATTAATCATGATTAATTATGACTAATTATGATTAATGAATTTAAATGTACTTTTAATTAATTAAAAGAGAATGGATGATAGTATATGTAAATTTTGTTCTAAAGAATTTTCGTCTAAATATGTTCTCTTAAATCATCAAAAAACAGCTAAAAATTGTTTAAAACTTCAAGGGAAAAATGATGTAGAATCAGAAGCTGAATGTGAGAATTGTAAGAAAACATTATCCATTAGATGTTATAAACAACATAAACTAAAATGTGATGAAAAATATCAAGAAGTAAAAGAAATAGAAAGAGATAAAGAAAGAGATAAAGAAAGAGATAAAGAAATAAAAGAATTATATGATATTATAGAAAATTATAAATTAGAAATAAGAGTGTTTGAAAAGGAGAATGAAAAACAAAATATTATTAATACAAAACTTGAAAAGCACATTGAAAAACTTGAAAAACAACTTGATAATTTTCATGTGACAAGTACAAGTATAACTATGAAATTAGCAGAAAAGAATAATACGATTAATACTGTTAACAATAAAACATTTGTTATTAATAATAATCCTCCTTTAACAAATGAAGTTCTTAGACAATATGCTAATACATTTACTATTGATAATGCATATAATATCAATGGTATAACAAAACATCTTACATCTTCTTTAGAAAACCATATTGTATGTACAGATCCTTCGAGAAATATATTCAAGTATACAAACGAAAAAGATGAAGAAATTATTGATAAAGATCTGGAAATTTTATTACCTCATTATTTAACATCGATTAAAGATAGAAATAATTTTTTATATAAAGAGGTTTTTGATTATTTTAGAAATAATAATGTTCCAATTAGTGTACAAACAGATTATAAAATATTTTATGATGCTCTAAATACTATTATAAATAACAGTGGCCAACAAACTAAATATACAGAAAAATGTAAACAGTATATGGTCAAAGAGTGTAAAAGAAGATTTTTAGATAAGAATAAGAATAAAGATAAAGATATTATAAAGAAGTTAACAGTAGAAGAAGTAATGAAAAATGTTATAGAAACAGGAGGAACAGTAAATGATTTTATAAAAATTCTTTTTCCTACCTTTCTAAATGAAGATATGGAAGAAACAGATGATGAAATAAAATATAGAAGAGATATGGAAGATATGTTTATTAAGAAAAAGAGAGAATGGCGAGAATATAGGGATTATAAAGATGATAAAGATGAAGTTAAACAAGAATAAAAATGAAAAATATAAAGATATAACTTAAAAAATAAAAATTGATAGAATGAAATTTTTATTCATAGGAGATGTTCATGTTAAAACAGATAATTCAGAAGAGATTGATATTCTTCTTTATGAAATCCAGCGAATATCTAAAGATTTAAAACTTGACTATATTATAGTAGGAGGAGACGTAATGCACTATCATGAAAGATTATTTACACAATGTTTAAATAAGTCTATTAACTTTTTAAAGAAACTTTCAGAAATAGCGTACACTTATGTTTTAGTTGGAAATCATGACTATATAAATAATTCAGAATTTCTAACCCAAAATCATTGGATGAATTCTATAAAAAGTTGGGAAAATTTAAAAATAGTAGATGAGGTTATTGAAGAGAAAGAATTTATTTTATGTCCTTATGTTTATCCAGGAAGATTCATAGAAGCTCTTGAAACAAAAACAAAGGATTGGTCTAATAAACAAATTATTTTTGCTCACCAAGAGTTTAAAGGGTGTAAAATGGGAGCAATTGTTTCTATAGACGGGGATTCTTGGGAAGAAAATTATCCTTATGTTGTTTCTGGACATATTCATGATAATCAAAAAGTGGGAGATAATATATACTACCCAGGAAGCCCTTTACAACATGCATTTGGTGATAGTGACACGAGAGTTTTGTGTCATATATCTACTGATGAATATAAAAGTAGACCAGAAATTATAGATATACCTCTTAATGTTCCTAAAAAACGTATTATTAAGGCAACTTTATCAAATATAAAAGATGTAATTAAAAAAGAACTAAGTAAGAATGATGATAAAGATATTAAGAATGACATAAAAATAAAATTAGATGTAACAAATGAGGAGTTTAAATTATTTAAGGAGACAAAAGATTATAAGGATCTAATAAACAAAGGAATAAAGATACAGATAAATAAGAGGAGTAATAAAAACGATAAGAATGAAAGTGATGAAAAAAATGAAAAAAATGACTCTGAAAATAATTTCACATCTCTTCTTGAAAATATGGTAAAAAATGATGAGATTATGGTAAAAAGTTTGTATGATGAAATTATATTAAATAAAATTTTAATTACTATATAATTCTAAATAATAAAATGGCCAAACCTGGAAAGACAGATCTTAAACAACTTATGGACCTTGATGATATTTATGATGATATTTTTGATTCTAAAAATAGGGGTAAAGGATCACATAGCATGGATAGTATGCCTCCTGATGCTAGTAATCAATCCTTTCAACAAAAGATGACGAATGAAAATATGGAAAGACAAAAACAAAATAAAACTTTTCAAGGAAAAATAAGATCAAGTGTTAATATGAGACAAGCTGCTAATGGAGGATTACCTATGGATATGGATATGCAACCATTTTCTGAAATACACACAAGCCCATTAGGAGGAAGTTTAATGCAAGGAGGAATGTCTGGACAACATTTACAGAGAAATTCAGGTAGTATTTATCCATCAGATCCTAGAATGCATTATCCGGTAGAAGAAACAAATCCTTCTAATGAAGACATGAGATATGTAAATCATGCTCAAAATTATAAGTATGGTCCAAAAGCTTATTCTTTGGATAAAAATCATAAACATAATCGTTCTTATAATAGTTATGATTCATTAGAATCTTTTTCTGATCATAAAAAACTTAATTGTATAGATGTAGCACATCATATTAAATCCTGTCCAATTTGTTCTAAATTTTATGATAATGATAAAACAATGTATATAGTTGCAATTATTATATTGGTAATAATATGTATCATATTGATGAAAAAAGTTTTAGAAAATTATGAAAAATAAAATAAATGTCTAATTATAAGTACTTATAATTAGAATGTTTAGATATGATTCTTTGATACTATCAGGAGGAGGATCAAAAGGAATATGCACCCTTGGTGCTCTCCAATATTTACAGGACAAGAAGTTTTTAGATAATAATGATATAAATTATTATATAGGGTCGAGTGTTGGTTCAATAATATGCTATCTTTTAATAATAGGATATACGCCTATAGAAATTGTTGTATATTTATGCTCTAATAATGTTCTTGAATCTTTTATTAATAAAACTAATATTTTTTCTCTGTCTTTACTTACAGGAGGATTATATGATTATTCTATTATAACAGAACATTTTGAGAAGATGACTTTACTTAAGATTGATTATATACCTACATTAAAACAATTAAAAGACAATTTTGGAAAGGAATTAATTGTATGTTCCTATAATTTAACTGATCATAAAAGAGAATATATTAATTGGTTGAACTATCCAGATTTATCATGTTTAGATTCGTTAAGAATGTCAAGTAATATACCTTTCTTTTTTAACGAGTTTATTTATAATGGAAAAGAGTATATAGATGGAGGAATAGTAGATAATTTTCCAATTGGGTTATTAGTAGATGACAAATTTAAAAATAAAAAGACATTAGGGATAAATTTAGATGATAGACTTGATAATGTAATTGAGATTGATGATAAATCTAATTACTATAAAGTAATAAAATTAATAAATAAATTATATAATATTGTTACAATACCTTTAAAGGAAAAGAAAAAATATGATGTTGATGTAGATATTATAAAAATTGATGTGGATAACTTAAAGATATATAATTTTTCTCTTTCTCACTCACGTAAATTAGAATTGTTTTCTCATGGATATAACTACGCGAAACATTATTTTGATAATAAGATTCTTGAAGATAGTAGAATATTTAGAGAATTTGAAATAAATAATATATAAACTTATTATAAACTTATATATTATGCTTATAATGCCACAATAAGTTTTTAACACTTTAAATTATATATTTAAAGCTCTTTGAATAAAGTAAAAGATGTCTAAAAAACAAACTATACAGGTAGTAAAAATAAATACAGATAGACCCTCTTTTAGACCTAAAAACTTTCCGAGAATGCCTATTTTGTATTTAGAGTTACTTGAAAACAAATTAAAAATAGATCCGAAATTAGTAAACTTGGAATATATTCCAAAAAAATTACCTTCTCTTCCTGTAATACAAGAAGAAAAAGAAATTATTGAGGATTTTAAAGATAGAAAAAGATCTCCCTCACCATCTCCCTCACCATCTCCTGAAAGATCACCATCTCCCGACGATTATTCTCCTCAAAGACAAAAAACACCCGATTCTCCAAAAAAATCTCATTCACCCGATTCTACAAGATCTTCTCCTGCCTCATCAATAAAGTCAAACTATTCTAATATTTCTAAATCAAAAAATGATGATGATGATTTATCATCAAGAATGAGGGAGCTATTAACATCAGATAAAAAAGACAAGAGAGAAGATTATAGAGAAAAAGATAGACCAAGAGAAAAAGATAGACCAAGAGAAAAAGAGAGAGAAAAAGACAGAGAAAAAGAGAGAGAAAAGTATAATGATAACGACAGAGAAAAAGAGAGAGAAAAGGATAATGATAACGACAGAGATAATGATAGAGATAGAAAAAGAGAAGAAAAGAAATATGAAAGTAGAGGTGATGATGATAATATTAATCCACCAAGATTATCTGATATAGCTGGAGGAAATTATATGCCAAAGAAAGTTATTGAGGATATAAGAGATTTTAAATCGGATGATGATGATTTGAAAAGAGAGTTATTATTCAAGTTTCAATTATTAAAGAGATCATATAAGAGCAATCCAAATATATCCCAGTTACAAGATTTTACGATGCATAGTGACCATAAAACAATGCTCAATTCTTATGATATGGCTGTAAAACAACTAAATATAGACAATAATATAGAGAATTATAAAAGCTATCTAGTTACTGGATTTTATATTATAGAATTTACTTTAGGATACTGGTTAAAATTTGATATGCAAGACTTTACCAAACAGCAGATATTAAGTATGAATAAGTATGAACATTTATTGATAGAATTAGGAGAGAAGACTTATGTCCCAGAAGGTAGTAAATGGCCTGTTGAGATTAGATTGTTATTTACACTTGTTATAAATACTGCTATCTTTATTATAACAAAGATGGTCATGAAAAAGGTTGGATCTAATTTATTTGGTATGATGGAAGGATTAGCTTCTGCTTCAAATAGTTCAAATAGTGGAGATAATTCATCAAGTGAACAACCTGTTAGAAGAATGAGAGCACCAACTATTCCAATATAAGAATTTATTAAAAATGATTTTAAATG
>Ga0105055_10004136_pt1 | contig 21508 bp, 20 predicted proteins | sample BON03_FD_78090 | JGI IMG/M metagenome (GOLD analysis project Ga0105055, IMG submission 78090) | Freshwater microbial communities from Lake Bonney liftoff mats and glacier meltwater in Antarctica - BON-03 | ecosystem: Environmental > Aquatic > Freshwater > Ice > Glacier meltwater | place: Lake...
TGCTTCAGGCGAATCTGTAGTAGTTAACTTTAACAACGTTATTGAAATTGTTGACGCAGCTGGCGTTAAATACAATGCTAACACTTCTACTAAAACGGCTATGACTGCTATTGATACTGTAAATACTACAACTATTTCTACAGTTCCTAATGCTGGTTGGAGCTTTATTAATGTTACTAATGGTGTTGCTCCACCTGCTTCTGTTAAAGAAACAAGGAGTTTCGTAATGGCATCTGCTAATACTCCTGTTGGAGATAACTTTTTAGATGCTGCTTTAGTTAATGAAGATTTATTAATCTATTCCGGTGGAATTGACTATCCATTTAATGGAGGTACAGATACAGGCGAATATGCTACTATGACTGCCCTTGTAAATGCAATTAACGGATTTGATTTTGGTACCGGTACAACTGTTACAGCTGCTAGAGATGCTCAAAAAGTACTTAATGCTCGTATGTCTTATACTAAGTCAGGTGTTGCAACAAGTATTACAAATATTGGTGTTTCTCAAAGGTTTACTTTCCAGTTAGGAACTGCTACAAGAACATATATTACACCTTCTACTACATCAACTTCTGCTAATGGTATGGATATGATTGAATTAGCTGCAGTTATTGCTGAAACAATGTCAGGTACTGTTAATGCTGGAACACAATATAATGTTGCTTCTGCTACTGGAATAGAAGTAGTTACTGTTACTGCGTTAATTACCAACACAGGATTGGTAGATTACGGAAATATTTCCTATCCTTCTTTATCTGTAGTTGTTACTAACACAACTGGTTATCAAAATTTAGGAGCCTCTACTAACACAGCTTCTGCTATGACAGCTTCAAGTGTAGCTATTGGCAACAGTAATATTACAGTAAATGGCTTAAGAATTACTTTGGCAAATAATTCATTCACTGCTGCTTTTGATGCTAATAATGATACAAATTCAGCAGCAAACTGGGGTCCAATAACAACAGTTGTTTCAGGAACTCATACTTATGCAAACAATAGCTGGACAATTCCTTATTCTTCTGCATCTAATAACTCTAATGGTGGAACTGCTGGTTTCGTAGTAGACGCTACAGCTTGGTTATAATAAATGAATATTTGAATTATTTCAAATAATATATTGACTAAAAACCCTCTCATTTGAGAGGGTTTTTTTATATTTAACTCATGAATTTGATTATTAATTTTTTTAAAAATTATTTCTTTTTATTTCTATATTTCGGTCTTTTCTTTATTAATTCAATTCAATTAATAGATAGATCGGCTCAGTTTTGGTTTTCTATATCATTAGTCAATATATTTTTATTTATTTATTTGTATTTAAATAAGTATTTAAATAAGCGACTTATTAATTCTCTATTCAGGGACAGAATTGTAATTTCATATCTTCTTTTTCTTTTAGCTTGTTCATTATCTTTTATTAACACATTCAATGTATCAGAATCTTTAATTGTTTTATTTAGATATTTCACAACTTTTTCTTCAATAGTTCTATTGTCCATATATTTATTAGATTTATCTTATAAATTTTTTGCTTTAATTCTCGCATTTTTCTTTCTTTTAGAATTATCTTTTACTTTTAACGGTTACCTAAGCATTATTTCTCAAACAGTTTATTCTTTTGAATTTGCAAATTATTTAGCGGGTATTGGTGCAAATAAAAATATTAGCGCTGCTTTATATTGTATGCAGTTACCTTTCTTATTCTTTCTTGCTATTTATTTTAAAAACTATGTATATAAATTGATATTTTCAATTTTATTAGTTTTTTCATTCTATAATATTTTTATTCTCGGTTCAAGAACTGCTCTAATTATTATATTAGCTCAATCAGTAACGTTTTTACTTTTGCTTTTATTCAGTAATAAAAAGCTTAAATCTATTTCATCTTCATTTGTTGAATCATTTTCTACTTGGTTTTTGCCTTTATTTATTTCCTTATTAATATATAGTTCCTCTTTATCAACTTCAAATAATTCATCGCTTGTTAGTAGGGTTTCTTTAATTCAGTTTGATAATGTAAGTGTAAGTGAACGTTTAAAGTTTTACAATTATACTATTGATTATATAGTGTCTAATCCTATAACGCCGCTTGGAATTGGTAATTGGAAAATTTCATCTGTTGATTGGGATTCTTCTTTATTGAATGGATATACAGTTCCTTACCATGCGCATAACGACTTTCTTGAATTAGCAGCAGAAATTACTTTTTTTGGGGCTTTGTTATATTTTCTTGTTTTTTTCTTTACTGCATTTCAATTGATTAAATCATTAAATGACTCTAAAACTTTGATGGATTTTTATTTTTATCTAGCTCTTTTATTATCTGGGACTGCTTTTTTTATAGATAGTTTGTTCAATTTCCCCAATTCTAGACCTTTGCAGGTTATGATTTTGATTTTTTCAATTTCGTTTACAATTGTTTCAAAGCTTAAAGCAAGAAATCATGAATAAATTTTACAGTTTAGTTTTCGGTGTTTTTTTGGTTATTATACTTTGTATAAATTTTCTAGTTTTTAAGTCTTATATTTTTCAATATGACCTTATTCAGGAATTTAATAATGGAATTAGAACTGAAAATACTTTGAAAAATTTTAATGAACAATTTATAAGGTTACCAAATATAACGGTCACAACGCTTCCTTTAAATTCCCTTTTAGCAGATTATAATTTAAAGTTTAAAAACTATAATGAAGCTGCAGCGCTTTTAAATAAAAAAGTTAAGGATAACCCTTATTTATTTTTTAATGAGAGTGTTAAAACTAAGTTATTTATTGAAACTCAACTTAGAGATAGTGCTTGCTTTTATGCAAAAAAATCTTTCTATGGTCTTCCTAACAATATCTCTAATTTTTCTGATCTTTCAATAATTTTAACTTCAAATAAAAATTTACAAGAATTAGTTAAGGCTTTTAATATGGCTAACAGAGACAATCAACCTGAATTTTGGAAGGTGTATTTATCCTCATTAGTAATACTTTCTAATAGTATTTCGATCCCAAATGATATAAAACATCAATTAAGATTAAAGTATTTTTTATTTTCTGATGAGGAAATTCAATCATATTTAGATCTTATTTTGTTTGGTGTAGAAAATATTGAAAAATCAAAAGAACTGATTGTTAAAGCCAACGAACTCTTTTCCCAAGGTGATTTTTTAAATGCAGGTAATAAATATTTAGAATCACTAGAATTCAACCCAAATCAATATTCATCATATGAAAATGCAGCTTTATCATTTATGAATGAACAGTATTTCACAAAAGCTAGCGACACTTATGAAATGCTAATTATTAAATTTCCTAATATTTCACCAAAAACTAACTACTACTACGGCTATATATTGCATAAACTTGGAAGAAATATTGAAGCTTGTGAGCTTATTAGCTTAGCTTATAAAGCTAACTATAAAGAATCCGTAAGTCTTTATAATAAAATTTGTTTTTAATATATATTTCAAGTACTTTTATTACTTGAAATAATGTTAAGTATATAATAAGTAATGCTTGGAGAGTTGATAACCTCAAAAACTAGATTGCGCCTGATGATAAAATTTTTTATCTCCCAGGCCAATCGGGGTTATTTAAACGGTCTTGCAACAGAAATGGGGGAATCTACCAACTCCATTAGAAAAGAATTAAACCACTTGCACTCGGCAGGCTACCTAGAAAAATCAAAATCAGATAATAAGATAGAATACAAAGCCAACACACGCCATCCTTTATACGAAGTCTTAAGAAAGGTAATACTCAAGCATCTAGGGTTAGAAGATGCCGTAGAGGTTGTTTTAGAGCGAATGGGAGAGGTGGAGCAGATAGTTCTTATAGGTGATTACGCCAAAGGCATTGATAGTGGTAAAATTGAAATCATTGTGGTGGGTCAAAATTTAAACACCTCTTATGTAAAAAACCTTGAGGCAAAGGTTGAAAAGCTAATTAGCAGAAAGGTTTCTTTTTTCTTATCGGTGAGTTATTCCTTAGGGAAAAATGATCTTTTGCTATACAACAACAAGGAACAATAAGATTAAATACTAACATAAATAAAAAATCAACTACCAGCAGTAGTAAAAATCATTAATAATCTTTTTAAAATGTCTAAACCAAAAGCCATCATCGTATCAGGATACTTTAACCCCATTCACAAAGGGCATTTAGAGTATTTTAATAATGCTAAGGCTTTAGCTGATAGGCTTTTTGTGATTGTAAATAACGATTTTCAAAGGCAGCTTAAGGGTAGTAGAGAGTTTCAGGATGAGAATGAGCGCATGATCATCGTTTCAAACATAAAAGCCGTAGATAAGGCAATTCTCTCCATTGATACCGATAGGACCGTTTGTAAGACCATTGAGTCTATTGCTGAGCAGTTTGGGGGGAGTTTGAACTTGGATTTGCTAATGGAGGAGATCAAAATAATGATACTATTCCAGAGAGAGAAGTATGTGAGAAGAACAGTGTTGCTCTAATTGACGGTCTAGGAGATAAAATACAGTCATCTAGTTGGCTGCTTAAGAAATTATAAATGAAAAAATTAACAAATAATATTAGAAGGAACCATTCTGTAGTATCATATATTGAGAACCTCGAGCAATTATATACTTTCAATGATTTCCCAATTTTTATGGGATGTACAGATGAACCTTTTGAAGAGGACATATTTATGGATATGACTTGGACAATTGACCCAGATTCTGGGTTAATTCAACTATTAGATTTAGTTCCATTAGAAATTTTATACAGCAAACAACACATGGATGCTACAGGCGCAACTTGGGATAAGTATAATGATCTTTTAGCTAAATTTATTTCCTCAGAAAGTAATGGGGATATTCTTGAGATAGGAGGGGGAAGTGGAAAGTTGGCTAAAAAAGTAATGAAAATTAAAGAAGGGTTAAAATATTTTATTGTTGAACCCAATCCACTAATTGAAGAAACAGATAGATTAAAAATAATTAGAAGTTTTTTTTCAAACAAAATAGAAAATAAAAAAAGTCAAATTAAATCAGTTGTATTATCTCAAGTTTTAGAACATGCTTATGATCCGGAAGAATTTTTAACTGAAATTCGAGATTTTCTTCCAAAAAATGGAAAATTCATTTTTGGATATCCAAATCTTGAATTTTTTTTTTCAAACAAACATACAAATGCGATTAATTTTGAACACACGATGTTAATGACAGATTTTTATGTTGATTACTTTTTAAACAAAACAGGGTTCAAAATATTAAAAAAGGAACATTTTGGTAATCACAGCTTTTTTTATTCAGTTCAGAAATGTAATGAAATTAAGTTTAATAACGGTGTCGTCTTTAATGGTAAATATAAAAAATGTTTAATGATTTTATAAGTTATCATGAAGATATGATTGAAGAGATAAATTTGAAAATTCAGTCGCACGATGGTGACATATACTTATTTGGAGCACATATTTTTTCCCAATATCTTTTTTCTTTTGGACTGTCTAAGGATAAAATTAAAGCTATATTGGATAATAGCCCTCTAAAGATTGGAAAGAGGTTATATGGAACAAATTTAATGGTTAAAACTCCTAAAATTTTATCTAGCTCAATTAAGCCTCTGGTTATATTAAAAGCAGGAATATACAATGATGAGATAAAAAAAGACATTCTTGAAAAAATCAACCCAAACACAACTTTTATTTAAAAAGCTTATTAAATTGTATTCGTAATAGAAATCTAAATAGAGAAAATATTAATAAAAAGTAAAAATTTACTAAAAATGTATAAAGTAGTGCACAAACCCTGGGGTAAAGAAGAGTGGCTTGAACTAAATGATGCATATTGTTATAAAAGAATTTATATAAACGCAGGTTATAAAACAAGTTATCAATACCATAATTTCAAAAAAGAAACTAATTACATTATAGAAGGAAAGGCGGAGGTGTGGCTCGAAGATGAGCAAGGTGTTGTTCAAAAGAAAATCATGACCGCAGGGGATTTTTTTAACGTCACACCTCCAAAGAAGCATAGGGTAATAGCAGTTACAGATATCATTTTGCAAGAAGTTTCGACTCCAGAAGTTGACGATGTTTTTAGAATAAATGATGAATTTAATAGATCTGATGGAAAGATCGATGAAGAACATAATACACCTGCAGTTTTAATTTTGTCAGCTGGTTTAGGTTCAAGGCTTAGAAACTTAACTAAGTTTGTAAATAAGTCTTTGTTGCCAATAAACAATGAAGCCATTATTTCAAAAATCATTAAAAAATTTCCTCAAAATTATGATTTCATAGTGACCCTAGGCTATAAAGGTGATATACTAAAAGAATTTTTGGAGTTATCTTTTCCTCATATAAATTTTATTTTCGTTGAAGTAGAAAATTTTGATGACCCTAGCTCTGGTCCAGGAACAACTGCAATTAAATGTAAAGAACATCTTAATAGGCCATTTTATTTCGTGGTTTCAGATTGTATTATTGATTCTGATCTACCTCATTTAGATGGAAACTGGCTAGCGGTTCAAGAAACAGCATTTCCTGAAAAGTATTCAACATTAGAAATAGACACCTCAAATAACATCTTAAATTTTAAAGAGAAATCAAGTGATGGGTATTCTAATGCATTCACCGGACTAGCAAGTATTTGGGATTTTAAAACATTCTGGAGTGAGCTTGAAAATAACATGGTAAATGGAGAGATCGTTAGCGCCTTTAATGATTTAAAAAAATATAAAAGTTTTAAAGCAAAAAAAGTCAAATGGTTTGACACTGGAAATTTAGATGACTTAAACTCAACCAAAAAGTACTTTAAGGATAAGCCTCTTTCTCTAGAAAAAAATACAGGAGAAATTTTATTTAAGAGTGATTCTTTAATTAAATTTAATCCTAACCCTAATTCAATTCAAAACTTATCTCTAAGAGCCATACAATTAAAAGATTTAGTTCCAGTTAATTTTCAATCAACAACTAATTTTATTAAATATGATTGGATTAATGGGAAAACTCTTTATGAAACCAATAAATTCAAGGAGTATAAGAATTTCTTATTATTTTTTGAAGGCATTATAAAATTTGCAGAATTTAAGGATATCTCTAATCAGAATATTGAAGATTTCTATTTAGAAAAGACTAATTCTAGATTGAAATTATTCTTAGATAAAAAAGGAGAGGCATATCTAAATCAAGCATATGTTGTTAATGGAACAAAATATCCTCCTTTAAAAGAATTTGTTTCAGGATTAACAATTGACAAATTCAAATTATCTAAAGGCTACAATCTTTTCCATGGTGACCTTCAGTTTGACAATATTATTATTGAAAATAAAACTTCAAATTTTTATTACATTGACTGGAGAGAGTCTTTTGCAAACAATACTGATTATGGAGATTTTTATTATGATTTAGCAAAACTATATGGAGGCTTAATAATCAATTATTACGAAGCCAAAGAGAAAAACTATTTTACATTTGAGAAAGGAGAGTCTATAGTCAATTATTCTATTCCTGTTAATAACGAAATAAAAGAATTTAAAGAATTTTATGAGAATTGGCTTAATTCTCAAGGATATGATATTAATTATATCAGGTTTTTAACAGGAATTATTTTTTTAAATATGTCCCCTCTTCATGAAGAGGTCTTTGGAGAGATTCTTTGGTTTAAAGCAATTGAACTTTTATCATGAAAATAAATTCTGAAACAAAATTATTCTGTTCCTTTTCAAAAAATCCTGGTAATAATGGAGCAATTTTTTTTAATGATAAATTTGAAGAGAATAATATAAATGCAATTTATAAGCCTTTTTTTTCTGACGATATAAAGAAGTCAGTTGAAGCAGCAAGGTATCTTAGAATATCTGGTTTTGCAGTAAGTATGCCTTTTAAAATCGAAGTTTTAAATTATGTAGACCATATTGATGAAACCACAAAGTTAATTGGAAGTTGCAATACAGTTTTAAATTTTAATGGAGAGATGCAGGCATATAATACAGATTGGCTTGCAATTAGAGATTTGTTTATTGAAAGAAAAATATCGTCACCTGTAATGTTAGCAGGTAATGGAGGTTTTAGTATGGCAGTTCAGTTTGCATTGAAAGATTTAAATATTCCTTATAAACTAATCACAAGACAAAACTGGGGAGAACTTAAAAACACTAGAGAATTAATCTTTAATGCCACTCCTATTGAAATTGAAAATAAATACAATCAGATTGACGCAAGGCCAAGTGAACCTGATGGTAAAATTATCGCAAAACTTCAGGCTGAATATCAATTTAAATTATATAAAAGGAAAATATGAAGTTTTTTATAGGTGTAATGTCAAAAAATATTGTTGATGCAATCATTTCTTTTCAAAGCGAAACATCAATTAATATAGGATTAATTCCAAGCAGAAGGCAGATTGAATTTGACGGAGGCTATTGTAATAACTGGACTACAGAACAATTTTATAATTATGCTAAGGGGTTAACACTAAATAGAGACCATGCAGGTCCTGGACAAGGATTAAATGATGATGACGGGTTTGAATCACTGGAGCACGATTGTAAATACTTTGATTTTATTCATATTGATCCTTGGAAAAAATATCCAGAATATAAAGATGGCTTGCGCTTAACAATTGAAATGATTAAGTTTTGTTATAATCTAAATTCTAAAATAAAATTCGAGGTTGGAACAGAAGAAAGCATTAAAAGATTTGAGCCTCAAGAATTAGACCTTCTTGTTAGCGATCTAAAGAATGCCCTAGATCCCAATGTTTTTAAACAAATTAAATATTTAGTTATTCAGTCAGGAACCTCATTATCCTCAACTTCTAATACTGGAGTTTATGATAAAAAACGTTTAATTGAGATGATTAAGATTGCGTCTAAATATAACTTAAGGTCAAAAGAGCATAATGGCGATTATATGCCTGTAGAATTAATTCATGAAAAAATGACTCTTGGCTTAGATTCTATTAATATAGCCCCAGAATTTGGTCTAATAGAAACTCAAACCTATCTAGATAACATAACTGATCCTAAATTACTAGATCTTTTCTGGGAGATTTGTTACAATTCAGGGAAATGGAAAAAATGGGTGAAAAATGATTTTGATCCATTAAAAGAAAAAGAGCAATTGATTAAAATATGTGGTCACTATGTTTTAACTAACGATATCTTTCTTAAACAAATAAAAAATTCTTTTCCACAGATAGATGACATAATTAAAAATAACATAATCAATAAATTAAAGCAATTAAATGGATTCTAGACCTATAACAATTTTTTGTGATATTGATGGTACTTTGGTTGAACATCAGTTGCCGAGTATTAATGCAATACCAAAAACTAAATTAAAATTATTGCCAGGAACGATAGAAAAATTTTCTGATTGGGACAGGAAGGGGTATTATATAATTTTAGTAACGGGAAGGAAAGAGTCCCTTAGAGAAAATACTGAAAAGCAGCTTTCAGAAGTTGGAATTATTTATGATCAATTGGTAATGGGTATAGGTGGAGGATCTAGAGTTTTAATAAATGATAAAAAACCAAATGGATCAATTACTTCATTTGCTTTTAACTTAAATAGAAACGAAGGCATTAAAGACATTGAAATATAAGAAATGATTTTATTTTTTAACACTAAAATAGTAAACAGTTCATTATATGAGAATAATCCATTTTCATATTATCCAATAATGAATCCAAAAAACTATTTAGTTGAAGACAAATATAATTTTAATTTAGAAGTTTTAAAAATCACCTTAGAATCTTATTCTAAGATTAATTTTCAAAGTTGTTATTTCAACATTGAATTGGAAAACGAGAACGAAAAAATCGATATTAAAAATTTAATTTTCAAACACTTTTCTAAAGAGAAAGTTAAACAATTGAATTTTATTAGACCATCTACATTAGCGGATTGGAAAGAATCAATTAAATGTTTATCTAATTATTCAAATCAACCAATTTTTACTGTTTTTAATCATGACCACCCTTATATTGATTATGAGCAAGCAACTTTCAAAAAAGTTGTAAGTAGTGTTTTTAGTAACTCTAAGTCAAATTTCAAAAAAATATTCTTTTATAGTCACACTCCAGAGTTAATGAGTTTGGCATTAAATAAAAAGTCTTTTTATGGAAAATATTTAAAAAAAATAAAGAACAGTCTTTATAGAGTTCAAGTTAATAGAACTTTAGATTCATTTGTAATAATGACATATGAAACATTGGAGTATGTTTTTAATAATGTTATTAAGTATCCAGAATACATAGGCAGGCTAGATTGGAAAGGCCTATATTATGATAAATTAAAATTAGAAGGCTATATATTTTTAAGAGAGTTTTTTTGTCACTATGAAGGATATTCTCACGTATCAGGATTAAATGTTCGGAATTATTTAATTTCCGAAGATTTCTTACATTTTTCAAAAGATGATTTGATTAATTTTTATTATGACAAGTGGTATAATCTCTCATTTTTATATCTGAGGGATAATCTATCAAATTTTAATAAAAGGAAAGAATTTTTGAAATCATTAGAGAAATCAATAGATGTTTTTAACGAAAACTATCTTTTAAACGATTTAGAAACTCAAATTATAGAAGAGAGTAATTATAAACTAATTTTAGAAAATTTGAGAAGTAAAATATATTATAATTCTAATGAATTATACATTAAACTTAAAACAGACAAGCTATTAATGCCTAAGATTAGTTTAATAACGAAACTGAAGAGTTTTTTAAAATCTATATTTTTATATAGGTATCTGCTTAGGTTAGGAATTATATAAAGTTATAAAGTTATAAAATTATGAAAAATGCGTTAGTTCTAGGTGGTGGGGGGTTTATTGGAGGACATCTATCTAAAAGGTTAAAAGATGAGGGTTTTTGGGTTAGAATTGTTGATATAAAAACCTCACATGAATTCTGGGAAACAAATGAGATCTGTGACGATTATATCTGTGGTGATTTAACGGATCCATCTGTATGTGAAAATTCATTTATTAATAATAAAGGTGAATATATTGTTTTTGAAGAAGTATATCAATTAGCTGCTGATATGGGTGGAGCGGGTTATATTTTTACAGGCGAGAACGATGCCAATGTAATGCATAATTCTGCAGCAATAAATCTTAATGTAGCATTCTATTGCTCAAAAGCTAAAGTTAATAGGTTATTTTACAGTTCATCTGCATGTATTTACCCAGAGCATAATCAGTTAGATCCTTCAAATCCAAATTGTGAGGAGAGTTCAGCTTACCCTGCTAATCCTGATTCAGAATATGGCTGGGAAAAATTATTTAGTGAGAGATTGTTTTTTTCATTTTCAAGAAACTATAACTTAAATGTGAAAGTTGCTAGATATCATAATATTTTTGGACCTAAAGGGACTTGGACTGGAGGAAAAGAAAAAGCTCCGGCCGCAGTTTGTCGAAAAGTAGCACAAGCCAAAGAGGGTGATAGCATAGAAATTTGGGGGGATGGTCTTCAAACTAGATCATTTCTTTATATTGATGAATGTGTTGAAGCCACTTTAAGATTCATGCGTCAGGATGATTTTTTCGGTCCTGTTAATATTGGGTCTGAGGAAATGGTTACGATAAACGAGCTTGCTGAAATGGCTATAAAAATTTCAAATAAGAATATTTTAATAGAAAATATTAAAGGCGAAGAGTTTAAAAGTAAATACGGATTCAACTGTCCAGTAGGAGTTAGAGGAAGAAATTCCAACAATGACTTATTTGAAGAAAAAATAAATTGGGTGCCAACTCAAAAACTTGAAGTTGGAATTGGGAAAACATTCATTTGGATTTATTCATTAATAAAAACTATATAATGAATAAATTTATCGATTTAACTATAAATAATTTAGACGATTCTTTTCAAAAATTTGAATTGTCAATTGTGATACCTGTTTACAATGAGTCAATTAACATTGAAAAAGTGTTATGTGATTGGGATTATGAATTAAAAAAAAATAAGGTTAACTATTGTTTCATAATAATTAATGATGGTTCAAAAGACAAATCAATTGAAATAATTAAATCTCTAAATTTTGATATAATATTACTAGACAAGCATAATTCAGGTCACGGAAGAAGTATAAGATTAGGATATGATTTTTCAGTAAACAATATTAAGTCGGATTATATTTTACAAATTGATAGTGATGGTCAGTGTGAGCCAAAATTCTTTAAAAGTTTTTGGGATAATAGGATTAAGTACGACTTCATTTTAGGAGTAAGAAAAACTAGAGGGGATGGATTAGTTAGAGTGCTGACATCAAAAGTCTCTTTAATTATTACTTCTCTTTTAACATCAATTAATCTTAGAGATCCAAATACCCCTTATAGATTATTTAATAATAAAACGTTAAAAGATTCATTGGCACAAGTCAATGAATCTTTTGACATCCATAATATTGCGCTGACATATGTAATTTTAAAAAATAGATATATACATAGAACAATAGAAATAGATTTTCCAAATCGGTTAGGAGGAGAGAATTCAATTAATCTTTTTAAGGTTTTTCAAATGGGATTAAATATGATATTCGATCTGTATTTTTTGAAAAAAAAATTTAAATGAAAAAAATATTAGTAGTTGGGTCTGGTTTATCGGGCTCTGTTATTTCAAGAAAATTAGCTGAAAACGGAAATTTTTCAATTACTATAATTGAAAAAAGAGATGAAATAGGGGGGAATGTTTTTGATTATATTAACTCAAAAGGCATTCGGGTTCATAAATATGGCCCCCATCTTTTTCACACTAACAATAAAAAAGTAGTTGATTTTATATTCAAATATTCAGATTGGATAGAGTACAAACATAAGGTTAAAGCAATACTAAAAAATGGTAAATACGTTACTTTACCAGTAAATAATGAAACTAAAAATATTGTAGGAGAAGAAAACATTATTGAAACTTTTTATAGACCATATTCTGAAAAAATGTGGGGAATTAAACTAGAGGAATTAAGCCCAGATATAATAAATAGGGTTCCAATTAGAAATGATAATAATGAGTATTATTTTCCTGACGATAAATTTCAATTTATCCCTAAAAATGGTTACTCACATTTTATTAATAATTTGTTAGATCATAAAAATATTATCATTAAGACTAAAACTACTTTTGAAAAGCAAATGGAAAATAGTTTTGATTATGTTTTTAATTCAATGCCTATCGACGAGTATTATGATTTTAAATATGGAAAGCTAGAATACAGATCAATTAAATTTCACAATATTAATTTTCCAAGCCCTAAATTGCTGCCAGCAGTAACTATAAATTTTACTAATAATAGTAAGTTCACAAGAATGACTGAATGGAAAAATCTTCCAAATCACGGAGTAAACGATGATTATACAACTATAACTTATGAGGAACCCTGTTCTTCAAGTGAAAATAATAATGAGAAATATTATCCAGTTAAAGATTTAAAAGGGATAAATAGAAATTTGTATAATAAATATAAAGGCATTCAAAACAAAAAAGTTCAATTTATAGGCAGATTAGGTTTATACTCTTATTTAGATATGGATCAATGTATAAATATTGCACTAAAAACTTATGAAAATTTCTTATCAAAAAACTTAAATTAAGTTTAATAATTATTAAATTTTTAAAATATCCAACAAGTTCTCTTGTTAAGATTTACAGCTAAATGCTAAAAAAAAACACAGCTTTATTAATATCTGGATTTATTATAGTGATAATAATCTACTCTCCTATTTTGTTCTTAGGAAAGAGCAGTTATATTACTGTTGATGATTTTCTAGACGATACTTTAATTCACAGATTTTTATTAAAAATCAGTGGTAATATATATTCATTAAATCAAGAATTAATAATACCAAATGTATTAAATGGGTTACGTTTAAAATTTATTCATGGCCAATTCAATGTATATAATATATTCTTGCTTTTCTTTGATTCATTTTGGACATATATTATAAATTCAATTATTGTTAGGATAATAGGTTTTATATCAATTTTCTATTTCATAAAAAACAACTTTAGCTTAAATAGATATTTTAATTTTTTTATTTCTATTTCATTTTCTCTGCTTCCAGTATACACTTCATTTGGAATTACTGTTTTAGGATTACCACTTTTATATAATTCCTTTATAATTGTGGCAAAATCTAAAAATAATATTTTAGGCTATTTAGGTATAGTTTTTTACGCTTCTTATTCATTAATTCAATATTCTCTCCCCTTTGTTTTTATATCTATAATACTAGCTTTGATTTACTTTAAAAATTATTTAATCATTAAAAAAGTATCATATGGGTTATTTATTTATTCACTTGTTTGCCTTTTATTTAATTTTAGTCTGATTGAAACAGTTATTTCTTCAGCACAACTTGATTTAACTCATAGAGTATTGAGGTATGAAAGACAAATAGAATTGCCTAGTATACCAGGTATGCTTTTTAATTTTTTTCATCAATTATTTTTTGGAAGTGGAAAAACAAATTCATTATTAATATCGATACCAATAATTCTCTTTTCTATTATAAAGTTGAATAGGAGAATAGCTTTTGTTTTAAGTTTTATTTTTTTTAATCTTTTATTGAGTGTTTTTCATCAACATATCGTATTTTATATATCACCTTATTTTCCGATTCTTTCATCTTTTGATTTTTCAAGAATTATTCAATTAAATCCTTTTTTATTCTATTTAATTCTTATCGAATCCTTTAATAATATTAATTCAAGCAAAAGCTATATTCTTGGGGGATTAATTTTGATAGCTCAAATATTTTTAAATTATTTTAGAAATTCAGAATTTGTGTTTAATGAATTTAAAGGGGTTAACTATTCTAAAAATTATCTTTTTAATGAGAGTAATTATATAAAATCATTATTTAACAGAGAAAATGATGGTCCTTTTTGGCATTTCAGGGATACATTTAATGGATATTATTCTTCAGAGCTTTTTAACTTAATTGAAAAATTTATTGGAAAAAATAAAGAAGAATACAAAATTATTTCTCTAGGGCTAAATCCATCAGTAACTATTTTTAACGGATTTCACACACTAGATGGATATTTCAATAATCATTCCCTGAAATATCATCTTGAGTTTGAAAAAATACAAAATATTGAATTATCAAATAAATTATTTTTGACTAATAATAAATTAAATTCTGTTTGTTTAAATTGCACCAAAACATATGAAATAAATAATGAATTTAATTTAAAGCTAAATATTAATCAATTAAAAAAACTTAATTGTTCTTATATTTTTTCAACTGTTAAAATCAAAAATGATGTTGAATTAGGGATTAAATTTTTAAAAAGCTTTGATCATGAAGATTCTTCATACATTATAAATTTATACAAAATAGATTAATCATTTAACATAATTATAAATTTATTAAATTATGAAAGCAGTAATACTAGCGGGTGGCTTAGGGACTAGAATTTCAGAAGAAACAGCATTAAAGCCTAAACCTATGATTGAAATTGGTGGAAAGCCAATTTTATGGCATATTATGAAAATTTATTCTCATTACGGAATTAATGAATTTATCATTTGTTGTGGCTATAGAGGCTATGTAATAAAAGAATTTTTTGCTAATTATTTTTTACATCAATCAGATATTACTTTTGATATGAGTAATAATGAGATGAAAATTCATCAAGAACACGCTGAGCCTTGGAAAGTAACACTTATAGATACGGGTGATAATACAATGACTGGTGGTAGAATAAAAAGAATTAAAGAGTATCTAGAAGATGAAGAATCTTTTTGTTTAACATACGGAGATGGTGTTGCAAATATAAATATTGCTGAATTAATTAAATTTCATAACAATCACGGAAAATTAGCAACTCTTTCTTCAGTATTTCCACCAGCTAGATTTGGCTCTATTTATATTGAAAAAGATCAAGTTAAAAAGTTTGTTGAGAAGCCAAGAGGGGACGGAGCTTTAATAAATGGCGGCTTTTTTGTTTTGAACACAGGGGTTATAGATCAAATAGAGGATGACAATACTATATGGGAACAGGATCCATTAAGTAACTTAGCTAATAAAGGTGAGTTAATGGCATTTAAACATGATGGATTTTGGCAGCCAATGGACACCTTAAGAGATAAAAATTATCTAGAAGAACTGTGGGGTTCTAATAAAGCACCTTGGAAATTGTGGAGTTAAAAGAAATTTTAAACTATTATAAAGGCAAAAGAGTCTTAATTACTGGTCATACTGGTTTTAAAGGCTCTTGGCTAGCTTATGCTTTAGATTCAATAGGTGCTGAAATTGTGGGATATTCTTTAGAATCAGATACAGAACCATCATTATTTAAGTCTTTGTCTTTTTCAAAAAAATTCAATTCAATTATTGGAGATATTAGAAACAAAGAAAAGTTCAAAGAAACGGTTCAAAGCTTCAACCCGGAATTTATTTTTCATCTGGCGGCTCAGCCGCTTGTTATAGAATCATATCAAAACCCAAAAGAAACTTTTGATATCAATTTTACGGGTACTTTAAATTTATTAGAGATTCTAAGAGAGTTAGATTTATCTGTTCAGGTTGTATTTGTTACTACTGATAAAGTTTATGAAAATTTAGAATTAGGAGTTCCTTTTGTAGAAACCGACAAACTAGGAGGTAAAGATCCCTACAGTGCTAGTAAAGCAGCTTCAGAGATCTTAATTTCATCATATAACCAGTCATTTTTTAAAGATTCTAATATAAATATTGCAACAGCAAGAGCTGGAAATGTAATTGGAGGAGGCGATTGGTCTATTAATAGATTGATCCCTGATATTATAAAAGCAAAGCAAAAAAATATCCCTTTACAAATTAGAAACCCCAAAGCAATAAGACCATGGCAACATGTTTTAGAGCCTTTATTTGGATATTTAACCTTAGGAATTGCTCTTAAAAAAAATCCAAAAAAATATTCATTCCCTTGGAATTTTGGCCCTGAAATTGAGGAAACTAAAACGGTTGAAGAAATCATAGATATTGGAAAAAAATTAGAAATTGTAGGTGAGGTGGTTTATGAGAAGAGCCTACTTACTGAAGCACAAAGTTTAAGACTAAACATTAATAAGGCAAGATTAGAACTAGGCTTTAATCCTGTCTGGAATGCCGCACAAGCTATTAAAATAACATTTGAATGGTACAGTGCGTATTACCAAAATAATTCAATAGCGAAAGACTTAATTGATCAGGACCTTAACAAATATATAAATCAAGCAGAATGTTAAAAAATATAAATCAATCTTTAAAAGATTCACTTAACCCAATTATTGGTGGTAATATTTCAAAAAAAATAGTTCCAGGTGAAGATTATATATCAGTAACAGGTAAAGTAATAGACCAAGATGATATTTTAGCTGGCGTAGATGCTACTTTAGATGCTTGGTTAACAACAGGAAGGTATGCTAAGGAGTTTGAATCTAGTTTAGCAAAATATATTGGAGCTAAGACCTCTATACTCGTAAATTCAGGATCGTCTGCCAATCTAGTTGCCTTTTATGCACTAACATCTCCATCTTTAGGTTCAAGGGCAATTAAAAAAGGAGACGAAGTAATAACAGTTGCCGCGGGTTTTCCAACTACAATAAATCCATTAATTCAATTTGGTTGTGTTCCTGTTTTTATTGATATAGATATTCCTACTTATAATATAGATGTTACTAAAATTGAAGAAGCTATTTCCCCAAAGACAAAAGCTATAATGATTGCTCATGCCCTTGGAAATCCTTTTAATTTAGACGTTATAACAGCCATTGCAAAAAAATACAACCTTTGGCTTATTGAAGATGATTGTGACTCATTAGGAGCTACTTACAGAGATAAAAAAACAGGATCTTTCGGAGATCTAGCTACGTTATCTTTTTATCCAGCGCATCATATAACAATGGGAGAGGGAGGCGCTGTATTGGTAAACAATAGAAGGTTACAAACAGCAGCATTGAGTTTCAGAGACTGGGGAAGAGATTGTTACTGTGAAACTGGCTGTGATAATACTTGTAATAAAAGATTTGATTGGAAATTAGGAGATCTTCCAGAGGGTTATGATCATAAATATATATATTCTCATATTGGTTTCAACTTAAAAGTTACGGACACTCAAGCTGCAATTGGTTTGAGTCAATTATCTAAAGCAGACGCTTTTGTTGAAAAACGTCGTCAAAATCACAAAATACTATATGAGCTTTTTAAGCCATTAGAAGAATATTTTATTTTGCCAGAAGCCACAGAAAATTCAAATCCAAGCTGGTTTGGTTTTATGTTAACGATAAGGGACCCTAAAAAGATTGATAGAAATAAGCTTATTCAATACCTTGAAAAAAATAAGATTGGAACTAGATTGTTTTTTGGAGGTAATATGATAAAACAACCTGCATACATTAATATTGAAAAGAGAATAGCAGGAACTTTAGATAATTCAGACAAAGTGATGAATGATTCTTTTTGGCTTGGAGTTTGGCCAGGTTTAGATATAGAACATTTTGAATATGTTTTAGAAAAAATTAAATTATATATAAATAGGATATAATGACTGTAGCTGAATATTTAGCATATTTTATCGAAAAGAAAGGCATAAAAAATGTTTTTCAACTTTCTGGTGGGATGATTACACAGTTAATTGATAAAATTGGGGAAAGACAATCTATTAATATTCATTCTTTATTGCATGAACAATCATGTGCATTTGCAATAAGTGCCATAGGGAGAATATCTAAGAAGCCGTCAGTGGCCTTAGCTACAAGTGGTCCTGGCGCAACTAATTTAATAACCGGCATAGGAGATTGTTATTTTGATTCAGTTCCTGCTATTTTTATAACAGGTCAAGTAAATACTTTTGAAATTAAATCAGATAATGCGATTCGTCAGCTAGGGTTTCAAGAAACAGATATCTTGAGTATGGTTAAGCCAATAACAAAATTAGCAGTACAAATCAAAAATCCACAAGACATAATTAAACAACTAGATTTGGCGTATTCAGCTTCAATTAGTAGAAGACAAGGGCCAGTACTTATTGATATCCCTATGGATATTCAAAGGGGGCAAATCAAATGGGATGATGTTGTTACTTTAAAACCAGAAATAAAAATTGAACATCAAATTGAAAATATTGATAGTGTTATAAATGTTTTAACTAATTCTAAAAAGCCAATCATTTGGGCTGGTAATGGAATACATTCTTCTAATTCAGAAGATCTTTTTAAAGAATTTGTCAAAAAAACTAATATCCCTTCAGTTTTCACACTACATGGAATAGATATATTGAATTTTTCTGATCCTAATAGAATAGGATTTATTGGAAGTTATGGAAATAGAGCTGCAAATAAAGCCATTAAAAAAGCTGACTGTATAATTTTTTTAGGTTCAAGAATTGATATCAGACAAACAGGTTCAAACATGTCTATTTTTGAAAACAAAAAGATAATTAGAGTCGATTGTGGACAGGGTGAATTAACTAATAGAATTGACCCACATATAAAGATTCATAGTGATGTTAAAGTTTTTTTAAAAGAATTATTGTTTAAAGTTAAAAGCATTGATTTTAAATTAAATGATTGGCATGAAGAATTAGGTTCTTTAAAAAGTGAATACCTAGCTGAAAATGAAATTGGTAATACTGAATTTGTAAATCCAGTTAGCTTCTTTAAGCTCCTTTCTAAAGAGACTTTAAAACCTACCATTTATAATGTTGATGTTGGAAGTCATCAAATGTGGGCAGCACAATCTCTAGAATTTAAGAATAAAGATAGATTTTTAACTTCTGGAGGTATGGGTTCAATGGGTTTTGCATTGCCAGCAGCAATAGGATCATCAATTGAATCGAAAAAGGGAGTAGTAGCTATTATTGGAGATGGCTCATTTCAAATTAATATTCAAGAACTGCAGACAATTTTCAGATTAAATCTAGATATTAAAATTATTATTATTAATAATAATTCTTTAGGAATGATTCGTCAATTTCAAGAAACATATTTTGAATCTAGATATATTGGAACAAAATGGGGTTATTCTGCACCTGACTTCTGTAATATAGCTGTTGCATATAAAATTGATAGCAAGAAAATTTTTCATGACACTGAAGTATATGACGCAATTAAATGGCTGTTTAAGGATGAAAAACCTCGATTACTTGAGGTTATGGTTTCTTCTAATTTGAATGTGTATCCAAAAATTGCATTCGGAAGAACTATGGACGAAATGGAACCTAAGTTTAGATCAAATCAAATGGAATCTACATGAAGCTTTTAATAATAGGAGGCACTGGTTTTTTCGGAAATTCTATAGTGCATAGTTTTATCAGCAATAAGTTAGATGAATTTAAAGTAAACCAATTATATATATTATCAAGGTCATCAGTTGACTTTATTAAAGCACATCCTGAATTTATCAATCCAAGAATAGAATATATTAATGGAGATATCGCCACTGTAGATTTTTTGCCTGATGCAGATATAATAATTCATGCCGCTTCATCTACAAATCAAATTGATTATCTAGAAGATTCAATTAGAGAAAAAGAAAATACAGAAAAAGGGGTTTCTAATTATATAAAACTTGCAAAAAAGTTTCATAAAAATTCTAATATTGTTTATTGTAGTTCTGGTGCTGTTTATGGAAAGCAGCCTAGCGATGTTTTAAATATTGCAGAAAATTTTCCATTTCAAGACCTTGAAGGCATGTCTTTTTTAAAGAGAGATTATGCTTTAAGTAAAAGGAATTCTGAAAATCTATTTATAAAGTCTGGGAAACAAGGCTTGAATGTTTCTATCGCTAGATGTTTTTCTTTCTATGGCAAATATTTACCTGAAGATAGCCATTTTGCTTATGCAAGTTTTTTAAAATCAGCAAAAAAAGGCAAAGATATTATTGTTAATGCAGATCACGAGGTTATAAGAAGTTATATGCATGCAGATGATTTGGTTAACAGCCTTATTAAAGTTGCGTTATCTTCTAACTCAAATTGTCCAATATATAATGTTGGATCTGACAAACCTATTTCAATATTTTTATTAGCTAAAAAAATTGCCCTTGAGTTTAATGTTAACGTTATTACTAAAAAGAAAATAAATTATAATTTAATCGATCGATACGTCCCAAATACAGATAAGTTAAAAACTATTATTAATTAAAATGGTTAAAATCAATATTGTTTTAATTACATACAATAGGCCACTTTATTTAAGACAGGCAATAGATTCGATATTAAATCAATCATATATAAATTTTAATTTAATAATCTTAGATAATGGGTCTGATTCTGAAACGAAAGATTTATTAAAAACATTAAATGATAGTAGAATAAGAATAGTAACTAATAAATCAAATTCTCGAGAATTTATAAATGATGCTTTTAATTTTACAAATTATGAGTATCTAATGTTAACTCATGACGATGATTTAATGGATAAAAATTTTTTAAAGTATCAACTAAATAAATTAGAATTTAATAAACAAATTGATTTACTGGCTTGTAGGATAAACCTAATTGATGATAAATCTGCCTTTTTAGGAAAAATTAGACCAAGAATTTTTAAAAGCAAAATTTGGAGAAAAGGTGAATACATTAATCAA
>Ga0105055_10004137_pt1 | contig 21508 bp, 17 predicted proteins | sample BON03_FD_78090 | JGI IMG/M metagenome (GOLD analysis project Ga0105055, IMG submission 78090) | Freshwater microbial communities from Lake Bonney liftoff mats and glacier meltwater in Antarctica - BON-03 | ecosystem: Environmental > Aquatic > Freshwater > Ice > Glacier meltwater | place: Lake...
GGAGTGTATATACTTGAGAACACGCACCACGCTCCAATCACAGTGCACTTGAGTACACAATCTACCCTCCGATCATCATCATGCTTCAATTATTTTGGAATGATGAATTAGTAGACCATATTTTCAAACCCCATATTTGAAATGTGTCTAGTTGGCACAACAACAGATGCATTGGTGGAGATTTGTGCATATGCATTGAACGCAGGGGTGTGTACTGCTTTGCGTGGTATGGCTCCTGGTTGTGGACCTTCTTCTGAGCTGTTGACTGCAATTACTGATGTCGTAGGAGGAGAAATTATCTCTACTGCAATCACTTGTGCATCTTATCAGTTGCTCAAGCAAAGTATGTGCAATGGAGTTGCTATGAGCTCAGCAGAGATATTGGCTGCATCTCTTTTGGGTGACCCATACGGCCAAGTGTGTAGTGCCGGCGTCAGTTGTTCATGTGGAACATGTCCGTTTCTTTTGATTCCGAAATCAATCCAATTTTCACTAGCAGCGCATGGAAAGATGCAATCAAATATATCGCAAATATGCTTGCCGAAATTGCAGGTTAATTTTAATTTTTAAAAGACCTCGTTCTTCACTTATATGTTCTTGAAGTTTCGAAAACAAAACGTTAAATTTAAAAACACATGAAAGAAAAATCAAGACCACGCACGCTATACCGTGCCAAAACCACCTTGTAAGATCCCGAAGTCGCAGTTGACACTATCGTCCGTGCTGCCAGAAGTTTGGGATCATGCCAATATTTGCATCCACTACCTCACCGTCCCAATTGACGTGTACAAACACCGGTCCAGGATCCATATTTCGGAAAAAAGCCGAATCATGTGCGTGAAACAGCCCATACTGTAGATGACCATTTAGGGCTCTAACTCTGCCTCTGTTGCCTCTTCTTACAAAATTGATGACTACAAAAGTAGGTCGGATGTAAGTTGATCTGGGTGGTGGATTATCCCCGAATGATTCATGGGAAAAGGTGGATCTATACACTGCCATATACTCGTACCTTTTCATTTGATTGTTAAGTGCCAGGTTACGATCAATGGTATTCCGTGTATATGGGGAATCCAATTTGAGTTCGACAATGAAAGGTGTCCTGTCTCTTGCTCCTTTCAGATAAATCACCATATCTGCCTCAGCTTGTCCATGTTGAGGACCATTTTGTAAATCATTTCTCACAAGCGTATGAACCAAACCCGGTAGATCGTTTGCTGAAAAATGATTTCGTAGCTGAGAGCACAAGTAGTTCCCCAAAGCATTTTCAGTGTTGTTACCGTTCATGAACGGCGCCATTCTCTCTTGAAATATCTGCGGATCTTGTAATTCATCGGCTATATTCGAGGCTATTTCCCAGAGGACTCCATGGAAAGTTTGAATTTCGTCATTGGTTGAACTTGGAAACTCCAAATTGTCAAAAAAAGGGACAAGGGAGGTTATATATCTTGCAAAAAGGAATCGCAGCATTCCCAGTCTAATCCAAGGGGCATTTACTCGGCCCTGGATATGAGAATTTTGAAGCAACGTCAAAGGAATTCCTCGTGCTTCTGAGATGTTTACAGCATCCTGCATTTCAGGTAACACAAATTGAAGTATCTTTGTGGGACCAAGGGTGGTAAACATGATCCCAATTGCATTTATTGTTCATTGGGCAAGATGCATGTGCTTGATATTCCCCGTGGTAAACACCAACCTCGTGCTTCCTCGCCAAATCAAGTCATTCATATTGACTAATTCACCGAGTTGTCTACGGAAGAAACACCTTTACCAATAAAAAAGCCAACTTTGTCAAAGAAATCTTTGTCCAAGGGAAAGAAAAATCATTTCAGAAGCTTGACGAAGATTCAACTTCAAACCGAAAAGCTTGCGACGCCTTCTGGACGTCATCTATGGAGGAGTGGTCACGTATCTTGTGTTCGGCAAGAACCAGTGCAGGGTTATTGAAGACACCGGTTCAGGTCTCAAGTACAAAAGGAAAGGACTTGGGTCCATTTTGGAACTCGCGATGTCGGGAAATCTCAAAGAACTTGTGGTTGCCTCAAGGGAAGGGTTGGCAAGATTCGCTAAAGAACTCATTACCTGGCCCATCACTAGGAGCGGTGGGAGGGTTTTCTTTAACAACCAAATCAATGCAGTCTCCAGAACTCCAGAGATGGAACTCACAGAGAATTTGCTTGCCATCATCACTGTGTTCAGTTGTAGACTTCAAGGGAGAAGACGCTACGGTTCTAAGAAACATGAAAGTCAGGGTATTTCCAACAAGAATGCAAAGTGGATGGATCGTCAAATGTCAGGATGGTCTAAGAGCGCTTAGGAACATTGCGATTGAAATGGTTCATAGGAAATGGCTTAACTTTTACCAGATAGCATCCAAAATGGTTTCGATAGAAGGAAGACCTTGTGAATTTATCAACGACACTTGTGTGCTTGATTAGTTTGATACACTACCACCTTGGAGACGTACCAAGGCGATGGAAAATCATTAAGAGCTATTGACGAAGTGCCATACAAATTTCGCAAGAATTATATGAGGCAACTTAAAACAGATTACGAGACAAATTTCGAGAAACTTGCGATGGGATTGATCAAAAAATTCAACATGAAGTTTATTAGCAAGAAACACAAACTTGGTAGAGTGACCATTCCATTGGAAACACAGACATTTTCTAACGCAAAGCAACCAGATGGAAACTTTGTATACATGCTTGCTGGAACAAAAATTGGTATAAACAAGAAATCTTGTAAACCTGTGTAGTTTGAAAAGCTTGCTTACAAGATGGATGTTCCAAGACACGCAACCGACAAATTCCAGATCCAAGAGTACATGATTCGAAACTTGCCTACGAACATCCTGGACGATGGTACTTGGTATTTCCATTTGATAAACCAGTGATTTCAACACAAGTACCCAACAAAGATATCTCTTGTGACCTAGGGGTGCGTGGTTTTATGAATGTCTATTCCGATGATTGTAAGTTGGAGGGTGTTATTGATTTAAATAACAGGGTAGAGGTCTTAAACAAGCTGCATTCGAAAATCAATAGAGCTCAATGGCTGCGTTCTAATTCGAAAGATCGTAATTTAAAACGTCATTGTAAGAAGCGAATGGATATGGTATGGGCTATAATCAGAAATAAGAAGAAGGATATGCATGGTAAAATCATTCGTTTTATGGTGCATAGTTTCAGAGAGGTTCGAATAGGTGATATGGGCCCCAAGTTTATTATGCAAAACAAGATGATGAATAAAGGAACAAAATTTCAACATTCGTTCCTCTCAACATACGAGTTTCGTCAGAGACTTCTTGAACATACGACTACGAGAACCATAGTAGTTGTTAACGAGGCGTTTACTACAAAAACATGTTGCAAATGTGGGTGGATTCATAACACGACAGGAAGTAAAAGGTATTCAATTGTGGTAGTAAGATGGATAGAGATCTAACGCAGCTGCCTGTATTCATATCAAAAGTGAATCTATTCCCAAACACAACAAGTAAACGTCTTGGGCCTAGCTATGGGCCTCGGTATATCTCCAGGATGATTCGATGTGAAATTGTATTGAAGTTGACGATAATACACCGGAATGTAGTTTTTGAGAGATTTTTAATAGCGGCATTGTTTTCATTTATTTTTAATTGGATGTAATAGTTCTATGTGCTTGTTAAGGTACTTTTGCGTTTTGAATTCCTTGTGGCAAAAGTTGCATTTCACTTTGAGTGTGGCGTCGTGACTGACCATATGGTCTTTGAGTGATTGAGATTGTCGGAATGATTTCGAACATCCTGGATATGTGCACGTATAGGGTCGGATATCTTTGTTGTAAGGGCGCTCTGGATGTAATAGTTTCATGTGTTTGTTCAGGTACTTTTGTGTTTTGTATTCTTTGTTACAAAGGTTGCATTTCACTTTGAGTGTGGCGTCGTGACTGACCATATGGCCTTTGAGTGATTGAGATTGTCGGAATGATTTAGAACATCCTGGATATGTGCACTTATAGGGTCGGATATCTTTGTTGTGAGAACGTTCGTGTGCTCTCAAGTTCGACGGATGAATAAATTCTTTGTCACATATGCTACAACGGAACTCTTTCATTCCAGTATGAGTTTGAACATGATATCGAAAATCATGTTTATGGGCGAAAGTTTTATTACATTTCTCACAGACGAACTCTGAGGAAGATTCACGATGTGATTCGGTGTCACCATTTGCTATTTCTTCTTTAACAGCTTGAAAACAGGGTTGCCCAAGTGCCCATGTGTCACACGACCATCTAGAGCCGCGACACTCGACTGCATCCGGTTGTAGCGTGTCGATTATTGTTTTAACTGCAGCCAACCGATGACAAGATAGCCGAACAATAGCCATGCATAAAGTCCGCCGTTCTTTTTCCATCAACACTTGAAATGATTTCTGAGGACTATTAGGAGGTACGGTCCCCTGTTTTGCTTTGGAGATGGTCGTCAAGTCCTTGAGTGTGCTCATAGGAAATCCACGCTATGATTGGATTGTCATGGTGCTCACTATGTCCAGCACTCTTCTTCTCATGTATTCTCATTTGGGGTGTTCCGGATACATATACTCTAATGTTGGCTCTTGGATGCATGTTTCCAAATCCAACACAACTTCTTGTCACGGGCTTGAACGAGTGTACGATATTCGATTTCTTGATGCAGTGAAACAAGGATGGAATGGAGATGCTCGCACGATTTCGGTATTTCTGTTCTCCGCGTCTGGTATCTGGCCGTACTGCAAGAACCTCATTCTGCTTGCAATCTGGTTTCTTCCTATGCGACATAGCGCTCGAAAGAAAATACTTCTCTGGATTAAAGCTGCTGGTAAATGGTCCTATGTGGATGTTTTTATAATGGTTTTGCTTAATGCAACCCTTAATATAGATAAACGGTTGTCTACGAATTACAGTGCAGTCTTGAAGGCATTCTCTGGCAACGCCGTTTTGACATTTTGTATTGCAGCCAGCATCGCACTTGTACAGGCAGAGTGGATATCCCATGTGCATGAATCTGTGAAATTGAATACAGTTGTAGGTCGATTGAAGCAACGTCGGGATTTCTTCAGTGCCCCTATACAAGGTTTTAAACTTACAGTGATTCCTCTTCTATGTGGTGTGCTTGGTATTTATATTTTGAAACTTGATTTAGTTTCTTTGGAACTTACGGGTGTAGTTGCGCTGCTACCTGGTCGAAATACTTATGTATACAGTGTTGAGGATGTCTTGGGATCCTTTTTTAGTAGGCCGTGCTCTGAAGGGTTTATGATACAGGAATGGATCTTGTTCATATTCTTTGGCTCCACAGTATTTTTTATTCCTCTGCTTGTATGCTTTCTTATAATTTGTTTACAATTGGTTGACAGATATAGAATTCCGATCACCAGAACTCAAACCACAAGGATTTCTAAAGCTATCGAAACCTTGTTTTCATTTGCTTGTGTGGATGTTTTTGTGATCTCTTATTTTATAGTGACCTTGGAAATAAGCAAGTTAATAGGCGCCGTTGGTAGTCGTATCACCTCCATGCTTGGTGCTAGTGTCAACGTCAGTATGAACTGTCGGAGAGGCATAGCTTTGCCATTTCTCATCATATTGATGGTATTGTTTTGGTTCACTCAGTACTTATTTACACGCGAATATACGAATCGTGATAAAGAAATAGCTCACGTTGGGGATGAACCTACTCATCTCGAACGCATTGATGAGGACCAGCCACTGTTTGAACTCCAAGATTTTTGATTTATATATATATACTTTTTTAAACAGACAGTCTTAAATTACAACAGACCGATTTTGCGAACGCCTATCCATATTATGCAATCTCTTTCCCACCAGGTATCGTTCATCTCTTAGCGCGTCATGTATCACCTTCCAAGTTCGTTGAATCTCTTGGAACAAGAACGGAAGAGCAATGCCGAACACTGTGGTGATTGCAAATACGCGGTACAAGCTCAGAAATCCATAAATATGGCTGATGGAGACACCGAACACCCATCGCAACGATATATCGGATACACCAAGAAGAATGCACGGAATAACAAGCACAGCGCTTTCAATCATTGCTGAAGGCAAAACAAAGCCTACCAGCAGTCGATGACAATCGCGAGTCGACAGTAGTCCTTGCCATGCATGTACAAACCTTCTATGAAAGGCCAAGAAAACATCTCGTTGTTCCATCAAGTCAGGCAATTGAATAAGTTGAAGCACAATAAGCTGAGCAGCCATTCCCATATTCCAATGATACACCAATGAAGTCCAAGGTACAGTGAGCAGCTGAATTAAATGGTGCAAATGCTCCATGAAAACAGGACTTTCTGAGGTGCTGGATTGGAGTGGACACGTACCGGTACCATCGGGGCTTTGCGAAGTGAAAAGAAAGTTAAGCTGGATAATCATTCCCAGGGTGATCGGCATTGCAATTAATGCAAGAAAAAGGAAGGTAAACCAATTCGCATAGAAACGGAATGAGGACTCTGACCAAACACCGATTTCTATGGTGTCCATCAGCTGTCTCTTCATCTGAGCAAAGAATCGTGGTGCTCGGTGTAAATTAGCATTGTACGAAGCGACTAATACGCGCCACAATACCAAGCATCCTAATCCGTATTCTAATGGTTGATGGGTAATAGGCAACTGGAGAAGGAATATTGTCAGCTTGCCTATTGAGAACGGGGCAAAAATAACAGCAAGAGTAAACGAGAGACAAGAAAGCCATGCCAGAACGACAAGAGCTACTAGCCGACATAGACCTAGTCGTGGAAACAATCGAGGAAGAAGGACACCATCACCTGCTGGGATAGGAAGCAAATATCTTGTAAGTCCAAGGAAATCACAAGCATGTTTAAACCAAGCTTCAATAGAAAGCCGAACATAATCTTTTCCTTGATCTAGAAGGTTGAGCACGCCAACATGAATGGCTACCAATTCAACAGGAAGCTGTACTTCCAGGATCGTATAATGGAAACGTGGAATAATTGGAACAAGATCATGAAAAGGGGAGTTTTGGATGATCTTGATGGGCACATAAATGAAGGCTACAACAAGAAATGTATAAATGGCGCATGATAGGGCCATACGCCGAACATGTTTCACAACAGGTTCTTCCAGTACAGTCCGTAATAAACTATCATCGGTGTCTTTAGGACGAATAATTCCGTGAAGAATGTCGGGATGGAGAATATCTCGTAACTCCAAAACGATCACAGTAATAACCAACATGTGAGTAATTCCAGCAACCCATAGAGTCATTACAGAAAAGAGCGGGTGATCTGTTGCAAACATGAACCTCGTGATTGGATCCACGTAAACCAAATCTCGACCAGCGAATTCAAGCAAGATGCCCAACATCACCGGGAATATCCCCATCTTTAAAAATACAATAATCGCCACTTTGAAAGTACGACTTACAAGTCTTAAAACTTTTGCCATTCGATTCCAATTGGATCTAGTCGTTGCTTCCGAAGAATACGATTGCACCCATTTGGTCACGCAATACACGATCCAAAGACCCGTTGCAATGGCAATATAACCTGCCAAAACAGCCCCAACCTCCAAAGTAATCAAGTGCATCTCCTTGAAAAAGTCATCCCGACTAGATAATATATCGGTGCTGCATGTTTCAGGTGGGTATACTTGAAAAACGTCTCGTGGATCCCATGATAGATTGCGTTGTGTGAACCGAACTCGAGCTGCTTCCTCGATACGCTTGATTGCTACTAATTTGTGTTGAGTTCGTAGTAGAAAGGATTCACTCTCAAGTGACACAAGTACAATTCCAAAGAGGGCTTCCATGCACCGTGAAGCAAGTGAAATAGATAGACCACCAACGCTTGTAGGAAAGAATAATGCGATACATAAATAAAGACCGTTGAAAGTCAATAACCATAGGACATTATGAAAGAGCACCCAACCAGGTCCTCTAAGACCTAGTAGCTCGTCTAAAGCAACATTCAAGTCGCCTCCATTGTTATCCTCGTTGAAGAATTCCTCTTCGTCGATATTATCATCATTGTTAATATCATTTACTCGATCATCAGGTTCTGCAGCTTCGCCATTATCGATCTCTTCTTCTTCTTCGTCATCATCTACTTCTTCCTCCTCGACTTCTTCATCATGTTCAGCATACTCGTTGTCTGGTGCTGCTAATTCGTTAAGCATATCGTGCTCTCTAACGAAATCTACAACAGAAATGAGAGTCAAAAATGAAAGGAATATACTGGCACTAGCTCCAACACCAATTCCCCAGCTGGAATAAAATCCATCTTCCATAGCGACTTGCATACGAAGGAAGAAGGTCGACCATCCAGACGAAGAATTCTCTATTGCTAGTTGCAAAGTGTTGTTACTATCAATTTTCCCTAACGAGAGAATCCTAAACATTACACAAGTGGCTAGAGGAATGAAAATGCCCCAAGTGATACCGACAATAATAACTCTGATTCCGAAGGGAATGAATTTGATCCCACGAATAATAGAGAGTCTAGCAAATTCAGCTACGGTTAAAGAGGGGGGAGCACCAGTTTCATATACAGGGGTAAAGCTGAATTTATGTCCGCACAATTCGCAAGAAGATCTGTTCCCACCCGTGCCATGCGACAGCCACTGCAATAAGCAATCTTCGTGGACATAACGTATACTACCCGTACAAATACAGGGATGATAGAGAGGGCGATCATGCTCTTGCTCGCATCGACATATTCGACATATCTCTTCTTCTTCTTCTTCTTCCTCTTCTTTCGTAGTCTCCTCTGTTGCTACCATCCTCTTTCACACGACTGGCACAATAGTATTTTTACTAGTTAAGTAGTACACGTGTATTCTAGTAGTTTACAAGGAGATTAAAGATGAAGGAACGAATAGCCGTGGTGTTGGGTTTGCTTTTTTTCTTGTTTGTTCCTATTTGGTATTCTCCTGAATTTACATTTGGACTCTTTTCAGTTGCTCTTGGAATTGCAGGATATGAATGGATGTCGTGTCTTGCAACATCCCCAATCGTGGATCGACGAGCTTACGGGTCTATTATTCTATGTTTCTGTGGTCTGTTTTTGTGGGCAATTCCAGGTGGTTTACTTTTAAATAGCGCTATTTTAGGATCATGTCCTGGTCATACAAAAACGTTCGAAGCCATATTAGTAGTCATGTTAGTGTCAGACTCGGCCCAACTATTATCTGGTACATTAGTGGGCAAAAGTAAATGTTTCCCTTCTATATCGCCTAATAAAACACTTGAAGGATATGCGGGTGGTTTGATTATAGCGGTTGTGTATGCCATGATGGTTCATAAATGGTTTTTTATTCATAGTTTATACGCTGTTCTTGCTGGTATGTTTGGAGATTTGTATTTTTCGTATTTTAAACGAGTGATGGAGGTGAAAGATTATGGTAGTCTACTAGGGGCTCATGGTGGTGTCTGTGACAGAATTGATGCGTTTGTCTTTGGATGGGGTATCCTAACTTGGATGTGTTCAAATACTTAATTATTTGTTATAAAATTAACCACAGCAGTCACCTTTGTGCCCGCCTCTTTTCCTCACTTGATCCATGCTAACACCGCCAATGCCATCATCCCAATCAGCAGTGTCGTCAGCTTTTTTAGCTGCCTTCTTGCTTTCTTTCTTCTTCAGCTCCTCCTCAGATTTGGGCTCCACAAGAAAGTACATAGATAAGCCACAAATTAGAATGATAGCCCAGAATTGAGGCTCAAAACGAACATTATCGCCATGAACTCCATTCGCACCAACCCAAAAAATGACCATACCAAGCAGAGTATTTTGAAAACCTTCAATAGGTACGAAAAAACTCATGATCATAGAAAAGAAAGTCACAATCGCTCCAACTTCAGCAAAAGTATTTTCGTCCAGGAATTTGGCTAAACTTTTCTCCTTGGCCATTTTCTCAACCCAAGCTTTCGCCTTCGCTTCAATGCCAGCTGGCACTTTTTTCTTGCTGTTTTTAATTGGCGCTGCTTCGAACATATCGAATGGATTCCCATACTGTATGACCATTTCACCGGGAAGCGCGAGAGCAATAAGAAATTTGTCGGCAAAATTTCGTACTTTGGGGTAAGGAATTCTATGAAGGTGTTTTTTGGTGAAATGAGCAGTGATACCCAAAGGAGTCACTTTGACCTCCTTGGAAGTGGGTCTCACTTTAAATCCAACAAAGTTCACTCGCAGTACAGCGAATAGCACAAAAGCTAGGCCGAGAAATCGACAGACATTGCGCCTCCAACCCATTGCTAACTACTTTTTATGAATTCCAGAATAAAAAAAGAAGAACCGTTTTTTTAACATTAAAAATGTCCGTTGAATTTCCATATTTTGGCAAGGAGATTCGTCATGAGTGCTGCTTATGGCAACTGGGACAGCCCTAGAATCCCTTCTGGGTATCCTCGTTATGATCATCAAGATATAGGTTATAATCCCGCACTATTGGCGAAATTTTCAAAACAGGAACTAGTACGACGGGACCTCGATGAACAGGTTCGGTTAAAAGCAGATAGAAAAAAGATGGAAATGTTAAAACTGCAAGAAGTATCCGCAAAAGAAGCGTTTGAAATGCGCAATTATAATCCTTATGGTAGAGGCGGTGCTGGGGCGCCTATTCGGAACTGTAACGGTGTAGTATTAGCCGACTTGCGACACACTGAAGAAAACGATGTGTATGCAACATCTCCCACTATGTATCCTCCGGAGCAAAATACTTCTCCATTTTATCCACAGTTGGGTCTCAGTAAAATCGACTTTAAAGAAGAACCAAATCAAGTAGTAGGTAGTGCTCGCTTTTCAAGGTTTCAATTTGATAAAGCAGATCCTGAACAGCGAGATCAACTAAGTGACAAACATCGAAAGCACGTCGAAGCGGATCGCTTATTGCGGGATCAAGTGGAGCAAAAACGACGTCAGAAAGAAAATGAAAGAGCTCGCAGAGAAGAGGAAGATCGTTTAGATGAAGAACGAATAGCTCGAGAGCGAGTGGAATTGCGACTTGCATTCGAAAGAGAAAAAGGGGGTCGAAGCAAGAATACAGAGTCAAAAACGACCCTTGTGAAAGTGGAAGATTCTTATCTCCCCAATAGAGATACGAAGAAAAATGATATTTTTGACCGGGACGAACCTCCGATGCGAGCCAGACGTCCTCCGATAAATTATATATCGGACACAAAAGAGTCCCGCTATAACTTGACGGAAAACACTTTGAATGTAATCCAAGATGGAAATGAAATAAGTATGAAACAACTTTCGGTATTACGAGAAGAGCTTTTAGGAGAAAATGATGCTCTGCGAAGAGAGATTCGAAAGCAAGAAGAGATAATACGAGAGATACACGGAGATATTCAAATGGTCAAGAGGGAGAATGAGAAATTAAGGAGGAGACACAATGCAAAGGAAGCGGCAGCAACACAACAAATTACCAATCAAATTGAAAAAACTGGTCTAAAATCGCAGTCACTTTTTGTTCAGTCATCAACATATTCTAGCAACGATTCGCTAGATGTCATGCTTGGTATTCCATCGATTTCGAATAGCGGGATCAATCATTTTCACAGGAGCCAGCCGGTGCAGTCTTCTCATCAAATATCTTTTTCGGATCAAAAGATGCCATCAGAAAATACTATTACATCGAACATCGCAGAAAGCACCGTCGAACTGGATATGCTACTTCAAAATTTTTTGAACGAGTAAATTATATTTTAACTATTTAGCGGACTCGATTCACTCTTGCCCATTAACTTTATGCTTAATAAGATATTGAACGACTGGAATCCAGCCAGCTTTATATATTTATATCCTTGCCTTTTCATTTCCTTGGTGCCAACCACAAGAAATGATGGTTTTTCAAAGTGCTGGAACACACTTTGAAGCAATTCGGGTGATGCTCTTCCGTGCAGATATCCCTCCTTTTTCTCCCTAGAAAGAGCCACTTTAAGGATGAATTTGGAAGGAAACTGCAACGAAAGATCTTGAAGTAAATGAAATTCTGGCATATCAAACGAAAACCTGTTCACCCAGAGTATCACAACTTGTTTTATAGCAGGATCGCAAAGTTCGCTTTTTGCCACCCATTTAAATGTCTTCTGTGATTCCTATTCCAAATGCAACAATTCCGACATATGGAGACGAAATACGACTAGCCAAGGCGTTGGTAAAGGCCCTGTAAATCTAGCAGTTTGTCCAACTAGTAGACTATCCAGAAACGAAGACACCAGCCCTCTTTTATACACTTTGATTGTTATTTCAAAGCTGCCTTTCCGATAAGGATAGGCTCGTCCTCGCAGTTTGTGCCAGACGCGCAAGAAATGCCCCAATCTCAAATCAAATCCTAATAAATGCAATGAATCATTGTCGGGCAATTGAAAACCTAGCTGAATCACTCGGGTCTCTGATTCAACTGGACCCACTATCTGTTTTCTCAAAAGCTTGAGATTCCTCCCTTCCAAAACTCCATCTGACGATTCCGAAGAGGGGGTCATCATCTTTTCTGATTTCGTGAATGGAATGACATCGAATAGAATAACATACCCGATTTTTAATTAATAGCCTCCACCTAATTTATTAAATTAATCAGTGTTTCCTATATTATTGTTAGCCAAAATATTTTGATTCGGATAGTGTCTTTTGAAGTATAGACTGTCCAATGACCTCAATAACATCTCGCATGAGTCTGGTATCTGTGGCACATGTTTTCAAAATTTGATTTCTGTCATTCGCATCAGTCTCCGGACATCCTCTCACTGGTTGCTCTTCTTCTGCTTCTTCGTCTTCTGTTGTTGGGGGGTATATAATTTCTGCTACTTTCGCTTTGATAAATTCTATGGAGCTATCTGCATCATTCGTTCCACTAAAATCATCAAAAAAGTCTGCAAGTTTAAGTCCTTTGAGTTTTTCCTCCATCAAGTCATATTTGTTAAGGAGTACAATAACGGTGGCGTTCTGAAAACAAGGGGTCTGAACAATGGTCTTCAGCAGGTCCAATTGTGTCTGAAGCACGTTTTGTCCATTTTGATCAACAGAGGAGAATTCACTTAATGATAAGACGTATAGAATGGCATTTAGATCTGTGGAGTGATTCACCCATGTTTGTCGCTCATGCGATTGACCCCCGACGTCAACGCATTCCACATTGAGGCTTGTGGATTTTCCAATGAGCGACATAACATCCATAACAAAGTGAATAGAATTTGAATCCGTGGTGCTTCTTCGTAAATGCAAGATGTCATCATCGGAAGGAGTGTAATCATCTTTTCTAATTCGATCTATTTGGGATAAAAAGTAGCCAGAAGCATCAGGAAGTAGTCGATCAGCTTTCATCACCTGATTACTTGTAGGGGTTTTAATCTCACGGAAAACTGCTTGTATTGCAGGATCGTTCCATAGTCTCGATACTCGTTCCCATGTATTTGTATCGATCTTGACTGCGTCTGTCGGAGAGCGGGTTCTAATTTCTAGTAAAACAGGTTTGATATCATCAACAAGTTCCTCGTTACTTTCTTGAACTTGCAAGCCATAGTCGTCAGATGATGAATCTAGATCTACCAGAGTCTCTAAAATATTCTCAAATATACAACCTTTGGCGAATTCCTTGTCTTCGTTATCGAATCCGTTCAAGTAGAGAATTCTCATTTGCTTGAATATAGTGCTCTTCCCTACATTAGCACCACCTAACATTAGAATCTTTAGACCCACTTTGGGCTCCTTGCGTTGCGCACTGCAGCTACCCCCCATCGCAATGAAAGAGCCGTTGAATTTCTATCTACTGTATGAATACGAGGTATTTTCCCCGAAAAAAACTTGTCCGTTGTCTTTTTAATAAGATGAATGAACCATCTGAAGATGCTCGCAATATACCCAACGTTATTGAAACAAAGCAAAGTGATGGATCAGTGTCCTCCACTACAATTGCGAAGCGTGACATCCCAAAATACCTATCCTTCATTCCGGAACAACTGGTAGCCCGTCTCGATGGTCTTGATGAACTGAATTCCAACAGTCGAACAGAATTTTCAGTTGTTATGCTTGCTGACGTGTCTGGATTTACCAAGCTGAGTTCTTATCTTTGTTCCAAAGGACCCAGTGGCATGGATCAACTCTCAGAAACCATTAGTGACTTCTTTGGAGAACTTATATCTCTGGTACGCAGATACGGTGGAGATGTATTGAATTTTGCAGGTGACGCGCTGTTGATCTCATGGAGGTGCAATGTCGAATGCGGTTTGTTAAAGGAAGAACAAATTATTCGTTCGTTTCAATGCGGACTTGAGTTGTCTCAGTTAGAACGCGACCATATGACTCTTCATGTTGGTATTGCATCAGGTACAACAACAACATGTGTATTAGGAGGGGGAGGAGAGAGTTCATTTGAAGTCGGAACGTGGTGTTATGTAATTGTTGGCGAGCCATTATTGCGCATGGGTGGTGCTGAAGGCCATGCTAAAAGTAAGGAGGTTGTTGCTACACATGAAACATATCTTATAGTGGATAAATACTGTGTTGGTACTGAAATAGCAACGAGTGAAGATTTTGGTTTAGTTCTTTTGGAACAAGTAAATAAACCAGATGAAATGGAATGGGGAATTCAACAAGAACCTCTTAATGACAGCAACTCCTATGGCTTGTTCTGCCTAAAATTACAGGCATTTATCCCACAACCAGCATCAGAGGCGCTGAAGACTAGTTCTACCTTTCTAAATGAATATCGTAAACGCCTTAGTGTTTGTTTTATAATGCTTGAAGGCTTCTGTGCGGAAGGGTCTGATCCAAATGTCTCTGGTGAATCTATTTGTAAAGAACTTCAAGGAATTCTGTGTACATTACAGCGGTCTTTAAAATCCTTTGGAGGAATGCAGCGTCAGTTTATTATTGATGACAAAGGGTGCGTGTTTATTGCAGCATTCGGAGTTCCTGGTTATATGCACAAAGATGATCCTGATCGTGCCGTGTTATTTTCATTGCAAGTGACACAGCAACTGGAAAAAGATCATGCAATTCATTCTTATGTGGGTGTAACCACTGGTCCTGCTTTTTGCGGACAAGTTGGTTCTCGAGAGAGAAGAGAATATGCGATGATTGGAGCTGACGTTAACTTTGCTGCTCGTTTGATGGCTCACGCGAGTCAGAGAGCCAAAGAGAACGACAAGTTTTCATTGGTTGTATGCGATCAAAGTACTGCCAAAAGTATGGTTAATGACAAATTACAAGTTGAAGAAATTGAAAAGTCTCTGTTTAAAGGTAGTGATGAACCCAAATCTGTTTTCGGTGTATTCTTCGTCGATACAAATCTTGCGCCCAGAATAGAGCGAACAGTTCGAATTATTGGTAGAAAAGACGAGCTAAATAAGCTCAATACTATTTTGGATTTAACAGATGAATCCAAGTCATTGTTTATCATTGAAGGCAAACAAGGAATGGGCAAAACTCTTTTCATTGATGCTGCGCGAAGGCGCTGCCAACACCTCAACATCAATGATTCAACCACTCGAATATTGTCTGCCACGGGTCAGGATTTAGAAAAAGGAATCCCGTTCTTCGCATTCCGACAATTGTTTTGGTTTATATTGGAGTACAATGCCTGGTCCAAATTGAACAAAAAAGGAAACAGCTGCTCCAATAATGAGAGAGAGAGACTTCAAAGAATGGTTTTAACAAAGCTTTTGGACGATATTGCTTCATTAGACTCGGCAGGTTTGAATCAGGGGGTAGCACAAATACCCGATATTGAACGTGCCAGTTCGAACAGCGACATGAAAAAAAAATATTCCTTTTCAGGTGGTCCAAGACCCAAATTGAATAGAAAGCCTACAGGAACAGCACTAAGGGGTCACTTATTGACTAGAAAAAATAGCAGCAACATACATGTCGAACCTGGTTCTACTAGAAAAATAGTTTTATCAGACACCCCGGAAGTAAGCAAACGACGTATCATAAATGAAGTTCTCTTCCCGGTGTTTAAGCAAATCTTGCGATTGGGATGGGATTTAACAGAAGATAAAGAAGCATCTCAAAACAATAACAATGTCATATCGAACGCGCCCTATGTACTTCGATTGATGTTCCGCGTCTTAAAAAAGAGGCGAACTTGGGAAGATAAGAATGTCATTATATTCATTGACGACGAACAACATGTGGATAGCTTGTCAAGAGTCGCTATTAATGAAATGATTGGGATTTTTGATAAAAAATTGTGCATTGTAGCTTCTGTATTACCAGGCTCTTTGCAATCTGAATGGATGTCAACCATGGAAAGCATTGGAACCGTATGTAGATTGGAGTTGAATCCACTTCTTCAGTCTGACATGCTTGAGTTGATTCGGCCTATGAGGGGCAGTGAATACTCTTCGAGTAATGATGAAGATGCAATTCAAAATTTCGTAATTGAACATAGTCATGGGAATCCGGGACAAGGGGTAGAACTGGCGAAAACATTACAAGAATCTAAATCCGAAAACATCAAAAACGAAGGTGCACTGGATACATTCGATATCGCCAAGAATATTCTAGAACAAGCAATTCAAATACGTTTTGATCAGCTACACGATACTCAACGAGGGGTTTTAAAGATTGCATCCGCTATAGGCGGAATGTTCAGTAAAGAGTGTTTGAAAAGTATGTTACCAAGAAACCTCACTCGGCACGACCCAGCGATACTCTCTCGAATCCTGGACGAACTTGTAGCTGCTGAATGGATTGACCTAGTGGAAGACTTTGATAGTTCAGAAACTTGGTACACTTTTCATCGCAAAATACTCCAAGACGCACTCTATGCACTCAATCCAACTAGCAGACTAACCCATCTCCATCTATCCGCTGCCCAATACATAGAGAAGAAGTATGACAGCGACTTGCGCCCGTATTTTTCAGTTTTGACTCGGCATTACATGAAGGCTAAGAAAGACAGCGTTGCGTTGAATTTCTTAGTGTTATCGTATCGCTTTAATGCCGCAGTTGGAATGCTGCCTGAAACACTTGAGGTAATCAATACTATTAAGAAACTCGATGTCCCCAAAAAGCTTTTGCTCAGCGTTTTTGTCGAAATGTTTAAGTATCTAGACCTGGTTCGAGGAAATGAAACAGGGGCCTATATTGGTGGTGATGATATCAACGGAACTGAATGTGGGTTTTCTGCCCATCAATATGATAATGTTGCCGATGGACTGGAATTTGCGTACACTGAAATATCGAAGTTGCCAGAAAAACGTCGAGAATCTAGTTTTGATCCAAAATTTCAAAATCCTGTAGAGAAATCGCCGTCATCAACCACCTGTGTCATCTTGTAATCATTTGATTAATGACTTTAATTTTTAAAATAGAATTAAGCAAGGATCACATTTCAACTGCCCCAGAGGTGATCTCGCCTTTGCGTTTTTGCTGAGACGCTGCTGAGATATTCTTGGCGACATTTTTAATATCGAAGCCAGTGAGGCCTTCAACAGCATCTGGAATCATCCCCATCATGTTGGTCATATCGCTCACGAAATTTGAAGGACCCCCTGTACCAGAACCAGCTCCAGTACTAATGAATATCATCTTGTCTGTATTCTCTAGAGGCTTGCTCAAGTTCTTCGCTATCTCTGGCATTTTATCAACAATAAGTTGAATTATTGCAGCATCTCCAAATTGAGAAAAGGCCGTTGCTCTCTTTTCAAGAACTGATGCTTCCGCTTCTCCTCTCATTCTGATAACATCCGCTTCTGCTCGCCCAATTGCCTTTATCTTTTCGGCCTCCGCTCCAGCAAGCAACTCAACTCCTTTGGCTTGGTTGGTCAACATCATTACTTCAGCTACTGAATGTCCTTCTTTCTCTCTTTGAGCACGTTGAACTTTGATAGTTGCAATATCGAGTAAAATAGTCTCTTCCACCTGTTGGCCTTTAATTTTTTCACGTGTAAGAGATTGGTTTTGCTTGGCGGATTCGATACCTGCCGCGGCTTCCGCTTCTGCTTCTGCCGTTTTCACTTCTCTCGCATAGGCTGCCCTTTTCAGAGCAAGGTCTCTATCACTTTGGGCTTGGATTTCCAACTGAGCAGTCGAAGCCACGTGTGCTCTCTGTGCGCTTTCTGCCTCTGCGATCTCGGCCAAGGCGTTGTATTCTGCAACTTTGGTACGAGACTCACAATCGTTTTTGGATTCACCTTCTGCAGCATTTCTCTTAACTAAAGCAGTTTGTGTCACACCCAAAGATGCCATGTATTGATTTGAATCTTCAATCTTCTGAACAACGTAACTTGCTAGAGCATACCCCATGTTGTGCAAATCATCCAGTACAAGAGTCCGCACTTTTGATGCAAAAGCCTGGCGCTCTTTGTAAAGCTCTTCCACCGTAAGTGTCCCCAATATTTGCCTCTGGTGGCCTTCCAAAGTACGTCTGATGTTCTCTCTCACTGTTTGTTCGTCATCACCAAGGAAATGTTGAGCAGCGAGCAATATACTCGGCTTGTCGATGGAAGTCGTTTGTTCTCCGTTTTCATTGATTGTATAGGCTTTCACCTTCACTTGGGCTACAGCCTTAACCGAAACACGAACGCCTTTTATCGTCTCAGCTTCGATAGACTCCAGCTCGATGGTCATCAGTTCCAAACTCAACGTCTGAACACGTTGACAGATCCAGAATCTGAACTGAGTTTGACCAACAGCTACTGTGGTTCCAGACAATCCGCTCTTCAGTAAGGCTTCATTAGGTCCTGATGTGACACAGTTACCCATCTTCACGTACGGCTGGCTGTTAGTGGGGAAAGTAAATAATTAACGGTTCATGGAACATTTCGATTCGTTAAATTAACGGCTCAATCAAAATACCAGTGGTACAATCCTAATAGTACTTCAAATTGAATTCAAAATGTCCGAGATGTTTCTTTAACTGGGCCTCCAATGCGATACTCGCTAGGAGGAAGATAAACCCAGTTATCCTGTTAATGGGCACAACCGCGAGAAGATTCTATTTTGGATTGACAATATTTATAGATGTATACTACTTGTATGTTTCATAAATGAGCTTGAGCTTCGAATGGTGGGTTCATATTCATGTCAACGAGTGGAAGCTTCTCTTAAATCGCCCATACATCAAAAGCACACCTTGAAGTAGAATGTAATGAAATAGTCACATGAAACCTCAAGTGTGAAATGGTACGGGTTCTTTAACACTGATAGCTATGATATGTTTTAACCCCGGCTGTATTACAAGAAGTATACGATGGCGCGGTTGAAATACAGTTTGTCGAAGGTGTGCATATAGTCATAAACGACACATCAAAGTTTCCTTTTAAACGTAGTTTTTTAATTCAAAGAATTTGTAAGTGATCTATTGTGGATCTGAATCCCTTATGGATTTCGAAACCGACGGCTTCGAAAAGCTGCACTGCAAATATTTGTTTCAGTGTTTATTCGTATCCTCTGTCGTGACATTTCGAGGAGAATCGACTCTCCCTGCCTACGAGCTGATGGGGTAGCAAATTTCCATCAAAAGCATTCTGAAGCAGTTGTGGAATGCTATAATCGACAGGAAAAAAGCCGTTTGTGTCAGTGACGACGGGTGTCTATATCCTTCAGCAGTTGTCTAGTATACGGCGGGACAAGGAAGAAATACTGGGCAACTCAATCTCGGAAACATGGCACGAAATCAAAGATAACTCGACTTCTCTGCAAACTATTCATCCACTCGGCATGAAGCCAAGGTTTTGATTTATCCTTCAAGGTGGAAGCGAAAGTAAGAATATTGATCTGACCCGTTAATATTCTTTTGGCTGTTAAATCCAGCAAATGATCTATAGGTTCTGATTGTGTTCATATTGGTTGTTGTTTTCAACAAATTGAACATGACAATATCGGTATGGCCATGTCGTTTCATTGAAGTTTTTCCTGATAAACTTCAGCATGACTTACAGCCCATTGAGATTTAACAAAGTCGATTATTCTGAATTGGCAAGCAAAGCGATGAGCGGATGTTATCAGCTCTCGAAGAACGAGACTCCTAGATAATTCGAAACTGGTAGACGCTTCTTGCTGTCTCTTTAATGTTCCCATTTGCCCCAAATTTCCTAATTCTAAGATTTCTTTTCTCGATTCTGGTTGCTCATTGTATCGATCTTTCATTAACCAACAACTACTTTTTTGTACTCTTAGGGATTTTGGTATATAAAGAAGTAGAGTTTTGAGCTTGGACGAAGATTGTAGGTGGAACCGCTTGAAGGTTAAGGTGTCCCATTTCAGTTGAGGCGTAGTGGTTACATAAAGTGTTCGTACCTTGATATGGAGCTCCAACTAAAAGTGTGCTCGATGAGAAATCTGGTTAACGAGAAAACGTTGTATCCATACGTTCATGTATCAGTAAGTTTTTGTTTGTATTGGTTGTAGTTTTCTCTGACTGAGGTTAGAATCGCGGGTTTTCAGAAAAAACAACATCGAGAAAATGCTCGTCATCTCAGCGTAATGTTTACTGGAATCATAAATTTTCAATTCCAGTAATGGAAGGCGATATCGTAAGACTAGAAATTAGAAATAAAGATTGGATTTCGTTCTTGGGGACAAGTCCTGAAACTGTAATCGCAATAGCTGAGTTGCCTATGCCTGGCCAGGTGAATTTTTTGAACGATAGTTGGTTTCCTTTGATGAAACCCGACACGAAAGCGACAATTAGTGCGGAAATTCACCTAGTAATGCAGCTCGAAGATGATTCGATATCTATTGGAAACGCAGTTCAACCTCTACCGATGAGAGAAACTCCTCGAAAATTTAGCAGACACTCTTCAGGCGAATTTGACGGGAAAGCTGCTGCTGCGACGATAAACGAACTGATATCATCGTTGGAAAAAGTTAAAATGATTATCCATGCCCAGGATGCAAGTTCCCTGGAGACCGTTCTAGTCCAAACTGAACACGACCCTAATCGACTACAACAACTGAGAGCTGCTAAAACTGAATTAGAAAGTATTCAATTCCATATAGAATCGGAGGGATCACTTTCGAAGGAATGGAGACAGAAATTAATCGAATTGGCAGCAAGTTACTCGAACGATCTCACTGTGCTAATGAGCGCTCAAGCGTGGCAAAATGTTGATAAACGTGCGTCGGTAAAGATGCCGATGCTATCACCCGCGTTACCTCCTAGGCCCGGTAGGACAATAACAGCAACCAAACCTGTCACTATATTTCGAAACGTTGAACCGTCGAAAGGATACTCAATCAGTGACCTTGATATGTTCGATGAGCTTTTAGATGATGGTGTCTGTGTTCAAGTTGTCGAAACTGGTATGAAGTCTTCTCCTCTGATTAAGAAGGGTGATGTGGTTACGCTGGATTATGTGGCTTATATTTGGGACTCCGCTCATTGCATAGCCGTTGCCTTTGACTCTACCATCGAAAGCGGCTATCTGACATTTGTGGTTGGTGATGAAGACACGCCACGAGGTCTCAGTATGGGTGTCGAAGGCCTTGTTTTGGAGACACAGGCGATTTGTACCATAACTCCCGACCTAGGTTTCGGTGATAAAGGAAACGAACTA
>Ga0105055_10004142_pt1 | contig 21487 bp, 10 predicted proteins | sample BON03_FD_78090 | JGI IMG/M metagenome (GOLD analysis project Ga0105055, IMG submission 78090) | Freshwater microbial communities from Lake Bonney liftoff mats and glacier meltwater in Antarctica - BON-03 | ecosystem: Environmental > Aquatic > Freshwater > Ice > Glacier meltwater | place: Lake...
CCCCCCCCCCTTTACACACACACACCGCCCGCCTTTACCCTCACAAACAAACACCGCAACAGGCAACCGTTCAAAATGGCCCGCACCCGCCTCGTGGTCGTCGGCCTCATGGTCTTCGCCCTCCTGTCGGTCAGCGCGCTCGCCAAGGGCGGCAAGGGCTCGGACGACTCCGTCGACGACGAGGGCGTCGACGACGACGATCTTGAGACGCTCAGCAAGAAGATGGAGAAGGACTGCTACAAGGCCAACCCCGGGTGCCTGGGCGAGTGCGTGGCGGCCGACAACGACGCCGGGTACGAGTGCGTTGTGCCCGGGGACGAGGACGAAGAGGGGTTTGAGCTGTGCGGCCCCGGCAAGCACGGCAAGGGCGAGTGGATGGTCTGGGAGGAGGGAGAGAGCGCCTGCACGTGCGCCGACGGCTACGTCACCTCGACCAAGGCGGTCGACCACTACCAGAAGACCGACAAGATGCCGCCCGCCGGCAAGATGTGCACCGTCGAGTGCGAGGGCGAGGTCGAGTGCAACGACGGCGAGGGGCCGATGGACTGCGTCTGCGTCGAGGGCGACGACGACGAGGGCGGCGACGACGAGGGCGGCGACGACGGCGACGACGAGGGCGCAGAGAAGGTCAAGGGCGCGAAGAAGGGCAAGCACGACGACAAGGACGAGGCGGAGGAGGACGACGAGGCGGAGGAGGACGACGAGACAATTGTCGAGGACGACCCGGTGAAGGCGGCCCCCAAGGCCGTGGTGGCGGCCCCCAAGACCGTGGCGGCGGCCCCCGCCGCCGCCGCGGCCGCCAAGCCCGCGGTTGCGCCCGCCGCCGTGCCCGCCGCGGCCGCGGCCGCCAAGCCCCTGGCCTAAGCGGCGCGGGCTCGCTCCCCCCCCCCTCCCCAGCCCGCTGATGGATGTCTAGTGTGTGCTCTCCCCCTTTCCCACTTGCTGCATACCCCGCTCCCGTTCCCCCCAGCCCCCCGCCTTGTTCCAGAGGGGCGAGAAACAACAACCCCGCCCCCCTCCCCCCACGTGAGAATGATTTTTTCCGCTGGAGAATGGAGGCGAGGTAACGCCGCGAGCGAGCGACCGACGGGCGGACAAAAAAAAAAAAAGAGCGGCCGCCAGCGCGCGCGCGCAGACAAACCCGACCGGCCCTCCCCCCCGTCTTTTCTCTCCCTCTGCCGCCTCGACGCGCTGAAACATGCACGCCCTGGCGCAGAGAGTTTTTTGACGCGAGCGCAACAAAAAAAATAGCAGAGCCATTGCGATCCACAGCGCGCCCGCAACAGGTCGACGCTGCCGCCGCGCCTCGCTCGGCGCGCCGCGCGCCTGTTGCCGCCGCCACGGTGCTGTGTTTTGCGTCATTGAGCGGTCTTTGTTTTGTTTTGCCCTGGCTCCTCGCCGCCGGGTCTTGGTCCTCTCGTGTGTTACAGATCGCCAGCTTTGGAAACAGGCACGGGCGTTTGTCTCTGTTGTCTGTCTCGATGCGGCGCGCCCCCTCATCCTATCCACGTGAGGCAACGAGCGCGGGCGCGCTGCGCCGGTTTGTCGCCGCCGCCGTCCGCCCCCCTCGTCGTGCACGAGCGCGTCCCCGACGACGCCGCGATGGCGTCGCCGACTTGACCGTCGCGGAAAACGGACATGCTGCCTTTGTTGTTTGTGGGTTCTTGTTCAATCGTGAATGGGACAAAGGGGCGAGGGAGGAGGAGGGGGGCGCTCGTCGGCGCGGGTTGTGACGACGGGAACAATTACCGCGGCGCCTTCCTCGGACGGGCCCGACCACGCTGCTCTGCGCCTGCGGCGAGGGGCCGAGCGACGACGCGGAAATGCTGACCATGCTGTTGGGCGCGGGCGCGGGCGCGGACGTCGAGGTGCTGGGCAGGTGGGACCGCCTCACGCCGCTCTATTCGTGCGTGCAAGACGGGCGCACGGCCTCGATGCGGGTGCTGCTCGACCTCGGCGCCTCCGTCGACGCGCCTGACCAGGGAGGGACTTGAAAACGCCTTTGAGCGAGGCTTGCTACAAGGGCGGCAGGTGGCTGCGCGACGAACGCTGCCCGCTTTTTCAAGAGCTCCTGCGCCTTTCGTCCGCCAATACGCGGAGCTTCTTTGCGTTTTGGGGTGACCCGGGCGATCCACTTGCGCACTGGCTGCGACAGAGTCACTATTTCTCCATCCCACCTTCCGAGGAGGACCTGCGCATGAAAGAGCGGTGCCGCTGGGCGATTGCCGAGCTGCTGACGGCAGGCGCGCAATTGTTGCGGCCGCAGAGCGCGTCCGTCGTGCTCCCGATCGCGGCCTCGGTCCTCCCGCGCCAAGAGGCCGACCTGGCCGCGCGGCGCGCCGAGACGTGCAGCTGGAGCGCGCACGAGGCCTTTGTCGGTCTGTCGCTCGACTTTGGGGAGCTGAGGGACGCCGGGCGGGCGGCCGCACAGAGGCGGGCGCGCTCGGCGGCGCTCGAGCGGGAGCTGGAGGAGATGGGGGTGGGCACGGCGGGCAGCAGCAGCAACGGCGATGAGGCGGGCGCGTAGGACCATGGAAGAGGGGGAGAACGACGCGAAGTTGAAGCAGGCGGGCGCGGGCAGGGAGAGCGAGAGCGGGTGAGCGAGCGATGGCGGGCGGGAGCAAGGGGGGACGAGGCGCCGGCGACGATGAGCGGGGACGTCGGCGGCGGCGGCGAGAGGAATCGAGTCGATCAGTGTTTTATGGACCAATAAGCGCACGCCATCATGAAAGCGTGCATTCTCGCGTGCAAGGCACCAACACCGTCGAGATTCGGAGCAGAGAAGAAGAAGAAGGGGCGGGGGACAAGACAGAGAGGGGGAGAGCGAGGTCGCCGGCGCCCCCGCCGCCGCGTCGTGTTCACGGCGCGACAACACCACTCTTCCTCTCCCACATCACGCCGCGCGCGCTGCCTACACCGCGAACGACGACCCTGACGACACGCACTCTCGGAGAGAGCGCAAACCGAACCCCGCCCCAACACAAAGAGAGAAGGAGAGGAAAATGGCGGAAGAAGAACAGGGGGACGACTTTGGGCCGCCGCGCCCCGCGCCCGACGAGGCGGGCGAGGACGGCGATGGCGACGGCGACGAGATGATCGGGCCGGCGCCGCCGCGGCCAAAGAAGAAGCGCAAGGTGGGCGACCTCTTGTTTTTGCTTGTGCGGACGCCGCCCGCTTGCCTGCCCGCGCCCGCCGCCGATCGCGCGCGTCCGCCTGTCGTCCTGCCCGTCTGCTCAAACCCGAGACACACACACAAAAAAACCAAATCAAACAGGTCCTCCCCTTCGAGCAGCAGTACCTGGACGCCCTCCCCTCCGCCGCCATGTACGAGCGCTCCTTCATGCACCGCGACGCCGTCACCCACGCCGCCTGCGCCCCGCCCGGCGCCGCCACCGCCGCCGGCGCCGCCGACGCCGTCGCGACCGCCTCTTGCGACGGCTCGGTCAAGTTTTGGCGCAAGACGGCGACGGCGGCGGCCGGCGCGGGCGGGGCCGGCGGCGGCGGCGGCGGCGGGGGCGGCAAGGCCGGCGGCGGCGGCGGCGGCGGCGGCGGCGGCGGCGGCGTCCCCGGCGGGCTCGAGTTCGCAAAGCACTTTCGAGCGCACCTCGGCCCCGTCTGCTGCCTCGCCGTCTCGCCCGACGGCAGCCTGGCGGCGTCGCTGTCGCGCGACCGCACGCTCAAGGTGTTCGACGTGGCCGCGCTCGACCTGGTGGCCATGGCGCGGCTGCCGTTCGTGCCCGGATGCGCCGCGTGGGCGTTCGGCTTGGGCGGAGCGGGCGGGGGCGCCAGCGGCGGCGGAGGCGGCGGCGGCGGCGGCCGAGACGGCGGCGGCGGCTGCGGCTCGGCAGCGGCAGGGCCCGCGCGCCTGGTGGTGAGCGACCTGCACTCGGGCGACGTGGCTGTGTACGACGCGCGCGGGGGGCTGGTCTCCGGGCCCGCCGCCGGCGGCGGCGGCGGCGGCGGCGGCGGCGGCGCGAGCGACGACGAGGACGACGGCAGCGGCGCCGTGCTGCTTTCCCGCGACGGCGCCGGCGCCGACAAGCCCGCCGCCGCCTCTGCCGGCGGCTCTGCCGCCGCCGGCGGCGGCCCCGCCCCCCTCCAGGTCCTCCGCGGCCTGCACCAGGCCCCCGTCACCGCCATGGCCTACAACGGCGCCGCTGACGTCATGATCACCGCCGACGCCAAGGGATTCATCGAGTACTGGTCGCCCTCAGCGCCGGGCTGCCCGCCGCCCGCGGCCGGCCGGCCCTCGGGCCCGCGGCGCCTCGCCACCGCCTTTGCCCTAAAAATGGACACCGACCTTTACGCCCTTGCAGGGCTGGGCACCCGCGCCCGCTCCCTGTGCGTCTCCCCCGACGGCGCCCAGTTCGCGGCCGTGTGCGCCGACGGGCGCGTGCGCGTGTGGCGGTACGCGTCGGGCCGGCTGCGGTGCGCGCTCGACGAGTCGCCAGAGGCGGCGCGCGCGTGGCAGCGGCGCGCGGGCGAGCGCATGGCGGCGGCCGAGCGCGCGCGCCGCGAGGGCGGCGGCGGCGCCGCCTCCGCCAGTGCCGCCGACGCCGCCAGCGATACCTACCTCGACCCCTCGTCCGTGGCCTCGCCCCTCGACGACCTCGACTTTGGCCGCCGCCTGGCCGTCGAGCGCGAGCTCCTGGCCGCGCTCGACGCCGCCGACCGCGCAGCGGCGGCCTCGGCCGCCGCGCCGGACCCGACCGCCGCCGCCGTCGAGGCGTCGCGCCTGGCGCCGCCCCTGCCCAACGCCCTGTTTGACGAGTCGGGCAACTTTTTAATCTACGGGACGCTGTTCGGAGTGAAGCTAGTCAACCTGGCGACGGGCGCGGCGCCGCGCCTGCTGGGCAAGGTGGAGAACACGGAGCGGTTCGTGGGGCTGGCGCTGTACCAAGGCGTTCCCGGGCAGAGGCGCAGGGGCGCGCTGCGCGTCAACCCCGACGCGCTGCCGGCGGCGGCGGCGGCCATGCGAGGGGGAGGAGGCGGCGGCGGCGGCGGCGGCGGCGGCGGCGGCGGCGGCGGTGGCGGGACGGCCGCAGCAGCAGCGACGGGCCCGGTCGAGGGGCAGCCCGACCCGACGCTCGTCGCCTGCGCGTTCCGCCGCCAGCGCCTGTACCTGTTCACCCGCCGCGAGCCCCAGGACGCCGAGGACGCGGCGGCGGCGGGCGGCCGCGATGTGTTCAACGAGCGGCCGACAGAGGCCGACGGGCTCGCCACGGGCGCCGCCGGCGCCGCGGCCGGCGCCGGCGGCGGCCCGGCCGGCGGCGCCGGCCTCCCCTCCGCCGCCGTCCTGCGCACCACCAAGGGCGACGTCCGCCTGCGCCTGTTCCCGGGCGAGTGCCCGCGCGCCGTCGAGAACTTCTGCGCCCACGCGCGCAACGGCTACTACGACGGCGCGCTGTTCCACCGCGTGGTAAAGGGCTTCATGCTTCAGACGGGAGACCCGCTCGGCGACGGCACGGGCGGCGAGAGCGTGTGGGGCGGCGAGTTCGACGACGAGTTCCGTCCCGGGCTGAGGCACGACCGGGCCGGGGTGCTGTCGATGGCCAACGCGGGGCCCAACACCAACGGGTCGCAGTTTGTGAGTGTTCTCTTTTTCGGGGGGGCGCGCTACTTTTTTTTTTCTTCGGATCGAGCGCCGAGCGTTTCTCTTCGGGCTCGCTCGCGCCGCCTTTTTCTTCCTCCCTCTTTAACGCCGCCTCACTAAACAACAACAACACCAACAACAACAACAACACCAACAACAACAACCACACGAACAACAACAAAAACAACAACATAACAGTTCATCACGACCGTGCCCACCCCATGGCTGGACAACAAGCACACGGTCTTTGGCCGCGTCGCAAAAGGGCTCGACGTCGTCCGGGCGATCGAGGGCGTCAAGACGGACCGGCAGGACCGGCCGCTGGAGGACGTGCGCATCCTCAACGTGGACGTGCGGGAGGGGGCGGTGCCGCCCGAGGAGGCCGAGCCGTAGTTGTTGTATTTGCGGCGGGCATATCTCGCTCGCTCTGTGTAAAGCGTTGTGTTCCTGTCGTCGTTTTTCCCCTTTGAAGGAGCGAGCGGGCGCGCGAGGCAGCGGGCGCTTCGGTGGCGGCGGCGGCGGCGGCGTCGTGCCGGGAGCGGCCGGCGCCGGCGCTTCTTCTTCTTGCAAAAAGACGACGGGCGCCCGATCGACTCGGACATTGCCTCGCACCAACATAAAGCGCCCGCGGGAGACGTCAGCGACTGCCCCGGAACGCGCGCCCACACGAAAAAAGAGAGAAGAAAAACCAGAACGCTCGAAACGTGCGTCCGCCTAACTTTGTCTTGCGCTCGCTCCAGACAGCCCCTCTGCGCACGCGCGATCGCCCACGAGCGCAGCACGAAAGAGCGCGCTCGCGCGCGCGCGCCTGAATTAAGAAGCAGCGGCGATGTCCGCGCCGCCGCCGAGCGGAGGAGGAGGCGGGCTCGACGGCACCGCCGAGCTCTCGCCGGGCCTCAAGGCGCTGTTCGCCATCATCTCGGTTTGCCTCGTCATAGGGAGCGGCCTCGTGTCCGGCCTCACCCTTGGGCTTTTGAGCCAGGACGAGATGGACCTGGAGATCCTGCGCCGCAGCGGCACGCCGCGCGAGGCCGCGCGCGCCGCCCGCGTCAGCGCCGTGCTGGCGCACCCGCACCACCTCCTCTGCACGCTCGTGCTCGTCAACGCCGCCTGCAGCGTCTCACTGCCCATCTTCCTCGACCGCCTGCTCAACGCGGCGGCCTCCATCCTCATCTCCATCACGGGCATCCTCATCTTTGGCGAAATCCTGCCGCAGGCCATCTGCGCGCGCCACGGCGTCGCCATCGGCGCCTTTTTCGCGCCGCTCGTCCGCGTGCTCATGTTTGTGTTGGCGCCCGTCGCCTGGCCGCTGGCGAAGATCCTCGACCACAGCCTGGGCAAGGCGGGGGGCGCGCTCAACCGCCCGCAGCTGCAGGCCATGGTCTCGCTGCACCACGAGCGCGAGGGGATGGGCGGCGACCTGACCAAGGACGAGGTGACGATCATCCAGGGCGCGCTGCGGATGGCGGGGCGGACGGGGCGGCGGTCGATGACGCCCATAGGGCGCGCGTTCATGGTGTCGGACGAGGAGGTGCTGGACGCGGCCCTGCGGGAGCGCATCCTCATGCAGGGGCACTCGCGCATTCCCGTGTACCGCGCGGCGGACCGCACCAGCCTGGTCGGCCTGATCCTCGCGAAGGAGCTCTTGCACTTTTGGGGCGCCGGCGGAGGGACGGGCCCGGGCGCGCTCGCCGCGCCGAAAGTGGGCGACCTGCTGCTGCGGCAGCTTCCGCGCCTGCCGGCGGACACGAGCCTGTACGACCTCCTAAACGTGTTTCAGACGGGGCGGTCGCACATGGCGGCGCTCATGGACACGCGCGAGGAGGCGGCCGCGACGGCGGCGGCGGCGGCGGCACAGGCGCAGGCGCAGGGGGCTGCGGCCAACGGCGGTTCGCCCTTGGGCGGTTCGCCCTTGGCCGGCTCGCCCTTGGCCGGCGGCCATGGCGGCGGCTATGGCGGCGGCGGCGGCGGGTCGGGAGAACCGGTCGTGCTTTTGTCCGGCGGAGGCGTCAGCACGGCGTCCGTCGCCGTGAGGAGAACGGCGACGCCCACCGCGCCCGCGACCATGACGACAAAGGCCGTGGCGATCGCGGGCGACGCGGCTGCGATAACGTCGACGACGACGACGACAGGGGCGGCGACGGGCAAACCCGTCGGTGGCGGATTAGGCGGCGGCGGCGGCGGCGGCGCGCCCATCGCCATCGCCGCCGCCACCACGCCCGCCGCCTCCTCGCACGTGGCCGTCACCTTTGCGACCGACGTCGCGACCGACATCAATCGGCCGCCCCCCCAGCGCGGCCCCTCGCTCGGCCGCCGGCTGCTCGCGCGCCTGACGGGCGGCGGCGGCGGCGGCGGCGGCGGCGACGCGTACGGCGCCGACGCCCACGGCCGCCGCACCATCAGCGGCGGCAGCGCCGGCAGCGCCGGCGCCTCGGGGCTCGCCTGCGCCGCGCGCACCCACAGCGGCGGCAGCGACGTCGCCGCCGTCGCCGCGCGCGAGGCCGTGGCCGCGGCCGAGGCCGAGGCGCGCGAGGCGCACGCGGCGCTCGACGCCGCCGCGCGCGGCGTGCCCGTCGGCATCATCACGCTCGAGGACGTGCTCGAGGAGCTCATGGGCGAGGAGATCCTCGACGAGACCGACACGTACGCCGACGTCGCCACGCGCGGCAGCAAGGAGGGCGCGCTCGCGTCCATGCTGCAGGACGTGCCGCCGCACATGCGCAAGCTCCTGCAGCTGCACCTGTTCGAGGCGGGCAAGGTGCTGGCGCGCGCGACGCCGCTGCAGGGGCAGGGGGGGCAGCAGGGGGGGCAGCAGCAGCAGGGGCAGCGGCTCGGGGCGGGCGCGGGCGCAGGCGTCGGTGCTGGGGGTTCTGTGGCGGGCGGTTCTGTGGCGGGCGCGGGGGGTTCTGTGGCGGGCGGGCCGACGCCGCCGCTCTCGCGCGCGCGGACGCCGGGCAGCGCGGTGGCGGCGGCGGTGGCGGGCGGGCCCGGGGCCGCCGCTGCTCCTGGGGTCGGCGTTGGCGGCGGCGGAGGGTCGTCGTCGTCGGCGTCGGGGGCCGGCGGCGGACGCACGGGCGCGGGCTCGGGCTTGCTCTCGCAGCAGCTTGTCGCGTCGTCGTCGTCGCAGGCGGGCGCCGCCGCCCAGCAGCAGCACGCTCACCCGTCGCAGTCGCTGCCCGGCTCGGCCCCGACCCCCCCGCTGCCGCCCCCGCTAACGGGCAGGCCGCCGGTGATGGTGCCGCTGCCGCGCGGGGCGCCTCTCGCGCTGCCGCACGGGCGGCAGATGCAGCAGCTGCAGCAGCAGCATCAGTTGCAGCAGCAGCAGCAGCAGCAGTTGCAGCAGCAGCAATTGCAGCAGCAGCAGCAGCACCCGCTGTCGGGCAGCGCCCCCACCGCTGGCGCGAACGGGTCAGCAGCCCGCTCGTCGTTCTCTCGCGGCGATTGAAAGCGGGCCGCCGGTGTGCGGGGCCCTGGTGCTTGCAAAAGATTTGATCGAACCTCTCACATGGACTGGTAAACGTCACACCGCAGCTAGTCGTCGGCAAAGTCAACCCACACACACGCACACCGCCGACGGGCGCACATCGCAATCCGAGCGAGCGATCGTGAAGAGAGAGAGAGACACACTCATCGATGTCGGCGAGGGTGGCGGGCTGCGCGCCGTGCGGCCGCGCGAGGCCAGCAGGGGCTCCTGGATCGGCCAGGACGTGCAGTCCCTCGACGCGCCCGCGCCCGCGAGCCTTCGCGAGGAGAAGCACCCACCACGCGCCCGAGGAACCGGCTGCGGCGGCGGCCGCGCCGTCGTCGCCGGCGCCGGCCGCCCTCTCTCCCCCGGCCGCCCTCCCCCGACGATCCCCGGCCGCCGCCGGCCCCACCGACCCCCTCCCTCTCGGCTCCCGCGCCGCCGCGCTCCTCTGCGCCGCGACCATCCTGGCCGAGGCCCTGTCGCCCGCGGGCGCGGCGCTCGCGGCAGCGGCCGCAGAGCCGCCGGGCAGCAGCAGCGGCGCCGCGGCCGCCGCCGCCGCCCGCCAGCACCGCCCGCGCGCCGCCGCCGCCCAGGGCTCGGCGGCCGCGGGCCGAGACTCGCTGCGCTCGTTTTTCGAGGGCGTGCTCGGCGGCGGCGGCGGCGGGGGCGGGCGGCGGCGCGAGGCGGAGGAGGAGGCGCGGGCGCGCGCGGAGGCCGAGGCCGAGGCGGCGGCGGCGGCCGCGGCCAGGCCCCGCGGGGGCCTGTCGCGGCTGTTGGGGCGCGGCGGCGGCAGCGGCCGGGGCCCGCCGCGGGCCGCCGCCGCCAAAAAGCAGCGGCAGCAGCAGCAGCCCCTCACGGCCGCCGACGTGGCCGAGCTGCTCGGCCTCGACGAGGGCGCCGCCGAGCGCGTGCTCGCGGAGGGCCTCCCGCCCTCGGCGCGCGCGCTCACCCCCGCGCAGGCGCGCCGGCGGCTGGAGCGGCTGGGCGCCGTGCTGCGCCTCGGCCCCGCGTCGGCGCGCTCGGTGGCGGCGGCCGCGCCCGCGCTGCTGGCGCTCGAGCCGGCGCGGGTGCGCGTGCGGGTCGAGCGCGAGCTGCCGGAGCTGCTAAGCGTGCCTCGCGACCGGGCGGTCGAGGCGGCGCGCGCGGATCCGGGCCTGATCCTGGCGGGCGCGCGCTTTGAAGAGGAGGAGGAGGAGGAGGAGGCGGAGGAGGACGAGGCGGAGGAGCAGCACGAGGCGGCGGCGGCGGCGCAGGGGCAGGGCGGCGGCGGCGGGCCGGCCGCGGCGGCGGCGGCGGCGGTAACGCCGACGACAGAGAAGAACAAGGCGCGGCCGCCCGCCCCGCCCGCCATCGCCACCCTGCAGGCGCGCCTGCGCGCCCTCGCCGCCCTGCTCGAGGTCCCCGAGCCCGTGGCGCGAGCCGCGGCCGCCCGGTGCCCCGCCCTGCTGGCGCTGCCGCGCGGCGACCTGGCGGAGCGGCTCGTGCTGCTCGGCCGGCTGCTGAGCGAGCCCGAGCGCGCGGGCACCCAGGCGGCGGCCGAGGCGGCCCTGGCGCGCGGCGACGGCGGGGGCCAGGGCGACGACCCGGAGCGCCGCTCGCGCGCGCGGGCGCGCCAGCGCACGCAGGAGCGGGCGGCCGAGGCGCTGCGCCGCGACGCCGCGTCGCGCCTGCCGCAGCTCAGCGACGAGGGCCTCTCCCGCGCGCGGTCCGCCGCGGTCGAGCGCCCCGCGCTGCTGGCCCTGGCCGGACGCCCGACGGCGCTGCGCCTGCGCGCGCGCGAGGCCGCCGGGCTGCTGGGCCTGTCGCCGGCGCAGCTCTCCGAGGCCGTCGCGCGCGAGGGCGGCTCGGCGCTGCTCGCGCAGCCGAGCGCCGTCACCCGCGCGCGCCTGATGGCGCTGACCGTCGTGCTGGACGCGAGCGGCCCCGACGCCGCCGACGCCGTCGCGCTCGCGCCCGCGCTCGCGGGCGTGCCCCGCGCCGAGCTCGAGCGGAGGCTGGCCGCCGTCGCCAGCACGCTGGGCGTGCCGCTGCCGCGCGCGCGCGTCCTTGCGCTCGAGCGGCCGTCGCTGCTGGCGCGGGACGCCGGCACGATCCGCGCGGCGGGCGAGCTGGTGCGCCGGCGCTCGGCCGTATTGAAGGGGAGAAAGGAGGGCAACGACTAAGAAATCTTGAAAGCCAAGTCTCGACACACACGCTCGCAGTGGCAGCAGCAGCAGCAGCAGCGTGCCGCCGCGCGCCTGGCGCCACAACGAGCTTTTTTGTTACACCGTTCGCACTCGTGATGGTGCGCTATCTTTTGGGAAAAAGAAAGGTTGGGGCGTTCAGTTCTGTACGGGGCAATGCCGGGATGCGGAACGCTCAACGGCCCGAGCACAGCAGCACGATCTCTTTTGTCGCCGCCAGTCGTCGTTGTCGTTCTGGCGACGGGTGGGAATTCCTTTTTTTATTGGGCTGTTTCCCTATCTTGACAATCAGTCGAACCGCTTCTTGCCCGTCTCGCTCCACTCGCGCACGCGGTCGTACACCTCGGCCGTCTTGTCCAGGTCGACGTAGCGCGTCACCGTCGGGCCGTCGGCGACGTCGACGGCCGCCTCGCCGCCGCCGCCGCCGCCGCCCTTGCCTCCCCCGGCCCCCCTCTTGTCGCCCTTTTTGCCGCCGCCTTTGACGCGGGTGTCGCGCTTCTCCTGGACCTTGGCCTGCAGCTGCTGGCGCAGCGCCGGGTCCCCCTGGCGCCTGGCGGGCGGGCGGCGAAAGGGGGCGCCGCCCCCTGCGGGGGAGGGCGACGTTGCTGCCGCCGCCGTCGTCCCGCCCCTTCCGCCGCAGAATCGCTGCTCGTCCTCCTCTTGCTGCTGCTGCCGCCTCCGCCACCACAGCCACCCGGCTGCTGCCGCCGACGCGAGGATCGCAACTAGGGCCGTGTTTGCCTGGCCGGCGCTGGACTGCGTCGTCACGCGCGCCCGTCGAGGGGGAGGACCACCAGCCTCTTCCTCCGTCGTCCTTGTCCTTCCGGCAGCCGCTGGCCGATCCTCATTGGTGGCTGTCATCTTTGTTCGATTGGTGCTTGACGATGTGATAGAGGGGTTGAAGGAGATTGCTGCTGCTGGAGAGCAAACGTAAGCCGCGAGGCGCGCCGGCGCTCTGACTCTCCCGTCGGCGACGGGGCGGCGGCGAGTCGATGGTGACAGCTGCCGCCGATCGCAAAGCGCCGGCAACGCGCTCCCTTTGCCCTCGTACAAAACGAGAGACGCCCGCCTCGATCCAAAACCAGGCAAATACATCGGAAAAGAGACAGTAACAATGTTTTTCGCAACACCCTGCATCTGTCGTTCTCTCGAGAGACGCGTCGCAGGCCGGGTTTTTTTCGGAGCGCCCGTCGGGCGTCGCCTCGCTTTGCCCACATAGCCTATTTTCGTTTCGTGATTCGGGTCGGCGCGCATGCCAGGCGGGCAGGGCGGCGGTTGTTCGTTGGTGTTTGTTTCCCGGGGCGGTCCGGTCCCGCGCCGCGCGTTTTTCTCACGACCGCAACGGCGGGGACACGAGGATGACGCCGTCTCCTCGCACGAACAGGAAGGGGAGCGTGCGCTTGGAGGTCTGTGTTGTTGGACGTCGAGTGTTTCGAGGGGGCCGCGTGGGGCGCGCGCGCGTGAGCGAAAAGGGAAGAAAAAACGACGCCCGGCGCCGCGCGCGCCTGGCGGCCGGCGAGCTGGGCGCGCCTTTGCCGCCCGCCCCCTTTTGTCGCACCTTGATGATCTCCTCGTACGTCTCGTCGTCGATGTCGAGCGTCGTGATCGTCTCCTCCACGTCCCCCAGGATCATGTTCAAGTGCTGGTCGTACGCCTGTGGTTTGTGTGTGTTTATGTTTGGGGCCACGCGAGGAGCGGTTGAGCGAGCGGCGGTCTCGGCGGGCGTCGGCGTCGGCGTCGGCGCGCGCGTCGGCGTCGGCGCGCGCGTCGGCGTCGGCGTCGATCGACAAGCAAGACTCACGTGCAACCGCCCGCGCAGCTCGCGCTCGCCGCGCATCTTGACGTAGATGCGCTCGTCCAGGGACAGCCTGATGAGGTCGAGAGGCTCAGCAACCGTCGCCTCGTCCACGGCGATTGCGGCAGTCTCCGCCATCCTGCTCCTGCCTTTTTCTTATCTGCCTCTCTCTCTCGCACGCGCGCGTTCGCCTGGTTTGTGTCTGTGTCTCGGGAGAGGTCTCGGTGTGACGTGTCTCGATGTGTGTTTTGTATGTCGAGAGAGAAAGCGGCGTTTCGCCCAGTCTTGTCCTGTTCATCTCTCTTCTCACAGGAATACGTGCTACGGTAGCACGGTGCTACCGCACACAAACCCCGATCAATCGAACCCCACAAACGACAACAAAACACCTCAGCGCGAGCGAGCAGAGCACACCATTCTCAACGACCACGGAGGGACAAAGAAGGAAGAACAACTGCGAGTGAAAACCAAACCAATCCCCTTTCAGATCTCCCACCCGCATTGAGAGGGCCCCAGACCACCACAGGCAGCAGCAGCGTCCGCGCGCCAGCTCGCCAAGGATGGAGTACACGGAGGAGGACCCCAAGCCCTTGGTGCGTTTGTCTTTCTTCAAGAGAGGAGGAGAGAGAGGGTTTCCTAAATCGCTCCCTCCTCTCACCTTTTGATCCGTCCAACACGACAAATCACAACACCGACGCGCAGATCGAGGAGTCGTGCCGGCTCAAGTGCCTCAAGGAGTACCACGCGTACAAGGTGCGGTTTTGGTTTTGTGCGCGCCGGCGTCGGCGGCGGCGGCCAAAGCGTCGAAACGCCCTCGCCCCCTCCCCAAGACAACGGAGACGCGCTCAGAAGCCCCCCCTCCTCCTTGCAAACGCAAAAACAAAAACAACTCTCTCTCAACAGGAGTGCGCCAAGCGCATCGAGGGCGACACCACCGGCGAGGCGCACTGCACGGGATGGTACTACGACTACTACCGGTGCGTGGACAAGTGCGCGGCGCCCAAGCTGTTTGCGGCGCTCAAGTGAACACGGCCGCGGCGGTGGAACGGAAAGGCCTCAAGGGCGGGGGCTGGCGCGGGCGCTGGTTTCGGCCCCGCTCCTCCCCCCGAAAGAAACGAACGAAACTAAGAAGGGGGCCTTCCGGCTCGTTAGGTGTCATTCACATCTGTGCGCCAACCACGTCTAGAATATGTGTGATTTGTCAAGCGAAAACAACTGAGAGCCCCCAACAAACTCAAAAAGAAGTCACCGCCGCCGGCGCGCCCCCGGCGGCCGCCTCGGGGCGCTCCCCCCTCCGCCCTCTCGGCGGCGGCGACGCCCCGCGGCTTCCCCCTGCGGCGGGCGCCGGCTCGCCGGCGCCCCCCGCCCTCGCGGCCAACGGCGGCGGCGACGCTCCCCGGGACGCCCCCCGGCTGCTGCCGCCCGCCCCGTCGCGGCACTCGAACTCGACCGTGACCCCGCGCGCGTCGCGCTCGAGCGCCGGCGCCCGGCTGCCGTGCATGGCCCGGACCGCGCGCCGCGCCGACGCCGCGTCGCCGAACGTGACAAAGGCAAACTCGCGGTTGACGCGGCGCCCGCGGGCGAGCATCTTGGTGTTCCACATGACGCGCACGTCGGCGACGGGGCCGAAGGGGGCGAAGGCGCGCAGGAGGCCGGCCTCGTCGGCGTCGGGGCGGAGGTTGCCAACAAACAGCCGGGCGGGGGGGAGGGGCGCGGCCGCGGCGCCGTCTTGTTGTTGGTGTTGGTGTTGTTGTTGGTGTTGGTGTTGGTGTTGGTGTTGTTGTCCTTGCTGCTGCTGCTGCGGATTCTGATGCGGAGGGGGCTGGTGTCGGTGCTGCTGCTGCTGCTGCTGCTGCTGCTGCTGCACCTGCCGCCACGAGTCGAGGTCGGCGGGCGGCGGGAGGTCGTGCCGCCGCGCGCCGGGCGGCAGCAAGGAAGCGGCGGCGGCGGCTGCGCCAGACGAGGGCGAGGCGAGCGACGACCAAGGGGCGCCCGCCAACGCGTCGGCGGCTGGCGGCCCCCCCGCCGACCCGCGCCGGCCCCCGAGCCCCATCGCCTCGACGAGCGCGGCCGTGACGGCGGCCACGGCGGCCGCGTCGTCGGCGCTGCACTCGCTTCCGCCGCCGACGGCGTCGTGGCCGTGGCCATGGCCGCCGTCGCCGCCAAGGCAGTCCTCGCGGTCGCCCTCGTAGTCGCTCGAGCCGCCGCAGGGCGCGTCGTGGTGTTGGCGGCGGAAGTGGCGCGCCGTCGGCGGCGGCGGCGCGTCCCACCTCCCCCGCGCGACCAGCGGCGGCGGCGAGTCGCCATCGCCGGGGCCGTGGCCCGCCGCCGCCGCTGCCGCGCGCCAGGCAGGGGGCGGCGGGCTCGCGCCGCGGGACGACGGCGAGGGGGGGGCGGTCGGCGGCGGCGGCGCGGACGCCGCCGCCCAAGCGCTCGGGGGCACGCGCAGGGGCGCCGGTGCCGGGTAGAGGCCCTGCCCGCCGCGGCGCAGAGGCGCGGGCGGAGGGGGAGGCGGAGGGGGGGACGCGCCGCGCGACAGCGGCAGCGGCGGCGAGCCGCCGGCCACGCTCGACACGCTGCCGCTGCTGGCAAAGCTCGCGGCGGCGGTGCGCCAGGCGGCGGCGGAGGAGGCGGTGGGAGACGCGCCCGCCGACGACGAGGAGGGGAAGCGCCGGAGCTGCAGCAAGGGGCCGCTGTCCGGGTGCGGGTGGCGACGGTACGGTTGGTGGTGGTGCTCGTCGTGGTGCCGGCTCAGCTGGCGGCCGCGCGCTGGCGGCGGCGCTAGCGGCGGCGGCGGCGGCGGCGGCGCGGGCGGCTCGTCGTCCTCCAGCCCGCCCGGCATCGGCGGCCACGGCCGCTGCTGCCATTGCCGCTGCTGCTGCTGGTCCTGCCGGATCTGGTGCTGGTGCAGAGACGCGATGGCGGCGGCCGCGGCGGCCGCGGCGATCGCGGCCATCGAGGACGAGGAGGACAACGAGGCAGGGGCCTCGTGCGCGCCGCCGCCGTGGACGCCGCCTCCGCCGCCGGCCACGGCGGCGGCGCCAAGGGCGGCGGCGGCCGTGGCGGCGCCCTTTTGCGCGCCATCGTCGTGGCCGCTGCCGCCGCCGTCGCTGTTGTTGCTGGCGCCGCTGCGGTACCGGCCGGCGCCACGGTCGACGTTGCAGCCGCTGGACCTGGCGCTGTCGCTGGGGTCGAGCGGCCGAGGATGGGAGGACGGAGGCGCGAGAGGAGTGGCGGCGGCGGCGGCGGCGGCGGCGGCGGCGGCGGCGGCGGGGAAGAGCGAGAAGGCAGGCGCCGCAGCCGCCGCCCCTCCCTCCTCGTCCCGTTGCTGCTGCTCTTGCTGCTGCTCTCGCCCCCGCCGCTCGTGCTGCCGCTCAAAGTCGCGCTCCCACGCGTAGCCCTCGATCCCGGGCCACGAAGAGCCGCTCGCGCCCGCCCACTGCGCCGCCGCTGCCGAGTCTGCGCAGAGCGACAGGGCGGAGGAGGAGCCCGGGAAGGCGCCGAGCTGCCCCCCGCCCGCCGGCCGCGCGTCGGCCGCCCAGCAGCCGCCGCCGCCGCCGCCCTCCGCCGCGCCCCCCATCCCAAGCGCCAGCGCCGGCGCCGGCGGGGAAACGCCGCCCAGCGCGGCCAGCTCCCAAGGCCCCGGCGGCGGCGAGCTGCCCGCGTTGGAGGGGGAGGCGCCTAGCAAGGAGGACGAGGAGGTCCCGTCGGCGCCGCCGCCGCCGAAAAAGAGGGCGACTGCCGCAGGGCGCGCCGCCGGCTCGTCGTCGCCGCGGCCGCCCGCGAGCGGCGGCGGCGGCGGCGGCATCTTTGGGGCGCCCGCGAGTTGTGTTTGGGCGCCGATCGAAGGTGGAGCTTCTCGAGTCCGGCGGTTGACGTCGGGCTGCGCCGCGCGGCGAGATGCCCCGATAAACCGACCGACCGACACGGATTCCTCACGAACGGAACAAAAAACACGAGAAGGCCCCTTTTTATTTTTAAGTGACGCTTTGATTTATATGCTCGAGTTGCGCGCGGCGCGCAGCATTGCTTGCGGTGCTTCACGCCCTATGGTCCCGATGTGTGTGTTTGCCCAGATAGGGGGCGGCGATAGTAAGGTCTCACTCGGCGTGTTCGCTGCCAACGAGTGGGGGCGTGGTTTTGTCCCCGACGCCGCGGAGAGCGGGGCCAGGCGGCGCCTAGCGGCCTCCGGCGCCTTTGCCGGCGCTCATCACCGCGCATCATCTCACGCCCGCGCGGGCATCCGCCCCAGCGAGCGCCTCCGCTTCTCCACATCCAACCGCCCCGTCACTCATCCCTCTCCACCCCCCTTCTCCCCTCCCCCCCTCAAGCCCTCCCTCTGTCTCTGGCGGTTTGAGAGGTCCGCGCCCACCCCTCCCCTCAAGTGCAAACGTCTCTCGAAACCCGCTGCTTCTTCCCCCCGGCCGCGAGCAGGCGCCCAAAGGTGTGAGTACCACTACTGGTGCGTCGACACACCGCGCGCGCGCGCCTGCGCGGCTCTGCTTCCGTCGCTTTTGTTTGCGGGGAAACCCAAACCCAGAGAGAGAGGAGGGGAGCAGAGACGCCACGTCACCAGGCGCCCGCCGTCCCCCCAGACGCGCGCGATCGCTCCGAGACCGGCGCGCCGCGTCGTCTTGCCCGCCAGCACCGCCCGTGTCGCCGTCCCAGCCGTCGTCCTGGCGCAGCGGGGGCGGCGCGCGCGACAACAGAAAGCGGGTCTTTCGTCGTTTTTCCCCTCTCTCTCTCCCCCTCAAAAAGTTTCCTTGGCCCGCCTCGCTCCCAAGCACCAAACAGCCTCCCTTGCTAGCCCTTGCGGGCGTTGGCGTCGGCCTCCAGCACCCCGACCCCGTCGACTCCCGTTCCCATCTTGGAGACCGAGGGCGCCGCCGCAACGAAAACGGTGGCCCGCCGTTTGTGCCCACGCGGCGCGAGGACGATATGATCGGACGTGGCAACGCGGCGGCGGCGGCGGCCTTTCTCGGAGGGGGCGGTGGTGCTTACGACTCGCATCAGCAGCAGCAGCAGCAGCACCACCAGCACCAGCACCAGCACCAGCACCAGCAGCACCAGCAGCTGCAGCTGCAGCAGCTGCAGCACCAGCACCAGCCGCAGCAGCACCAGCCCCCTCCTCCGGGCCCCGCCCCTCATGCCGCCGCCGAGCGCGAGAGCCTGGCCGATCTGACGCTCGCCGCCGCGCAGCTGGCCGCCGCCGCCGCGCTCCGGCCGCCCCCGCCGCCGTCGCCGCCCGCCGCGCCGCCGCCCGCGCTGCAGCTCCAGCTGCAGGGCAGCTCGGCGCCCGCGTCGCTGCCGACGTCCCCGGCCTCGGGCGACCAGGTTGCCGCGGCCGAGGCGGCGGCGGCCGTCCTCGTGCTGCCGCCGCCGGGCCTGCCGCGCCTGTCGACCTGCAGCGGCGGCGGCAGGGGCGGCGGCGGCGGCGGCGGCGGCGGCGGCGTCTGGCCGTCGGGCCTGCAGTCGGCCGGCGGCAGCGGCGCGTACGGCGAGGCGGCGGCGGCGTGGGCGGCGGCCGCGGCCGCTGCGCAGGCGATCCAGCAGCAGCAGCAGGAGCTGGACCAGGACCAGCACTTTGACCAGCGGCGCTTGCGCCAGTCGCACTTTGACCAGCACCAGCAGCAGCAGCCGCAGCAGCAGCCGCAGCAGCAGGCGTCGTGGCCGCAGCAGCAGCAGCACCACCTGCCGGCGGCGGCGGCGCCGCCGCCCCCCCGCCAGCCCGTCTCGCCCTCGTCGCTCACGGCCGGCGAGATGGCCGACTTCCAGCGCCGGCAGCAGGAGCTCATGCTGGCCGTGCAGCGCCTCGACCGCACCGAGCGCGCGGCGGCGGCCCACCAGGAGCAGGAGCAGCAGCATCAACAGGAGCAGCAACAACACGAGCAGGCGCTGGCGTTTTTCCAGGCGCCCCCTCTGACGCCGTCGGAGCAGCCGCAGGCGCATCAGCATCAGCGGCCGCCTCAGCCGCAGTACCATCACCAGCAGCACCGCCGCCACAGCGAGGGCGGCGGCGCTCTGCTCGGTGCCACGGTCGACTGGCGCGCCGGCACGACGGCCGCCGGCTCGCTGCTGCTGCCGCCGCTGTTGGCGGCCGGAACGCCGCCGCGGCCGCCCGCGGCGGCCGACCTGGGCGGCGGCGGTGCGGTGACGGCGCCCGCCGGGGGCAACGTGTGGGGCCCGCACTCGGGCCTGCTCGGCCTCGGCCTCGGCGGCTTCCAGCAGCAGCACGAGCAGCAGCAGCAGCAGCAGGAGCAATGGCTGCGGCCCCCGTCGTTCGCGCCGCCGCCGCCGCCGCCGCCGCCGCCGCCGCCGCCGCCGCCGCCGCCGCCGCCGCCGCTGTCGCCCTACCAGCCCCAGTCCGCGAATCCTCGCCTCTCGACGCCCGAGACCGACCGCGAGCTGCTACAGGCGCTCGGGGCGCTGGGACTCGGCCCGCCCGGTCGCGGCGACGCGCCCGAGCCGCTGCCGCCGCCGCAGCAGCAGCAGCAGCAGTGGCAGCAGCAGCACCAGCAAGGGCGCCTGCCGCCGCCGCCGCGCCTGTCTGCGCCCGGCGGCGGCGGCGGCGGCGGCGCCCGCCGCGCGCACACGCCACCCCAGCCGACGACGCCGACGTCCCAGGGCGCCCTCTACGCCCAGCTCCACCCGCGGCAGCCGCCGCCCCAGCAGCAGCTGCAGCAGCCGCAGCGCTCCCCTCATCCTCAGCAGCAGCAGCAGGGGCCGCCGCCGCTGCCGCCGATGCCGCTGTCGCCGCCGCCGCCGCCGCTGCAGCAGCAGCAGCAGCAGCAGCACCAGCACCAGCAGCAGTTCTCCTACAGCCTGCCGCCGGGCGGCCTGTACCACTCGCACGCCGACCAGCAGCACCCGCACCAGCACCAGCCGCACCGCCCCTCGGCACCGGCGCAGTCACTCCTCCTGTCGCCCAAGCAGCACCCCGCCCACCCCCAGCAACAGCACCAGCACCAGCATCAGCTGCAGCTGCAGCACCAGCAGCCGTCGCCGCGCGGCCGCCGCCGCAGCAGCCACCCGGGCCACGGCGCCCTTGCCGCCGCCCCCGCCCCCCTCTTTGATCCGCCCCCGCCCCGCGACGCCCCCGCCGCGCCCCGCCTCCCCACCGCCCCCGGGCCCCCCCCGGCCCAGCAAGCCCCTGACTGGCGCCGCCTCTTCGTCGGCAACGTCGGCTGGTGGGTCTCCGAGGACATGCTGCGCCGCTGGTTCGGCGACTACGGCGTCGTCCGCGAGGTGGTCGTCCTGTGGAACACGAAGCTGCTCGCCCGCGGCCGCCGCGTCAACCGCGAATTCGCCTTTGTCACGTTCGGCGACCCTGACGAGGCGGCCGCCGCCGTGCGCGCCCTGCATGGCCGTCACGTGGAGGGCCTCTCCAAGGACCGCGACGGCCTGACCGTGCAGTGGGAGGCGCTCGGCGCGGGCGGCGGGCGGCACCACTCGGCGGCGGCGCTGGCGGCGGCGGCCGCGCTGCCGAGCGCGCCTTGGATGGTCGGCGGCGGAGGCGGCAGCGGCGGGGGGGGCCAGCGGCAGCAGCAGCAGCAGCAGCAGCAGCAGCAGCAGCAGCAGCAGCAGCAGCAGCAGCAGCAGCAGCAGCAGCAGCAGCAGCAGCGGGTGTGATTGGGTCGCCGCGTCGGGGTTGTTTCGTCGTGGCATCCTCGCCCCGCGTCGCCCCGCGTCGTCCTGACCGCGCGCGCGCGCGAGAGAGAAGGAGAGAAGGAGAGCCTCGCTTGGTCGCCCGCCCTCCCCCTCGCCCCCCGCCCCCCCGCTCCGCTCCGCTCGCACGCGCTGTCTCTCGCCGTCCTCCATCCCGCCCCCCCGCCCGCCGCCCTTTCCCCCCAACCCCCTTTTGCTTGTCAACTTTTCGATTATCTTTGCTCGCTCTCCTCCGCCAGGGCTGCCCGACCGCGCGCCCCCCCGGATTCGCGCGTGCGTGTGTTCATCGCCTCGTCAGAGCGCTCTCCCCTTTTTTCCCGTTTTGTTTTTATCTTTTTTTGATCCCCCTTTTTTGGCGTCAAGAGAGGCAGTCCTCAGGCCAACGAACCCACGCCCCACCGCTGCCCGCCTGCTCGCAACCCCACCCCCTTTCCCATCCCTTCTTTGGCTCCGCTCGCGCGGGTGCGCGTCTGTTGCCGGCTGTTCTTGTTTGCGTCGATCAGTCCCGCCCCGTCTCTCCCCGTTTTGTTCCGCGTCGTTTTCTCTAGAATCTTTTTTTATTTTTTCCTTTAGACCCCGTTGTGCGCCCTTCCCGCGCCTCCCACCCCCCCCCCCCCCACCTCCTCACAACCCCACACACTCCATCTCCCTCCCCCACCCAAACAAACCAAACCAAAACAAAACAAAGATAAGCAGACCAGAATAAACAAGACAACCGGGACGGGGGGGGGGGGGGGGGGGCCGCGGGCGGGCGCTGGTTCGGCCTCAGGTGTTCGCTTCCAAGG
>Ga0105055_10004147_pt1 | contig 21467 bp, 10 predicted proteins | sample BON03_FD_78090 | JGI IMG/M metagenome (GOLD analysis project Ga0105055, IMG submission 78090) | Freshwater microbial communities from Lake Bonney liftoff mats and glacier meltwater in Antarctica - BON-03 | ecosystem: Environmental > Aquatic > Freshwater > Ice > Glacier meltwater | place: Lake...
CGCGCGGGCCTCCCCGGCCTGGGGGCGTCCCGCCGCCGGCCCCCCCCCCCCGCCTGTTCGCTCCCCCCCCCCCCCCCCCCCCCGTCTAATCGCGACACACGCGCGCGCGTGCGCGCGCAATGATGCGGCCAGCGGCAATGACGTCACTCCAAGGCCGTAGCAGCGCCAGCGCCGCCCTCGGCCGATGCGCGCGCCCCCGCGCCGCCGCCGCCGTCGTCCTGCGCCGCGCCGCCGCCGCCGCTGACGCCTCGGACGCCGCCGCTGCCCCGCCCGCCCCTCCCCCCGCCCCCCGGATCGTGTTCCCTCCCTCGACCGTCGTGAGCAAGGCCGACGGCTACGACCTGCGCCTGTACGAGCCCTACCCGGTCGTGCGCACCGAGTACGAGGCCCGGCCCCCCGCCTTTCTGGTGCTGGGCGAATACTTGGGGGGCGCCAACGCGACCAAGACGCGCTTCATGCGGCCCGAGCCGGCGATCATGAGGCAGGGAGGCAGCGGCGGCGGCGGCGGCGGCGCCAACGGCGGCGGCGGCGCCAACGGCGGCGCGGCGGCCTCGACCGCGGCGACGACAAAAAAGACGATGGAGCTCTTCATCGGCGGCCGGCGGGACGGCGCGCCCGACGATGGCGGCGCTCCCCCCGCCCCGGACGATCCAGGGCTGACGCTCGACGTGTCCGGCGGCGAGCTCGTGGCCATCGCCACGTTCGCGGGCAACCTGACGCGCGAGGCGGCCGAGCGCGCGCACGCGGCGCTGCGCGCGGCGCTCGCGCGCGACGGCTTGACCGCCGCCGACGGCGAGGGCGAGTACCGCGCTTGCCAGTACGGGGCGATCCACTCGCTGATGGAGCGGAGGAACGAGGTTTGGGTGAGGGTCAAGCTGTGAGAGAGAGGAGCGGGACGTATAGCCTAGGCGCTTGTGAAAAAGATTCGCGGTTGGCCCCCCGATTGTCTCTCGAACGCGGAAAAAAAAAAAAACCATCCCTTTCGTGTCCCGCCTGTTGTCCCTTTTTTTCTCTTTCTTCTAATCAAGCAACCCGGCGAAAAAGTTGGTCGCCTTGCGCGCGGCGAGGCCGCCGTCGCGCGTGTGCCTGGTCATGCGCGTGCGCTCGTGCTGCTTGCGCCGCTTCTCGGCGGGCCCCGAGTCGTCTGAGTCGCTGTCGGAGCCGGCGTCGGATTCAGAGGAGGAGGAGGACGACGATGGACGAGGGCCGCCGCCGCCGCCGCCGCCGCCGGCACCGTTCGGCTTTTCGGCCGCCCGTGCCGCCGCCGCCAGCACCGCGGCGCCCGGGTCCTTGGCCGCCCGCTCCTTCGCCTGCTCCTCCTCCTCCTCCTCCTCGTCGTCGTCGTCCTCCTCGTAAAAGCACGCCAGATCCCACAGGCGCACGCACTCGCCGTGCCCGCTGCTCGCGAGCAGCGGCGCCGCCGCGCCCCGCGCCCCCCCTGGCCCCGCCCCTGCTCCCCCCCCTCCGGCGGCGGCCCCCCACCCGCCCACCGCCAGACGCTCCACGGGCGCCCCGTCGTCGCCGTGCACGCCGAGCACGCCCATGAGCCGGTTCGGCAGCAGGCCGATCACGCGGATCAGGCCGTCGGAGGAGCCGGTCAGCAGGGTGTCCCCGCCGCCGCCGCCGCCGCCGCCGCCGCCGCCCGCGCCGCCGCCGCCGCCGCCCGCGCCGCCGCCGCCGCCGCCCCTGGTCGCCGCCGCCGCTGCACCAGCCGCCGGCGGGAGCGCCACCAGCGCGTCCACCGACTCCGGGTGGCCCGGGAACCTGTCCGTGGGGTCCTCCCACTCGCCCCACGAGAACAGCGACAGGACGCCCGACTGCCCGCCCGCCACGACCTTGCCGCGCGCGACGGCGACGGACAGAAACTCGTCGTCGGCGCCGCCGGGCTCGGAGCGCGCGACGAGGCCGTCGGCGCGGCGGCCGCCCTTTTTCTTCGCGGGCGCCGCCGAAGGCGCCGCGGACGTGGACGCGGACGAGGACGCCGCGCGCGTGTCGTGCACGCTGAGCGTGCCGTCGCCGCTGGTGGCCAGCATCACGTGTGGGCGCCGGGGGCCGCCCGCGCACAGGTCCGAGATGAAGTCGGTGTGCTCGGCGCACCGCACGGCCGGGGAGGAGGACGACGCCGTCGCCGCCGTCGCCGCTGTGGCCGCCCTGCCCGCCGGCCTGCGCCCACGGCCGCCGCCGCCGCCGCCCGCGCCGCCGCCGCCCGTGCCGCCGCCGCCCGTGACGCCGCCCCGGCCGCCGCCGCCGCCCCCGCCCGACCTGCACCGCACGTCCCACACGCACAGCACCCCGTCCTCGTCCCCGGCGGCCAGGAGGTGCGCCGAGTCCCCGCCCCCCGCCCCGGGCGCGGGCAGCACGCGGCTCACCGCGGCGCCGTGCGCGTTCGGCGCGCGCCAAGCCTCGCGCCCTCCGGCGGACGCGTCGAGCAGGGCGAGCGATCCGTCGCCGTAGCCGCACGCGAGCATAAGCGCCGACCCCTCCTGGGCGCCCATGAAGCGCAGGGCGCGGCACGAGGGCGGCTCCTGGCCGGGGGCGGCGGGCGCCGGCGGCGGGCGGGTCCAGGCGAGGGCCGATGCGAAGCGGCGGACGGGGGTCTCGCCGCGCGCCGCGGCGGCGTCGGCGGCGGCCGCCGCCGCACGCTTTTTCCTCCGCCGCCGCTTCTTCTTCTTGGCGTCGCCGTCGCTTTCGCCGTCGCCGTCGCCGTCGCCGTCGCCGTCGCCGTCGCTGTCGGTGTCGGTGCTGCTCTCGCCCTCCTCGCGCGGCCGGTACCGGTACAGCTGGGCGCTGCCGTCCACGAGTCCGGCCGCCAGCAGTGGCTCGGCGCCCTCGTGCATGGCGATGTCCTGTTTTGGTTGTTGGTTTTGGCGAGAGCGAGTAAGAGAGGGGGAGCGGGCGACGAAAGCGCGGGCGACGACGGCGGAGCGCGAGCGCGCGTCGAACCAAAACCAAAACAATCGCGTCGCGTCGTCGCAAAGGAGGAACGCACCATCGGCTGCGCCGGCAGCTTGACCACGCACGACGGCGCCGGATTCATCGCGGCGTCGCTCGCGTGGTGAGGGTGGCGCGCGTGTGCGAGGCTTCGAGTGCCGGCGGTGATTCCGGATGCGATGGAGCCTCGCGCGGCGACGACGGTGGTTCTGGTGTCTGCCAAGTGCGCGAAGTATATGAACAAGCTTGTCGAGTCGCGATTGGTGTCGAGATGCGCAAGGCACATTGCTTCTGGGCCCTGCTGCGACGTGGCAGAAGAGGAAGGCTGGCGCGACGCGACGCCCGCGTCGCCGCCGTCAGGTCCCGCCGTCGGCCGCGCAGCCGCCAACTTTCACGCCGCCCCAAAACGCCTCCCCTTGAAGACCCCAAGTGTCTCCGCCCAATGCCAGATTACTTTCTGACTTGACGAGCCACGTTTCCATCCCCAATTGACCCCGCTTTCGCCTCCCGTCGACTCCGACACACACGGGCCCGATGTCGCCGTCTCCCGCGCGTCCTGCGTCACCGAGCAGCAGCAGCAGCAGCGGCAGCGGCAGCCCCAAAGAGCGGCTGACATGATGCGGCTCGTAGAGCGCGCGCCGGGAGGGCGCGCGCCGGCCGGCGCGGCGATGCCGCGCAGGTTGCCGCCGCCGCCGCTGCCGACGACGACGGCGCCGACGACGACGGCCGCCGCCTCTTCGGCCTCGTCGTGGCCGCTGCTGTCGTTGCCATCCCCGCTCGTCCCGCCTCGGCCTCAACAGCCACTGCGGCAACCACCACGAGCAGGCTCGGACTCGACCACAGCGGCGCCGCCGTCGCTCAAGCGGCAGCGCCAGCAGCAGCAGCAGCAGCAGCGGGCGCCGCCGCCGCCTCTTCCGTCTCCCCCCTGCCCGCTGCCGCTGCCGCTGCCGCCGCCGCCGCCGCTGCCCGCGCCCCGCCCGCACGAGGTCACATCTGCGCTGGCGGCCGCCCGCGACGCGCGCGACATCGCGGGCGTGCTCGCGGCCGCGTCGTCTGCCGGGTGCCCCCTGGACGCCCTGCACGCGGCGGCGGCGCTCAACCGACTCGCGCACGCGCAGGAGGGCGCGCCCAGCCGCCGCCCATCGAGCGCGCGCCCGGCCACGGCCGCTTTGCTGGCGGCGCTGGCCGCGCGCGTGGCGCGGGACCCGGGGGCGGCGCCCGGCGGCGGCGGGAGAGGCCGCCGGAATCACGCCGCCGGAAAGAGGCGAGCGGGGCTCGCAGTCGGAGGCGACGCCGGACCCAGCGCCGCCGCCGCCGCCGCCGCCGCCACCGCCGCCGCCGCCGCCGCCGACAAGCGCGCCGCCGACAAGCGCGCCGCCCGACAGGCCAGCGGCGCCCTCTGGGCGCTGGGCAAATTTGCGGCCGTGGTCGTCGGCGGCCCGCCGCCCGCCTCCTCCCCCGCCTCCCAGGCCCGCCGCAGCCAGGTCGACGAGGCGGCCAACGCGGCGAGCGCCGAAGAGGAGGCGCTGGAGCGCGCGGCCACGTCCGCGGCCGTGCGGGCCCTCTGGCCGGCGGGGGCGGGGGCGCCGCCGCCGTCGCCCCTGGCGTCGGCGCTCACGCTGGCGGACGCGCTGCTGCTGCCGCCGCCGCCAGGCTCCGGCCGCCCCACGCTGGCGCGCGGGGGCAACGCCTTGGACGTGGCCAACGCGGCGTGGGCCCTCGCGCGGCTGCAGCTGGCGGCGGCGGCCGAGTCGCGGCGAGGGGGACGATGGGGCAGCGAGGAGGACGAGGACGAGGACGACGGCGACGAGGCCGCCGGCGCCGTCGCTCCCCCTGCCCACCAAGCCTTCCCTGCCTGCCCCTTTTTGGACCCGCGGCGGTCTGAGCAGTCGTGGAGCGTTTTGGAAGAGCTCGCCGCCGAGCGTGCGGGCGAGTTCAAGCCGCAGGAGCTCGTCAACGTGGCTTGGTCGCTCGCTCAGTCACGGCGGCTGCGGGCGACGGCGACGGCGGCGGCGGAACAACGGGAGCAGCAAGCAGCCGCCCCTCCCCCCGCCTCGGCCGCGCTCGTCTCGTTCGTGCGCGCGGCGGCCGAGCGCCTGACCAAACCCGAGACCACCGCCGCCCTGTCGCCGCAGCTGGTCGCCAACGCCGCGTGGGCCCTGGCCCGCCTGGCGCCGGACGCGCTTTCGGCGGGCGGCGGCGAGGGCGGCGACTCGGGCGGCGGCGGCGGCTCGGCTGGCGTCCCGCCTCGGCTGCTGGGCGCCGCCGGCGCCGCCCTCGCGACGCGCGGCGCCGCGGTCGCGTACCGCATGAAGGCCCAGGGCATCTCCAACCTGATTTGGTCGCTGGCCACGCTGCGCGACGCGGCGTCCGCGCACATCCGCGCGGAAAAGCAGCAGCAGCAGCAGACGCAGCACCAGCAGCAGCAAATGCAGCCGCAGCAGCAGGAGCAGCAGCAGCCGCGGCGGTCGCCGCCCCCGCCCCCGCCCCCTCCTCCTCCTCCTCTGCCAATCACGGCCCCGTCCCCCCAGCTGGCCGGGTGCGTGGCCGCGATCGCGTCCGCCGCCCTCACGGGGCGCCACGTGCAGCACATGCGCGCCCAGGGCCTGTCCAACATGCTCTGGGCCCTGCAGCGGCTGGCCTTCTTCTCGCCCGCCGCCGACGGCGCGTACGCCGCTGGGGGCGCCACGGCCGCCGCCGCCGCGGGACGCAGCGGCAACGACGGCGCCCCGCTCCCGCCCCCGCACGCGCTGCGTCGCAAGGTCCTGCGCGCGACCGCGCGGCAGTCGCTGCGCGTGCTGGAGGAGTTCCGGCCCTTGGGCCTGGTCACCCTGCTCGAGGCGCTCGCGGACGACCGCGAGGCGGACGCGTGGCGCGAGCGGCGGAGGAGGCGGCAGCAGTCGCGCTCTCGCTCGCGCTCGCGCACGCGCGACGGCGGCGGGCAGCAGGAGCAGGGGCAGCTCGCCTCGACGCCGTCGCTGCTCGCGGCGCGCAGGGCCGTCGAGCAGCTAGGTGCTCCGGGGACAGAGGGCGCGGCCGCCTCCCGCGGCGCCCCGTCAACCCGGGCGTTCGCGAAAGAGGGCGGCGAGGGGCGGCGGCGGGAGGCGGCGGCGTCCCGCGGCCGGGAGGGCGGGGCGCGCCGGCCCCCGCCAACCCCGCCGCCGCCCCGCCGCGGCGACGACGACGGCCCCCTGTACCGCGAGCTGCTGCGCGCGCTGGCCGCGCAGCTGGCCCATGGGCGCGCCTCCTGCTCCCCCCAGACGGCTCTGCGCGCCTTGCGCGCCGTCGCGCGCGCCGGAAGGTACGACGCCCGCCTGTTTGCCCGCGCGGCGGCGGCGGCGGCTGCCTCTGGCGGCGGCGGCGGCGGCAGCGACAGCAACGCGCCCGTTCCCCCCACCCCTCTCGCCCCGGCCGACGCGGCCGAGGCGCTCTTCTGCCTGTCCTCGCTGCAGCACCCCTGGCCCCTGGTCCCCGCGCAGCTCACGCTGCTCTCCGCCGCGGCCGCCGCCGCGACCTCGCGCCGCCTCCCGCCCTGGCAGGTCGCCCGGCTTGCCTGGGCGGGGGCCGTCGCCGCTCGCTGCGGCGGCGGCGTCGGTGACGCGGCGGCGGCCGCGTCGCTGCGCGACGTGGCGCGCGCGGCCGCGCGCCTGGCCGACAATATCTCCCCGTCTTCACCTCCGTCGTCGCCGTCGCTCAGCCAGGAGCACCTCGCCATGACGGCGTGGGCCGCGGCCGTCCTCCTGCCGCGGCAGGAGCTGCTGCTCGGCGAGGGCGGCGAGGCCTGGCGGCGGCTCGTCGCCCGCCTCGCTGCGGGCGAGGCCAGCGTTGGCGCAGCTGCAGCGGCGGCAGCGGCGGGGGTGAGTCTTCGGCCGGCGCTCGCGCAGCCGCAGCGTCAGCCCTCCGCTGGCCTGTCGCCCGCGCGGCTGGCCGAGCTCGTCGAGGCGGCGGCCGTCGCGGCGTCTGGAGGCACCTACGATGCCGGCGGAGACGACAGAGACGGGAACGACGGCGGCCGCGCGCCCCGCCGCCTCGCCGCCTCTCTTCCGTCTTCCTCACCGCCGGCCGTCGGCCCCGCGCTGCTCGCGCGCCTTCTGCTCGCCGCCACCAACCAGCTCGGGCGCTACGGCCTACGCGAGCTCGCCATGCTCCTGCGCGCGTCTGCTGCCTCCTCTTCTCTCGACCGCGGCGACGAGAGCGGCGCCGGCGCCGGCGCCGGGGCCGCGGCCGCAAGCCGGGCGTGCGCGGCTGAGGCCGACGCGCTGCTGCGCCGCATTGCCTCGGCCGCCGTGGACGCCCCGCCGCAGGCCTTGATCGACCTGCTGGGCGCCGCCGCCGACGCCGCCGACGCGGAGCGTGGCGGGTGCGGGGGCGGCAGCAGCAGCAGCAGCAGCAGCGTGGGCGGCGGCGGCGGCAGCAGCGGCGGCAGCAGCAGCGGGCCCCCCACCCCCCACCCCCTCGGGGCGCCCTACGGCGCCCTGGCGGCCGACACCGCCGCGCTCCTGCACCGCCGCTTGCCGGCGGCCGCCTCGGGCGCCCAGCTGGCCGCGGCCGTCCGCGCGCTCGCGCGCTGCGCCTGCCTCCCGCACGCGCCGCTGTATCGCGCGGCCGCGCGCCTGGCGCTGGGCGGCGGGGCGGCGGGCGGGGCGCCGCCGCCGCCGGTGGCGCCGCGCGACGCGCTCGCGCTGCTGGAGGGCGTGCTGCTCTCGGCCGACGTCGCCGCCGCCGCCGCCGCCATGGGCAGGAAGAGGGGGCCAGCGGTAGCGGCGGAGGCGGCGGCGGAGGCGGCAGCGGCAGCGGCGGCGACGGTGGCAGCGCCAGACGGTTCGTCTGCCGTGCCTTGCGGCGGCGACCCTCTCGTCGCGCAGCTGCTCGGGGCGATGCCGGAGGGGAGCGCCGAGCGCGCGAGGGCGGAGGAGCTGCTGCAGAAGCTTGCGTCTGGGGCGTGATTGATGGATTGATGGATTGATGGATTGGTTTATGGATTGATTGATTGATTAATATCAATTGCAACACCGTCGTCGCTTTCTGTTTTTCCGCCCTCTCCCTGCGCTGCCCGGCAACCCTTCCCCCCCCCAACGCTCACGCTCGAGCCCCGCCCCCGCCCCCGCCCGCCGCCGTGGCCTGCGCCGGCGGCGGCATCAGCGGGTTGTCCTCCCGCGCGGGCGGCCGCGGCAGCCGCCCCGCGGGCGTCGGCGCCGGCGCGTTCGAAAAGTAGGGGTGCGCCAGGCACGCCGCCGCCGACGGCCGCCGCGCGGGGTCGAGCGATAGCATGCGCGCGAGCAGGTCGAGCGCGTCCGCCGGCGCGCCCGGAAACTGAGACGCTAGGGGCGGCGGGGGGGCGCCGGCGGGGCGGAAGGGCACCCAGGCGGGCAGGTCGGCGAGCCCCGGCCACGGGCCGCCGGGGCCGGCATTGGCGCCGCCGAGCGCCGCGTCGGGCAGACCCAAGGCGCCGAAGATCATGGAGAGCTGCTCTACGTCGCCGTTTGCAGGCATCCACGGCCGCCGCAGCAGCAGCTCGGCCAGCACCATGCCCGCGCCCCACACGTCGCACGCGGGGCCGTAGCGGGTCGCGCCGAGCAGGAGCTCGGGCGGGCGGTACCACCGGGCGAAGACGTTAGGCGACAGCCGGCGGTCGGGCGAGCCGTGCACGCGCGCGAGGCCAAAGTCGGCTAGCTTGACTGAGCCTGTTTTTAGTTTGTTGTTTTTGTTCGTTTGGCTCATTGTGTGTCTCTCGCGTTTCGTAATTTGGGTCAGGCGCGCGGTTGGAACGGGCGGGGCCGAGCGAGCGTGCTGGCCGTTTTGAGACGGGCGAGGCGCGCACGCGCGTTTGCCTCTGCCGAGAGAGCGCGGCGTTTGCGTCCGTTTGCGCGTCCGTCGTCGCTTCGAGAGAAAGAGACAGCGCGCGTTTGTCGGGCGTCGCGCGCGCCCCGCCGCCAAAAACAAACCCCACGGCCCCCGACACAACAACGGAGCCCTCCAGGCTCACCGTCCGCCCCGACCAGCAGGTTGTTCGGCTTGACGTCCCGGTGCAGCACCCAGCTGGCGTGGCAAAAGGCCAGCGCCGCCAGCAAGGCCTGCGCATACGCTTTCACGTCGCCAGGTGCCAGCACCGTCCCTTTCGCGCGCACGACCGCCTCGAGGTCCGAGTCCAGGAACTCAAACACCAGGCAGAGGCGGCGGCGGTGCAGGAACACATCTAGGAGAGGGACCACGTTTGGGTGGCCGCGCAGCTCGCGCAGCAGCTTGACCTCCCGCAGGGCCGTCATGTCCAGGCCGGAGCGCCCGCCCTGCGCGCTTGCGCCGCTGGCGCCGGCGTCGATGCGCTTGATGGCGACGGGAGCGCCGGTGTGGCGGTCGACGGCCTTGAAGACGGAGCCGAAGGTGCCGCGGCCGAGGACGACGCCGCGGTCGTAGCGCTCCATATGGTAAGGGCAGGCGTTCTGGCTGCTTCTGTGTGGGATTGCAGGGCGCGCGCGCGCGTGGCGAGGGGCCGCCGCGCGCTCTGCCGCGCGCGCCGCGCCGCGCGTCGTCGGCGGCAACGGCGATGCTTCTCTCTGCGACGTTCGTTTGCGAATGAGTTGCAGCGCCAGGAGCTGCACGGTCGGCGAGCGAGCAAGCACACGCGTCTGGCCGCGCGTCTGCCCCGGGTCCGGGGAAGGGGTGAATCGATCGGCGGGGACGGAGGGAGGGGCACCAGGGTGCGTGCGGCCAGACCCGCTGTCGCTGCAAGCTGTTGCTGCGATTGATGGTTACTTGAATGATCTGTTTGCTTGGTCGAGTCGGGTTATGAATCAATGGGGCGACGAATCCTGCGCGCGCGCCCAGCTCATGAACGCGCAGGACGACTGGGTCGGGGCGCTCAGGGAGAGGCTGGGGGGGCGGGGGGAGGCGGCGGGCGGCGGCGGCGGCGGTCCCAGAGCGAAAAATCTCCCTCTTTCGCCCCAAAAACGCCGCCCTCCCTGCGCGTCTCTCAGGCACAGACCGACACATTGCACACACACACGCACGCGCGCCCGAGCCCCGACAAGCACCTCCAAGAACGACGCAACTCAAGAGGGCAAACCACAAGAAAACCGCTCGCCCCTCTCCTTCCCGTTGAGCCGAGCGCCAAAACCACTCGGGCACAGAAAGCGAGGCACACAGCACACACACACAGGCCTGGCGCTCGACCGCTCGATCGCTTGTGTGACAGAGAGGGAGAGACATAGGCCCCCGCACAGATTCAAACATCGCCGACTGTCGGGGGGGGAGGGAGGAGAGCTTCGACAAGCAATCGCATGCCAAGCAGGCGAGGAGGCAGGGGCGCCTGAATGGGGCGGCACCCGGCGCCCGCGGGCGACCCGGGTGGCGTGTGGGGCAGCGGGGCGGGCGTGGTCGCGGAGGACGAGCCCGGCGGCAGCGGCGCGAGCGTCGGCGGCGGCGTCGGCAGCGGCGGCGGCGGCGGCGGCGCGGTCGACGACACGGCGGCGGCCGAGCCCTTTTTCCCGTTTCCGCTTGCACCAACACAAGCAGCAGCAGCAACTGACGAAGCAGGGGCGGCGCACAACGAGACCCCGTTCGAGACCTTTCTGTCCTGGACCTTTGACCGCGCGTCCCTCGGCCCCAGCAGCGCGCGCCTGTCCCTGCCAAAGCCGCTGCCGAGCGCGGGCGGCGGGCGCGGCCGCGGCGGCAAGGGCGGCAAGGGCGGCAAGGGCGGCAAGGGCGGCAAGGGCGGCCGCGGCGGCAAGGGCGGTTCCCTCGGCGACGGCGGCGGCGGCGGATGCGGCGTTTACTTCGCCGACAGCGGCGCCGACGGCGGCGCGTCCGGCCATTCCGCCGACCCGGACGGCGCGCCCGCGGCCGTGCGACCCTACAGCAGCACGCTCGGCGGCCACTCGGGGGCCGGAGGGCGCGCGGGCTGGGGCAGCGGGCGCGGCGGCGGCGGCGGCGGCGGCGGCGGCCGGGGCGGTCGCGGCGGCCGCGGCGGTCGGGGCGGGCGCGGCGGTGGAGGCGGCGGCGGTGGCGGCTCGGGCCTCTACTGCTCCGGCAGCCAGGGCGACGACTGGCGCAGCGAGCCGCCGTCGGGCGACGAGGGCGACGAGGGCGGCGGGTTTGGCGGCGGCGTCCGGCCGCGCCTGGGCTCGGCGGCGGCGGCCGGCGGCGGCGGCGGCGACGTCTGGGGCGGCGCCGGCGGCGGCGGCAGCAGCAAGTGGGCGGGCAAGAGCAAGTCGTACGACCCGCGCGCCTCGGCCTTCGTGCGTCCGGGCGGCGGCGACGACGAGGGCGACCGCTTCTACTGGTCGGGCGGGCGCGGCCCCGCCGGCATGCGCGGCAAGGGCAGGCGCGCCGGCGGCGCCGACGAGGACGGCGGCGGCGGCGGCGGCACCGGCGGCGTCGACCCCTCGGCGCCGTCCAGCGCCCGGCCGGCGCGCGCCAAGGCCAAGCGCGCCAAGAAGAAGAGCCGCTGGGCCAGCGACGAGGACGACAGTGACCTGATCGCCGAGGAGGAGCGCGCGGTGGCCGGCGCGGGCGGCGGCGGCGGCGCGGGCGGCGGCGGCGGGGCGAGCGGCGCCGGCGCCGCGGCGGCCGCGGCGGCCGTCGCCGCCGCGCATTCCGCTGCGCTGCTGTCGTGCCCGTCGATTGGCGCGGCCCTGTCCGAGATCAAGGTGCCCGACGACCTCATGCAGCCGCGCGGCAAGCCCGCCGCCTTTCTCGAGAACTTTTTGGGGCTGGCGGCGCAGGCGCTGCTGAGCGAGTGGCTGGAGGCTCTCGATGGCGCGGCGACAGAAGGAGGAGCGGCGGCGGCTGGAGGAGCGGCGGCGGCTGGAGCGGGCACGGGGGCGACTGCGGCGGCGTCTCGCCCCCCTGGCGGCGGCGGCGGCGGCGGCGGCGGCGGCACGGCCGCGGGCAGCACGATGGCCGCGGGCTCCTCGGCCGCGGCGCCGGCGCCCGCGAGCGCGGCGGCGGCGGCGGCCAGGGGCGAGGTGACGTCGCCCCGCGAGCAAGGGCGGAGGGGCGAGGAGGAGGAGGCAGCAGGCGCAGCGGCGGCGGCGGCGGCGGCGGCGCGCGGGGAAGCGGCGGCGGCGGCGGCGGCGGCGGCGGCAGCAGAATTCCCCGTCGTCGGCGGCACGGCTGCTCCCGACCCTTGCGCCCTCCCGCCCGCGGCGTCCCTGCCCCCCAAGCCCCCCGCCGCACAAGCAGCAGCAGCAGCAGCAGCAGCAGCAGCAGCAGCAACAGCAGCAGCGGCAGCGGCAACTGCCGCAGCCGTAGCGGCCGGCGGCGGCGGCGGCAACTCGGTCGGCGGCCAGAACCTCCCCCGCGGCGCCCTCCCCCTCGCCCAGCTGCGCGCCATGATGCGCTCCGCCGCGTCCGCCGCCCGCGCCAGCCCCGGCCTGCGCGCCTACTGGCGCCTCGAGGTGCCGTTCGCCGCCGCCCGGCGCGTGCTCGAGCTGCGGGCGCCAAACTACTCGCTGCAGCAGTGGGACCGCGACGTGCTCGCCGAGGTGCAGACGCGCCTGGCCACGTACGACTACGGCGCCCGCGGTGCGGTCGGGCGGCGCCGGGTCGAGGCCGAGGCGTCCGACGCGGTGGCGCTGGCGCGCGAGGGCGCGCGCCGCCTGCTGCTCGGGGCGCGGCTGACCGAGACGCCGCCGTCGGCGCGGCCGACGCTGCCGCGCGCGCTGGTGGCAAACGCAGAGCCCTACCACCAGGGCGAGTGGCGGCGCGCCCCCTACGCGCCCCGCGACTACGAGACCCTCACCGCCTACAAAATTCGCCCCGACGCCCCCCGCGTCGAGGCCGAGGCGCTGCGGTGGAAGCTGTCGACCCGCCGCCCCAACGGCTGCAATGACGAGTTCCGGCACACGCACCGCGCGGCGCTGGGCGGCGACGCGCCGCTGGCCGAGCGCGAGGCGTCGCTGGCGCTCCAGGTCGAGACGCGCGCGTGCCTGGTGCCGGGGGAGGACGTGGCCGAGGCGGACATCTGGGGCATGGACTGCTACACGCGGCGCAACGTGTTCGACGCGGTGGTGGACAGCGGGGCGTTTGCGCACCTGAGGCGGCCGGGCGCGCGCGTGCCGGGGGCGGAGGGGCCGGGCGACGAGGCGGCGGCGACGCAGGCGGCGGCGGCGGCGGCAACGCCGGCGCATGAGAACGGCGCCGCGTCCGGCCCCGCGCACGCGCACTCGGGCGCGGGCGCGGGACAGCCCCTGTCCTCCTACCAGCAGCAGCAGCAGCAGCAGCAGCAGCAGGCGCCGACCCCGGCCACCTTTCCGCCGCCGCCGCCGCCGCCGCCGCCGCCGCCGGCGACGGTGCTCGCTCACGGCCGCGGCTCCACGCAGGCGCAGCGCGCGGCGCACCGGCAGGCCGTGGCCCGCGCGTGGGCCGAGCTCGAGCGCCTGCCCCCGACCGACGCCGAGCGCGACGCCGCGCACCGCTGGATCGACTTCTGCCTGGCCCCCGTGGTCAACCGCCAGGGCGCGCACGGGTGGGACGTCGTGCGCGCCTTAAACGAGCTCGAGGCGTCGTCGCTGGCGCGAGGAGACCTGCCGTCGGCGCGCGCGTGCGCGGCCGTCGAGGCCAGGGCCGCCCGCTGCGGCTACGCCTACTTCCGGCTGCTGCCAAAGGGGCGGGGGACGGTGTGCGCGCGGCCCGAGGGGATCCCGGCGTTCCGGTTCGTGGAAGAGTACCTGGGGGACATCCACACGGGGTGGCGGTGGTTCGAGCTGCAGGTGAGAGGAGATGAAAAAGGCACGAGGGTTGTGCGCGCGTGTTTTTTGCTTTTCGTTTTCCGCCTTTCTCGCGCGAGCGAGCGAGCGAGCGTACGCAAGGCACAAAGCACGGCGCCACCCCATCCCCCCCTTCCCCCCTGGCTTGCGCGCCGTGGACGCGGCCTCCCTTCCCCCTGCACCTGCTGCGCCTGTCCCGCTCTTTCGCACAAGCAACAGCAGACACACTCACCCCCTCTCCCGGCCAAACCAAAACAATCCCTGCCCACAACGACGCGACGCGCCCCCGCAAAACAAAAACGCCCCGCCAAAAACCAAAATACGCCCACCCCGAACAAACAAAACAAAACGCCCACAGGACGCCATCAAGAAGATCATCAACGAGGAGCTCCCCGACTTCTACAACATCACCCTCGAGCGCCCGCGCGACGACCCCGACGGCTACGACGTGCTCTTCGTCGACGCCGCCTTCGCCGGCTCGTTCGCCTCGCGCATGTCGCACTCGTGCACGCCAAACTGCCAGGCCACGATCGTCAGCGCGGGCGGGCGCCTGACCGTCGCGCTGTACACCTTGCGCGCCATCGATCTGGGCGAGGAGCTCACGTTCGACTACTCGTCCGTCACAGAGTCAGAAAAAGAGTTCCGCGCCGCCATCTGCCTGTGCGGCACGCGCGGCTGCCGCGGCAGCTACCTGTACTACGCCGGCTCGTCTGCCTTCACGCAGGTCCTGTCGCGCCGGCACGGCTTCCTGCACCGGCAAGTGGCTCTCCTGCGCGCGGCCAGCGAGCCCCTGGATCCGCGCGACCGGCGCAGGCTCGACCGCCACGGCCTGCGCGCCTCGGCGCTCGGGCTCGACGGCGTCGCCGGGAACGAGCGGCTGCCCGATTGGCTGCACAAGTGGGCCTCGCTCGCGCTCGAGTTCGTCGAGCTCGAGCGCGCTTTACTGCCCGAGGAGCTCGCCTCCCTGCCGGCGCCCTTCACGTACGCGGCCGCCGAGGCCGAGGGGCAGGCCCAGGGCGTCGAGAGCGGCCGCGTGCAGGCCATAGTGATTACTCTGGACAAGGTCAGGCACTTCTTGCGGCAGCAGTCCGCGGGCAGGCGGCGGGCCCCGGCCCTGCGGCGCCTGACCCCGGCCGAGTGCGCCGAGCACCTGCTGACGGGCGACCGCTCCGTGGCGCGCCGCGTGGCGCGCGCGTCGGCCGGCGCGTTTGCGGGCGCGACGGCCGCGCGGGCCGTGCAGGGCGCGGCGACGGCGGCGGCGATGGCCGCCCAGGCGGCGCGGCTCGCCGAGGCGTGCCCGGCGCTCGCGGCGCTGATCCGGCTGTCGCTGCGCCCTGCGACCACGGGGCGGGAGGCGCGGCGCGTGCTGCGCGAGATGGAGGTGCTCCTGCGGCGCGTGGCCGTGGGGGGCAACGGGGCTTGGGCGGCCAAGGACGACGAGGGCGACGGCGGGGGCGACAGCGCGGCGGCGGCCGGCGGAGCGGGCCCCGCCGGCGCGCGGCGCGGCGGCGGCGGCGGCGGCGGACCGGCGGCGGCGCCCGTCGGCGGCACCGGCGGCGCTGGCGGAGCTGGCGACGGCGCCAGCAAGCACGTGTGCGCGGCAGACGTGCTCCGGCTGTACGCGTCGACGCGCGTCTGGTTCACGGCCGAGCGCGACTACGCGGGCTTCTCGTCGCCGCCCGTGCAGCTCAACGAGGACATGCTGCGGCTGCACAAGTCGATGCAGGCGCGGCTCGAGCGGGCCGGGGGGGACGGGCAGCGGGGGGGCAGCGGCGGCGGCGGCGGCGAGCGGGGGGGCGGCGGCAAGGAACGCGGGGGGAGCAAGGGCGGCGGCAGCGGCCGCTCTGGCGAGCGCGACGGCGAGGGCGGCGCGGCCGGCAGCGGCGAGGGCGGCGGCGGCGGCGGCGGCAGCGAGGAGGAGGAGGGCGATATCGAGGGCGAGGACGGCGGCGCGACGACCGGCGCCGCCGCCGCGTCCGAGGACGGCGGCGCGCACCCGCCCGGCCCGCTCGCCTCCCTCAAGCGGCCCACCCCGGACGACGGCGGTCGGCAGGGCGCGCCGTCACCGTCGGGCAAGGAGGGCGGCGGCGGCAAGCGCGCGCGCGCGTCGGCGGCCGCGGCCGGCGGCGTGGTGGCGGCGCTCATTGCCGACGCCGACGGCGAGGACATGGACGAGGACGACCCCGGCTTTGCCGCCGTCGCCGCCGCGGCGCGCGCCGCCTCCAAGCGCGAGGCCGAGCAGCAGCAGCAGCAGCAGCAGCAGCAGCAGCAGCAGCAGCAGCAGGGGAACGAGCCTGCCGCTGTCGCCGTGTCAGAGGCGGCGCCCGGCGCGGCGGCGGCGCCCGGGGCGGCGCTCGCGGCGGCGGAGGACGCCCTCGCCACGGCGTTTGCGCTGTCGCCGGACCGCCGCCGCCCCGCCCGCCCGGGCGCGCTCGGGGACGAGGACGAGCGCGGCGGCGGCAGACGCGTCGGCAGCGTGGCGCCCAGCGCAGGCCGCGGCCGCGGCGGGGGGCAGGCCGGCCCCCGCGAGTCGGCGGCAGCCGCTGCCGCCGCCGCAGCCGCCGCAGCCGCCGCCGACGCCGACGCCGACGCCGCCGCAGTCGCAGCCGCCGCCCCGCCCCCGGCCTCTGGCCTCGTCGCCGAGGCCGTGCTGCGCAAGCGCTACGGCGCCTGGTTCGCGTGGGCGCAGCTCAGCGGCTGGTACAAGCAGACGGTCTACGACCCCGCCGCCTCCCTCAGCGCCGAGCGCCGCGGCACCATCTCGCTGCCGGACGTCGAGTGCTGCTACGGCGTGAGCGCCGCCTCGGGCGCGGGCGGCGGCGGCGGCGCCGACGGCGCGGGCGGCGGCGGCGGCGGCGGCGGCGGCGGCGCGGGCGGTGGCGCGGGCGGCGGCGGCGGCGCCGGCGGCCGCGGCGCCGGCTACACGCCGCGCGAGCGCGCGTGGCTGATCGACCACATCGCCTCGGCGCCCGACCAGATGTGGAAGTGCAGCGGCATGTGGACGTTCCGCAACGAGGCCAAGGTCTACGGCTCGCCCATGTTTGACGCGTTTTGGGACGCGGCGCGGCGCGAGGGCGGCGTGGTGGCGGCGGGCAGCGACGACGACGACGACGGCGACGGGGCCGGCAAGAGGGCGCCGCCTGCCGCCGCCGCCGCCGCCGCCGCCGCCGCCGCCGCCGCCGCCGCCGCCGCCGCCGCCGCCTCTTCCGGCAAGGGAGACGGCGGCGCCCCGCCCCCGAGCCCTCCGCCCACCGCGCCGGACGAGGACGCGCGCGACGCGCCCCTCCGCGCCCTCGCCGCGTCGCTGCGCGCGGCGCCCTGCCCCTTTGCGACGCCCAACGCCGCGGCCGCCGGCCCCCGCTCGACCGGCGCGCGGGGCGGGCGCTGGGGCGGGCGCGGCCGCGCGCGCGGCGGCGGCGGCCGGGGCGGCGGCGGCGGCCGGGGCGGCGGCGGGCGCGGCGAGGCGACCACGCTCACAGGCTCGGAGGGCGAGGAGGAACCCCCGGGCGCGAGCCCGGACGCCGCGGCCGCCGGCCCGCCTGCGCCGCCCGGCGGCGGCGCCTCGTCTGCGGAGGACGCGGACGACGAGGCTGACGGTGGTGGTGGTGGTGGTGGTGGTGGCGGGCGCAGCGCGGGCGGCGCGGGCGACGAGGGGTCTGATTGAGAGACCCTAGTTGTGTGGCGGTTGCGCATTTTTTTCAGGCTCTGTTCTTCTCAACACACACGAGCGATGCGCGTCGTCCAACGACAAACGGCTGCGTTTGCAGAGCACACGAGCATCGCGCGCCCTCCCCCCGCTCACGGAAAAAACTGACGCGACGGCGGCAGCCCCGCCCGCCCCGACGCCTCTCTCCCTCTCTCGTCACATCATCACCCCAGGCCGTTGTTGTTCACCTGCGCCGGGCACCTGGCCGACGCCAGGTACTCTTTCACGCCGGGTAAAGCCGCCACCATGGCGTGGTGCGCCGCCAGCAGGCTGTAGTGTTTGGCGACCTGGTCCTCAAAAATCCTCGAGTGCAGGTCGACGAGCTCGTAGACGGCAAAGTCCGCCACGGTGGCCTGCTTGCCTGTTGTTGTTGGGTGGGGTGTTTGGGGTTGTTTGGGGCTCGGGCAAGGGAGGGGGGAGGATCGGCAAAGAGGGTGTGAGGGTGAGATCGACGGACCCCGACAGTCGAGCGCACGACCCGCCCCTTCCCCCCTCGACCCTCGGAACGACACGATTGGACCAAAACCATCCACTAAACGCACCGACGGCCCACCCGCCGCCCTCGGCGCCGCCCGACGCCGCCTCCAAATACTGCTCCAGGTAGGCAAAATGGGCGCCGCCGTTGCGCGACAGGTCGGCCGTCGCGCGGTCGAGGTGCGCCGAAAAGTAGGACGCCTTCGCAACCCCGGACAGCTGGGCCCCGTACACCAGGCCGGCGTAGGGCAGCCTGAGGGACTCGACCGCCTCGAGCAGCGCGTCGACGTCGGCGGCCTGGCGGAGCGAGCCGTCGCCGTAGAGGCCGTGCTGGCGCGCGAGGTGGCGCAGGATGGCGTTGGACTGGGGCAGCGCGGCGACCGTGGGGGAGAGCGGGGGGAGGGTGGCGGGATCCTCGTAGGTGGGCGACTGCCGGAAAGGGAACAGGCCGTGGCCGTTTGTCTTCATGGCGCCGCGGGCGTCGGCGCTGTCGGCGAGCGAGTCGGCGCGGTCGGTCCACTCGACGCCCTTGAAGCTGAGGACGAGGCGCATGACCTCGGCGCGGCCGCGGATGGGGACTTTTGTGTGGTTTTGTTTTGGGGGCGGGGGGGTTCGCGGCGGGGCGGGAGAGTGAGAGAGCAAGAGCGAGAGCGAGAGCGTTGAGCGCCGGCGACGACGGCGGACCGCTCAATCGAGCGCTGTTGCTGTTGTCGATGGGTCAGTCGCGCGCGGGGGGCGACTTGGCCGATCCTGTCGTGACACGTGTGGTTTCAACACTCACAGTAGTGGATGATCGGCGCCATTGTTCTTCTGTTCGGTTCAAGCGGCGGGTGACACAATGTTCGCTTCTGATCAAACGTTGATGTCTGGCAAAGGGGTGCGGACAGAAAGAAAAAAGAGGAGGAAGAAGCGTGTGTAGGTTGTGTGAGGAGCCCAATGCGAGCAGCTTCACGTCGTCAAGAGGACGAACCGAGCACGTCGCCGCTCTCGTGACGGCGCCGTCGGTCAAGCGGCTGTCCGCCGTGCGGCGGCGACGGCGCCGTTGCACTCGCGTGCAGGTCGCGAGCCGCGCTTCGCCCCTCTAGCATGCCCCGATCGGACGGTCGAATTCGGCCAAGGGCCAGCAATCGTCCGCACGCCGCCCGGGAAGAAGCAAGATAAAAAATCAAGATGGAAAGAGAACAAACATATTCTTCGCGGCGGGCGGGCGCGCCGTCCCCGCCCCCCCCGCATCGTCGTCGTCGTCGTCGTCAGCCGCCGCCGCCGCCGCCCACCCGCGCCGCCCAGTACCGTGCGACGTGGGCCGCCACGGCGACCGTCTCGTGCGCCACGCAGCCAAACAGGTGCGAGACCGCCGGGTCCCACACCGCGCACAGCCCGCGCTGCGCGCCGCCGCCCTTGGCGCCCGCGCCGCCGCCCACCGCGCCTCCCTCGCCCGCGCCCCCACCTCCCGGCCCTTGCTGCCGCTGCCGCGCCGCCGCCGCCTCGAACCGGCCCTCGAACGCGCGGTGGTGCGCCTCGGGCCACCACATATCGTCCGGTCCCCCCACCAGCAGAATTTCGCCGACTTGCTCGACCGCGGCCAGAGGCAGGCCGGCGCTCCCCTCGGGCAGCCGCTCAAACTCGCTCTTTGCCAGAAACAGGGCGCCGTCGATCACCCCTGGCCGCAGCAGCCCCCCGATGGCCCGGCACGCGGAGGCGTGGTCCGCGCCCGAGGCCCAGGCCGCGAGGCGCAGGCGCGCGCCCTCGGGGAGCCGGAGGGCGGCGAGCAGGCGGCCCGCGAGGGTCGCGGCCGCGCCGGCCCAGGCGTGGCGGCCGGCGAGCCGCCGCACCGCGCGCTGCCGGGGGCAGGGCGGGTTGGTCGCCAGAAAGGGGGTGAGCAGGACGGCAGCGATGCGCAGGGGCGGCGGCGAAGGCAAAGGGTGCAGTGGCACGTCCCGTGCCTCCTCCTTCACATCGTGCGCCTGCTGCTGCTGCTGCTGCTGCTGCTGCTGCTGCTGCGTGTCGCCTCGGCCGCCCCCCGCTTGCTCCCCCGCCGCCCGCAAGCGCAGCGCCGCCTCGACCGCCATGTGCGCGCCGATCGAGTGACCGACGAGGACCAGGGCGCGGCGCGTGCGGGGGAGCACGTGCTGCCGCAAAAACTGCACCTTGTGCTCGACCTGGCGCTCGAGCGAGTGGCGCGCGCCGGCAGCGCCGCTGTTGTTGTTTTTGTGGTTGCTTGGAGCGCGGTCGTCGCCCCCCGCCGCCTGCGCCGCCGCCGCCGCCGCCGCCGCCTGCTCCCGTCGCTCCTCGGGGCCGACGTAGACGTGGCCGGCGTAGCTGACGGCGACGAACCGGGTCGACCCGGTGGACGCCCTGAGGGGGCCGCTGGATGCCCACTCGTCGCGCAGCCGCTGCAGCAAGAGCGTGTAGGCGCCCGCGATGCCCGGGTTGCCGGGAAAGACGACGACGGTGGTGTCGAAAGCGGCGTCGGCGTCGGCGTCGGCGTCGGCGTTGGCGTCGGCGTCGGCGTCGGCGTCGGTTGTTGCGCCGCGGAACGTGAGCGCGTACGCCTCGGTGAGGGAGTCGAACCCGTCGACGGGCAGGAGCGCCCGCTCGGGCGCGGCCATTTTGCTTGTGTTGGTCCTTGTTTCGCGGAGCCGACGGTTTGAGAGTTGATCGATGAGAGAGAGAGGTGCATTGCTTTGCTTTGGAGGCTTTGCTCCCTCCTGCCCTTCTCCCCCAAAAGACGAGATTTCTTCTTCCGCCTCTTCTTCACATTTCGCCCGCACAAGCATCTCCATTGCCAACGACTTGGCACTTGGTTCTTGAACACAACCGACACATCCAACACCACCACTGTCGAGACCAAGGGAACATAAAGCACGACGACGACGATGCTCGCCGCCCAGCAGCGCCGCGCCGCCGCGGCGGGCGCCGGCGCCCGCGCCTTGGCCGCCGGCCCGAGCCGCCCTATGCGCGCGCGCGCCGTGGCCGTCCGCGCGGCCAAGACGGCCGACGGCCCGCGCATTGCTATCGTCGGCGTGACGGGCGCGGTCGGCCAGGAGTTTCTGACGGTGCGTTTCTTCTTGCATTGGGCGAATCAAACTGACTCCAGTTTTGGCGGCCGAGCAGGGGTCTCTGCGCACTTGCGGCGACGCACTTCAAGCTCAACAGCCGTTGGGCCAGCGTGCCCTCACGAACTCTGGATCTCCGGCCCGCGATTGCTCGCACGCACGCGCAGAGAGCAGCGCCGGCGTGCCATCGTCGCCCTCGACGCCGTCGTCGTCGCTCGTCGCTCGTCGCTCATCGCCGCTGGCGTCGTCGTCGCGCCCTGGTCACCCGCCCCCGCCGGCTTTCATTTTGCTCACTCGCCCGGCTCTCATACGACGACAAAAACCATCGACAGGTCCTCAAGGAGCGCAACTTCCCCTACAGCAACATCAAGATGCTCGCGAGCGCGCGGTACGTTGTTTTGCGTCGGTTCGGATCGAGCAAAAGCAGGGCGGGGAACGCCCCCCGAACAAGCGCCGCCGCTGCCGCCGTCTCATCTCTCATCTCCTACACGCGAGCCGCCGCCGCCCCCCCCCCCCCCCTCCCCCCCTCCCCCAAACACACCCAACACACCCAAAACCCGCACAACCAAACACACACAAACCACACAAAAACCC
>Ga0105055_10004148_pt1 | contig 21466 bp, 22 predicted proteins | sample BON03_FD_78090 | JGI IMG/M metagenome (GOLD analysis project Ga0105055, IMG submission 78090) | Freshwater microbial communities from Lake Bonney liftoff mats and glacier meltwater in Antarctica - BON-03 | ecosystem: Environmental > Aquatic > Freshwater > Ice > Glacier meltwater | place: Lake...
ATGCGCGATCCCGACCGTCGCACCTACTACAAGGAAGAGGTCGGCGGTCTGGTCATGGGCGGCTACGAGCCGGACCCGGAACCCTGGGCTGTCGGCGGCATTCCGCAGGGTTTCCACTTCTCCCTGCTGGATTCGGTCTGGGACCGTTTCGAGCAGCACATGGAAAACGCCGTCGCGCGTGTCCCCGCGCTGGAAACCGCCGGGGTCAAGCAGCTCCTCAACGGCCCGGAGAGTTTCACGCCCGACGGCTGGTTCATCCTGGGCGAGGCGCCCGAGGTGGCGAACTTCTATGTCGGCGCCGGTTTCAACGCCTTCGGCATTGCCAGCGGCGGCGGTGCGGGCAAGGCGCTGGCCGAATGGGTCGCGGGCGGCGAACCGCCCATGGACCTCTGGGCCGTCGACATCCGCCGCTTCGGCCAGCCTCACGGCGATGCCGCCTATGTCCGCAAGCTCACGGTCGAGGCCTGCGCCCGCCATTACGATGTCGGTTACCCCCATGCCGAGCAGGAAACCGGAAGGCCGCTGCGGGTCTCGCCGCTCTACGGCCGTCTCGATCGCGCCGGAGCCGTGTTCGGCGCCAAGCTGGGCTGGGAGCGGGCCAACTGGTTCGCCCGCGGCGACGAGCCGCGCCGCGACGAACCCAGCTTCGGCAAACCCAACTGGTTCGATGCCGTGGCGCGCGAACACAAGGCCTGCCGCGAGGCCGCCGCGCTGTTCGACCAGTCCAGCTTCGCCAAGTACCTGGTGACCGGGCGCGATGCCGAACAGGCGCTTTCCCATATCTGCGCGGGCAATGTCGCGCGTGCGCCCGGCCGCATCACCTATACCCAGATGCTCAACGGCAAGGGCGGCATCGAGTGCGACCTCACGGTCACGCGCCTGGACGAGGAGACCTACTACATCGTCACCGGCACCGGTTTTGCCACCCATGACGCTGACTGGATCCGTCGCCATCTGCCTGCGACAGGCGATGCCCGCCTGCTCGACGTCACCGCCGCCAACGCGGTGCTCACGCTGATGGGTCCCCGGGCGCGCGACATCCTGGCCGCCGTCACCGAGGACGATGTGTCGGGTGACGCGATCAAATTCGCCACCTGCCGCACGGTCATGGTCGCGGGCGCGCCGGTGCGGGTCCTGCGCATCACCTATGTCGGCGAGCTGGGGTTCGAACTGCATTTGCCATCCGACAGTGCCGGTGCGGTCTTCGATGCCCTGGTCGAGGCCGGCAAACCTCATGGCCTGGCCTTGGCGGGTTACCGTGCCATCGAGAGCCTGCGCCTGGAGAAGGGCTACCGCGCCTGGGGCAGCGACATCGGGCCGGACCACACACCGCTCGAGGCGGGGCTGGGCTGGGCCGTGAAGACGAAATCCAATATCGATTTCATCGGCCGCGGCGCGATCGAGGCACAGCAGCGCGAAGGCGTGGCCAAACGGCTGGCCTGTTTCACGGTCGACGATCCCGACGTGCCGATCCTGGGGCGCGAGACGATCTTCCGGAACGGTGAGCAGGTCGGCTGGCTGACATCAGGCGGTTTCGGGCACACCATCGGCAAGCCCATCGGCTACGGCTACGTGCGCCGCAGCAGCGGCGTCGACGATGCCTTCCTGGCCGGAGGCAGCTACGAGCTCGAGATTGCGACACGGCGCGTGCCGGCAAGGCTCCACATGGACGCGCTCTATGACCCGGAGAACCGCCGCATCCGGGCCTGATTCCTTCTGGACCCGCCGCGCCTGACCGGGTGGCCCTTGCCCTTGGCGGCCATACGGGTTCCCATGGGGAAAAATAAGGAGAGCAGCATGGCCAAGCAAAACGACCGCGCCGAGACCTTCCGCCGCCTGCATGTGAAGGGCCAGCCGCTGGTCCTGTTCAATGCCTGGGACGCCGGCTCGGCCCAGGCCGTGGCGCGCGGCGGGGCGGCGGCCATCGCCACCGGAAGCTGGTCGGTCGCGGGCGCCCACGGTTACGGCGATGGCGAGAAGATGCCGATTGATCTCGTGGTCGAAAGCATCGCGCGCATCGCCGCGGCGGTTGACCTGCCGGTCAGTCTCGATTTCGAGGGCGGTTACGGTCGTGCCCCCCAGGATGTCGGCGCCAATCTTGCCCGTGTCATCGAGGCCGGCGCCATCGGCATCAACATCGAGGATCAGATGATCGGCGGCGACGGTTTCTACAGCGCCAAGGAACAGGCCAGCCGCATCGCGGCCTGCCGCGCCATCGCCGACGGTGCGGGCCACCCCGCCTTTTTCGTCAACGCGCGCTGCGACATGTTCCTCAAGTCGAAGGCCGAGGAGCATGACGAGGCCATGCTCGATCAGGTCCTCGAGCGCGCTGCCGCCTACGCCGTCGCCGGCGCCGACGGCTTTTTCGCGCCCGGCCTGGTCGATGAAACCCTGATCGGCAAGCTGTGCGAAAAGGCGACCCTGCCGGTCAACGTGCTGGTGTTTCCGGCGACGCCGCCGGCGCCGCGCCTGGCCGAACTGGGTATCGCCCGCATCAGCCACGGCCCCGGCCCCTGGCGGCGCGCCATGGTCGCCCTGGAGGAGGCCGCCCGCGCGGCCCACGACGCACCGAAAGGCTGAGGCTGTTTCCATCCCTCTCGCGATGTCCCGCCGCGAGGCAATAAGATCGCGATCGTCTTTGGCGGGGGATGGCAATGGCGCGAGGCAAGTCGGTCAGACGGTTCGTTTGCGAGCAGCTTGCGGTTGATGGTGCAGTCCGCAGGGGCCTGACGCCGGTCAACTGGTTCCTGCTGTTCCTGATCCTGTTCAGTCTCGTGCTCTACACCGCGGAGACGACATGTTCCGCGAGGAACGCCTGAACGCGAACAAGTCCCTGATTGCGGGGTCTCAGCGGCCCTTGGCGGGCTTGAGCTGCTCGGCCAGGAAGGCCTTCACAATGCCTGCCGCGCCATGTTCGTAGAGGTCCATGTGGCCGGCCTGGGGGATGATCTGCAGTTCGCGTGGTTCGTTGGCCGCGGCAAACAGTTCCTCGGCCTGGCGTGCGGGGATGATGGTGTCGCGTTTACCGTGTAGCAGAAGCACCGGGGCTTCGACCTTGCCGATGATCTTGCGCGCCTCGAAGCGGTCGGTGACCAGGCTGGCCGCGAACGGCATGTACCAGCAGTAGCTGGAGGCGACGTCGGCGAGCGAGGTGTAGGGCGATTCCAGCACCACGGCAGCGACCGGCGCGGCACTGGCGATCTCGATGGCCACGGCGATGCCCAGGGATTCGCCATAGGCGACGACCTGTTCGGCGGGTACGCCGTTGCGGTCGAGCCAGGCCAGGCCGGCGCGCCCGTCGATGTAGAGACCGTCCTCGCTGGGCGAACCGGGATTGCCGCCGAAGCCGCGGTAACCGACCAGGAACAGGCCATACCCCTCATCGGCGAAGGCGGCGAGTTTGCCGACCCTGTGGCCGATGTGCCCGGCGTTGCCGTGGGTCACCAGCAGGGTCGCCATGCCGGGCGCGGCGGGGCGATACCAGGAAATCAGCGCCAGCTTGTCGGGCGTCTTGACCGTGACCGCCCTGAATCCCTCGATGCCGGCGCGCGCCAGATCGGGCACATCGCTGCCGACCTGGTAGAGCAGGGAACGCTGGAAGGCGAACATGCCGTTGGCGATCTGACCGTAGCTGCCGAGCGTCGCCACGGCGATGCGCCACGGCATTGTCGCCAGCGAAAGGGTCGAATCTGCCAAGGGAACTCCCGGAGCGGGCTAGGATGATTGACCGTTCTAGCCGACGATGACAGTTCTGTCAGGGAAAAGAGCGCGAGGGTAAATGGCCGAAAACAAGGGCAACCGACGCAAACGGGGCGGCTGGATCGTGACGTTTGTCCTGCTTCTGGCAGCAGCCACGGCGGCCTGGCTGTGGTTGCGCGTGCCCGAGGGCGCGGCCCTGCGTTTCGTTTATCTGATGGCGCTGCTCGTGTTCCTGTGCGCCGGCCTGTTCTGGCGTCTGCGCGGCGCGCCGGTTTCGCGCAGCCTGCGCCATGCCGGCATCTGGGTGCTGCTGGGCGCGGTGCTGTTCGTGGGTTACAGCTTCCGCGACGAGGCCCGCTACGTCGTCGACCGCGTCCAGGGCGATCTCTCGCCCGAACGGGGTTATGACGCCTCGGAGGAGGCCATCAGCTTCCGCGCCGGGCCGGGCGGGCATTACACCGTGGAGGCCATGGTCGATGGCGTGCCCCTGGTCTTTCTGGTCGATACCGGCGCCAGCGAGGTCATCCTCACCCTGGATGACGCCCGCCGCCTGGGGTTCGATCCCGACAAGATGACCTTCTCGCGCACCTACCAGACCGCCAACGGCACAGTGCAGGGCGCGCCCGTCATGCTCCAGAAACTCGCTGTCGGCCCGATCATGGTGGAAAACGTGCGCGCCTCGGTCAACAGCGCGCCCATGGAAGGCTCGCTGCTGGGCATGACCTTCCTCTCGCGCATCGGCGGCTACAGCGTCTCCGGTAACGTGCTGACGCTACAGACACCCTGAAATCGTGCAGTGGAAACGAAACGGGCCCGGCGTTGCCGCCGGGCCCGTGAGAAACGCCTGCGTCAGGTTCAGCGATTGTTGCCGAACAGGCTCAGCAGCATCACGAACAGGTTGATGAAGTCGAGGTAGAGCCGCAGGGCGCCGTGGATCGCACCCTTGGCGGCCATCTCGCTGTTCATGTGAACGCTGTAGCTCTCCTTGATGCGCTGGGTGTCGTAGGCGGTGAGCCCGACGAAGACCAGCACGCCGATGACCGAGATGGCGAACTGCATCGCGCTGCTCTGCAGAAAGATGTTGACCACCATCGCGATGACGATACCGATCAGGCCCATGAACAGGAACGAACCCCAGGCCGCCAGCGACTTCTTGGTCGTGTAGCCGTAGAGGCTCATGGCGCCGAAGGTCGTCGCGGTGATGAAGAAGACCGCAGCGATGCTTTCCTGGGTGTAGACCATGAAGATGGTCGCCAGCGACAGGCCCATGGCGGCTGCGAAGACCCAGAACAGCGTCTGGGCGCCCACGACCGACATCTTCTGCAGGCGCGCCGAGAAAAAGAACACCAGACCCAGCGGTGCCAGCATCACGACCCACTTCAGCGGGCTCATGAACAGGGTCTCGCCCAGGGATGTCAGGGCGATGATCTGGCCGGCCTCGTTGGTGACCGTGGCCATCTGGGAGACCACGAAGGCGACGACGCCCGTGATCAGGAGGCCCAGGCCCATGTAGTTGTAGACCTTGAGCATGTACGCGCGCAGGCCGGCGTCGAACAGCGCGCCGGATTGGCCGCGGCTCGCCGCGGTGCGGGGGTCAGCATTGCCGAACGCCATGTGCGTGTTTCCCTTGCATCAAAACGTGGAAGTACGACCGAAACCGTACCATTCGATACCGTTATGTGGAAGCGGAACCGGTCGCCTTCAAGATCGAAAGCGACGCCAGCCCAAGGGTTTGAGTCCGATTTTCCGGCCTATTGCCCGCGCAGGATCGGGGCGGCGGGGCGCGAAAGCGCGCGCCAGCTCGCCACCAGCCCGGCCAGCAGCGAAACCGAGATGGCCAGTGCGGCGACCGCCAGCAGCGGACCCCAGGGCAGGGTCCAGCTCGTGCCCAGAACAAAACGCACGACCGCCCAGGCGGAAATTCCACCCAGGGCGAGCGCCAGCACCGCGGTCGCCCCGCCCAGGATCAGGTGTTCGATGGTGAAGGCGGCGGCAAGCTGGCGCCGCGTCGCACCCAGCACCTTCATCACCGCGGCGTCATAGACCCGGCGGCGCTGCTGGGCGGCCACCGCTTCGGCCAGCACGACGATGCCGGCCAGCAGGGCCAGGCCCGCGATGCCGCCGATCGCCGCGTCGATGCGCGACAGGATGGCCAGCACGTCGCCCAGGACATCGCGCACGCCAATTGCCGAGACATTTGGGAAATCGCGCGCCACGGCGCTGCGCAGGCCGCTTTCGGCCTCCGGAGCGGCATGAACGGTGGCGATGTGGGTGTGGGGCGCGGCTTCCAGGGTGCCTGGCGTGAAGACCAGGACGAAGTTGATGCCCATGGTGCCCCAGTCGATCTGGCGCAGGTTGGCGATGGTCGCGGTGATGTCGCGGCCCATGACGTTGACGGTCAGTTGGTCGCCGATGCCCACGCCGAATCCATCGGCAATCTCGGCATCGAAGGAAAGCAGGGGCGGGCCATCATAGTCGGGCGGCCACCACGCACCGGCCACGACCTCGGCATTGTCGGGCGCCTGCGCGGCATAGGTGACGCCGCGGTCGCCGTCGGCGGCCCAGCGCACGGAAGGATCGATCACCGCATCGGCGACCGGCACGCCGGCAATCGCCATGATGCGGCCGCGCAGGCTGGGCACCGATTCCACGGCCTGGACCCCGGGCATGCTTTCGGCCAGGACGGTGAAGGGGGCGATCTGGTCGGGCTGGATGTCGATGAAGAAAAACGCCGGGGCGTTTTCGGGCAGGGTTTGGCCGATTTCCTCGCGCAGGTTGGCCTGGACGCCGGCGACGGCGGTCAGCACGGTCAGGCCGATGCCGAAGGCCACGACCACCGCGCCGGTCGCCGCACCCGGGCGCACCAGGCCACCCAGCGCCAGGCGCAGGATCGGCGAGCGGGCATGGCGCAGGCGGGCAAGCAGGGCGATCAGGCCGGCGCCGGCCAGACGGAAAAGCAGCAGCGCGACGGCCGCACAGGCGACAAAGGCCGCGGCCAGGCCCTTGTCGGCCGAAGCCGCCACGGCAAGACCGGCCAGGATCGCGGCCAGCACGGCGACCAGGGCGATGTCGCGCCGGCGCGGGCGGCCGCGGCTTGCCCCGCCGCGCTCGCGCATCAGGGCGGCGGCCGGCACGTCGCGTGTGGCGGCCAGCGGCAGCAGGGCAAAGACCATGGCGGTGAGCAGGCCGAAGGCCGCGGCCAGCGCCAGCGGCCATGCATAGATGCCGCTTTCGACCGGCACCGGCAGGGCAGCGCTGGCCAGCCCGCCGATCAACTGGGGCAGCAGGGCGCCTGCGATCAGGCCGATGACGACGCCCACGGCCGCCATGGCGGCAACCTCGATCAGGTAAATCGAAAAGATCAGCCGCGACGGCGCCCCCAGCGATTTCAGAATGGCGACAGCCCCGGTCTTGCCTTCCAGGTAGGTCCGCACGGCGCTGGCGACGCCGATGCCGCCGACCAGCAGGGCGGCCAGCCCGACCAGGGTGATGAACAGGCGCAGGCGCTCCAGGAAACGCAGCAGCGAGGGGTTGGCATTTTCGTGGCTGCGCACGCGCCAGCCGGCATCGGGCCAGGCGGCGTCCAGATCGTCTGTGAAGACGTCGGCATCACCGCCCTGGGGCAGCTTCACGCGGTAGGTGTAACGCGCCATGGTCGCAGGTCCGATCAGGCCGGAGCCTTCTAGCCCGGCCCGGCTCACCACCACACGGGGACCAAGCTGGAACGGCGCGCTCGCCCGGTCGGGTTCGTCGACAAGCGTGGCGTTGAGCCGGAACCGGCCGGTACCCATGGCGAAACTATCGCCCACGGCAATGCCCATGCGTTCGGCAAAGGCGGTATCGGCGACCACGCCGCCGGCGCCGTCGCGGATGGCCAGGGCATCGGCCAGCGGCATGGCCGGATCGAGGGTGACGGCGCCATAAAGCGGCCAGGCGTCATCGACCGCCTTCAGGCTCACCAGCAGCGGCGGGGTCTCGCCCGCCAGCGCCATGGCGTTCATCTCCAGGCTTTCGGAGACCGTGCCGCGTTCGCGCAGCCAGCCCTCCTGGTCGGGCGTCAGCTCCAGCATGGTGGTCAGCAGGGCGACGTCGGCGCCCAGCAGGACACGGCCGTTCTCGCGCAGGCCGTCGACCAGGCCGGCGCCGAAGCTGCCGATGCCCGCGATCGTCGCCACGCCCAGCGCCAGTCCGGCCATGGCCAGGCGGAAACTCTTCCAGCCACCGCGCAGGTCGCGGCGTGCCAGGCGCAGGGCAAGACCCAGGGAACTGCCAGTCACGTGGGCGCGCCGACGATCTGGCCGTCCTCGATCGCGATGGTGTGGTGGCAGCGTGCCGCCAGTTCGGGATTGTGGGTCACCAGCACCAGGGTGGCGCCGGCGCTTTCGGCGGCGGCAAACAGCAGGTCGGCAATGGTGTCGCCGGTGTGGCTGTCGAGATTGCCCGTGGGTTCGTCGGCCAGCAGCAGGCGTGGGCGCGCGATCAGCGCACGGGCCAGCGCCACCCGCTGCTGCTCGCCGCCCGAAAGTTCGGTCGGCAGGTGCCCGGTGCGCCCGGCCAGTCCGACCTCGGCCAGGGCGGAGGCGGCGCGTGGTCCGGTATCGCGCTGCCCGGCCAGTTCCAGGGGCAGGGCGCCGTTTTCGGCCGCCGTCATGGTCGGAACGAGGTGGAAGGACTGGAAGACGATCCCCACATGCTGGCCACGGAAGCGGGCGAGTTCGTCCTCGTTGAAGGCCGAAAGGTCCTGTCCGGCAATCTCGACACGCCCGGATGTCGGCCGCTCCAGCCCGCCGATGATGGCAAGGAGCGAGGATTTGCCCGAACCCGAGGGGCCGACCACCGCCACATGGCGGCCATGATCGACGGTGAGGCTGACGCCGCGCAGAATGTCGACGGCGCCGGCGGCGCTGTTGAGGCGCAGGCGTATGTCGCCCAGGCGGACAATGGCGTCCCCATCCGGGGCGTCCATGTCAGGAACGGTGGCGTCGGTCATGAAAGGATGGAAACTCCGGAAATGACGATGGGTACGGGAAAACGATGACAATTCACGGTTTCAGGTACGTGGTGGCGCGGCTTTTGGTTTGCACCGTTCTTTTTGCCGTGGCGGGCGTTTGCGCGTCTCGGGCGGACGAACCGGTGCGCCTGCTGGTGCTGGGCGACAGCCTGGCCGCGGGCTACGGCCTGCCGGCCGAGGACGGTTTCACCGCGCAGCTTCAGGCGGCGCTGCAGGAGTCGGGCCATGATGTCATGGTCCAGAATGGCGGCGTCTCCGGTGACACCACGGCGGGCGGCTGGGCGCGCCTGGAATGGGCGCTGGCCGACCACGCCGATGCGGTGATCGTCGAACTGGGCGCCAACGACATGCTGCGCGGGCTCGATCCGGGTTCGGCGCGCAGCAATCTCGCCGCGATCCTTGCGACGCTCCACGAACGCGGCATTCCCACGCTGGTGGCCGGCATGCGCGCCCCCCAGAACCTGGGGCCGACCTATGTCGATGCCTTCGAGCGCATGTATCCCGAACTGGCCGAGCAATACGACGCGCTGGTCTATCCCTTCTTCCTCGACGGTGTCGCTGGCGAACCCTGGCTCAACCAGGAAGACGGCATGCATCCCAACCGCACCGGCGTGCGCCATATCGTGGAATCCATCATGCCTTCGGTACTGGAACTTCTGGCAGAGGTCGAAGCGGAGTCCTGATGCCCCGTCTGTTCGTCGCCGCACCGCTGCCAGAGGCAGTGACCCAACGGCTGGCTGCGCTGGCCGGCGGCGTGCCGGGCGCGCGCTGGGTGCCCGCACACAACATGCACGTCACCCTGCGGTTTATCGGCGAAACCGACGGCCGCGAAGCCGCTGACATCACGGCCATCCTGGCCGAGGTCGAGGCCGGGGCTTTCACCATGGCGATCGAGGGCGTCGACATCTTCGGCGGCCGCCGCGATGCCCGCATTCTCTATGCCGGCGTGGCGCCCAGGGATCCGCTCAAGCGGCTGCGCGACAAGATCGAGGCGGCCCTGCAGCGCGCCGGGCTGGCCGCCGAGGAGCGCAAGTTCCACCCCCATGTCACTCTTGCGCGCCTGCGCGGCGCTCCGGCCGACCGCATCGGGCGTTTCCTGGAGGCCAACGGCCTGCTGATGTCGCCGCCGATCCCGGTCGCCGAGTTCGTGCTGTATGAAAGCATCCGCGGCAACGACGGCGCGGTCTATCGGGAAGTCGAGCGTTATGGCCTGCTGTGAGGACCGCTCAGTCGGATTCCAGCCGGTGCATGTCGTCGTCGGAGAGGCCGAAATGATGGCCGATCTCGTGGATCAGCGTGTTGGCGATGAGGTCTTCCAGGCTGTCCTCGCCATCGGCCCAGGCATCGAGCAGCGGGCGGCGGTAGAGATAGATGCGGTCGAGGTCCTCGCGCACAGCCAGCACGGACTGTTCGTCCATCGCCACGCCCTGGTAGAGACCGAGCAGGTTGAAGGCGTCGTCGATGCCCATGACGTCGAGCACCTCGTCCTCGGCAAATTCCTCGACCAGGATGGCGATGCCCTGGACATAGTTGCGCAGGCCGTCGGGAATGGCCGTGAGTGCGGCCTCCGCGATGGCGACGATTTCCTCCGCGCTGGGCGGCAATCCGAAGCTTCTGGTCATGGCGCGAACCTAGAGCGGATCGCCTCGGCGCGGAATCGCCAAAACATGCCGGGCCTTGCCAGAACCCGCAGGCATCGCCACATCAGGCATTCACGCCGCTTCCACAGGAGTGTTCCGATGACGGACAAGCTGGAAGGCGACGCGCGGGCCAGGGCGATTGCAAGTCTTGGTGACTGGCAGGAGGCCGAAGGCCGCGATGCCATCACCCGCAGCTTCAAGTTCGCCGATTTCACGACCGCCTTTGCCTTCATGGGCAAGGTCGCGGTTTATGCCGATGTCGTCGATCACCATCCCGAGTGGTCGAACGTCTACAACCGCGTTTCCGTGACGCTGATCAGCCACGATGTCGACGGCATTTCCAAGCGCGACATTGCCATGGCGCATTTCATGGACAAGGCCGCCGCGAGGCTGGGGAAGGCAGGGAAGGCGTGAGAGGACTGGTGCGCATCACCCGGCTTGCCCGCGCCGCCACGCGCCTGCCCGCATGGGCGGTGGTGAAGGGGCGCGCGCGCTCCATCGCCACGGGAACCGAACTGGTGCCCTACGACGAAGCGCAGATGCGCCGGGGTTTCTGGCCCAAGCTGCGCCGCAACATCGGGCGCCTGCCCTTTGCGCAGGATCTGGTCGCGGCCTGGTACGCCATGCTCGATCCGGCGACGCCGCACACGCCGCGCGCCATCCTGGTCGGGGCGCTGGCCTATTTTGTCATGCCCGTCGACATCGTGCCCGACGTGCTGATCGGCACCGGCTTCCTCGACGACGCCACGGTGCTGGGTTTTGCCCTGCAGGCGGTGCAACGCCACATCCTGCCGGCCCACCACGAACGGGCCCGCCTGGCGCTCGATATGCAGGCCACCAATCAGGCTTCGGGCGAGACCGCCTGAGGCAGCGCGGCTGCCGCGGCCTTTCCAGCACGGGAACAAACGCGTAATCAGGCCGTCCCCCATCACGGTCTGCACATGCCCCTTGGTCCCTACTATTGCTTTGCCCGCGCCAATGCGCGGCTGGTCGGCTTCGGCTTTCTCATGGCCTTTGCCTCCAGCTTCGGGCAGAGCTATTTCATTGGCGCCTTTGTGCCCGAGATCGAACGCGCGTTTGATCTGAGCCACACCGGCTGGGGCACGATCTACATGATCGGCACCCTGGCCAGTGCGCTGCTGCTGCCCTGGTCGGGCAAGCAGATCGACCGGCTGGACCTGCGCCACTACGCCATGATCGTCCTGATCGGCGTGGCCGTCGCCTGCTTCGCGGCGGCGTCGACGCCGGGTGCCATTGTCCTGGTGGTTATCGTCTTCCTGCTGCGCCAGTCGGGCCAGGGACTGGCCAGCCATACCGCGATCACCACGATGGCGCGTTACTTCGATTTCGGACGCGGCCGCGCGCTTGCCATCGCTTCGCTCGGGTTTTCCGTGGGCGAGGCGGTGCTGCCTGTGGCCGCCGTTGCGGCGATTGCCTGGGTCGGCTGGCGCTGGAGTTATGTCGGCGCGGGGCTGCTGACCCTGGTGATCTTCCTGCCGCTGGCGCTCTGGCTGCTGCGCGGCCACGGCAAACGCCACGCCAGCCATGTCGCGGCCGGCGAGGCCGCCGGCGAAGGTGCCCACAGCGGCTCCTGGACCCGCATGCAGATGCTGCGTGATCCACGGTTCTGGCTGCTTCTGCCCGGCATCTTCGCGCCTTCGCTGGTGATGACCGCGATGTTCATCAACCACCGCTTTGTCGCCGAGGACAAAGGCTGGAGTGCAGCCTGGATCACCGGCAACTACGTCGTCTATGCCATCGCGACGATCGTGACTTCCCTGTTCGTGGGCCAGTTGCTCGACCGCATTCCGGCGCGCCGCCTGGTGCCGATCATGCTGCTGCCGCTGGCGCTGGCTCTGGCGGCGCTGGCCTGGGGCACGTCGCCCTTCTGGGTCTGGCCCTATTTCATCCTGGCCGGGTTCAGCGGCGGCTTTGGCCATACCGCGATCGCGGCCCTGTGGCCGGAGCTTTACGGCACCCGCCACCTGGGTGCGATCAAGAGCCTTGCCGCCTCGATGGGCGTCTTTGCCTCGGCACTGGGTCCGGTCATCATGGGCCTGATGATGGACAACGGCCTGTCGACCGATGCGGTGTGCTGGATCTTTGCCGCCTTCTGCCTGGGCGGATATGTCACCACCTGGCTGGCGCTGCGACCCGGCACCATGGGCAACAAACCGCGATGAGCGGGCTGTACTCCGAGATCGTCCCGCATGAAGAGGGGCATCTTGAGGTCGGCGACGGCAATACCATCGCCTGGGAAGTCCGCGGCAATCCGCAGGGCAAACCCGCGCTCCTGCTCCACGGTGGCCCGGGCTCGGGACGCAACCGGAGCGCCGCGCGGTTCTTCGATCCCTCGGTCTGGCGCATCGTGCTGTTCGACCAGCGCGGTTGCGGCGCCAGCACGCCCCACGCCGGCTCCATCACGACCGAACTGTCGGCCAACACGACGGCCCATCTGCTGGGTGACATCGACGCCCTGCGCGCCCATCTCGGCATCGGTCGCTGCCTGATCTTCGGCCATTCCTGGGGCTGCACCCTGGGGCTGGCCCATGCGCAGCGCTATCCGGAACAGGTCGCGGCCCTGCTGCTGGTCGGCGTCACGACGACGCGGCGCAGCGAGATCGACTGGCTCTACCGCGGCATCGCGCCGATGGTGCCGGCCGCCTGGGAGCGGTTCCGAAACGGCGTGCCGGAGAGCATGCGGGGCGACGACATGGTCGCGGCCTACCGCACCCTGCTTGCCGACCCCGATCCGGGTGTGCGCGAGAAGGCCGCGCGCGGCTGGCACGACTGGGAAGCCTCGGCCACCGCCGATGCCGACGCGGCCCCGCCCGCGGCCTGGTCCGATCCGGTCTTCCGGATGTGCCGGGCGCGGATCGTGACGCATTATTTCCACCACAACGGCTTTCTCGAGGACGGCATCCTGCTGCGCAATGCCGACCGGCTGGTGGGCATTCCCGGCGTCATGGTCCAGGGCCGGATGGATCTGGAAGCCCCGCTGGTCACCGCCTGGGAGCTCGACCGCGCCTGGAGCGATGGCGAACTGGTGCTGGTCGCCGGCGCCGGCCATGCCACCGGCGATCCCGGCATCACCGAGGCGATCCTGGCGGCGACAAAACGCCTCGTTCCGCACGTTCCCGGCTAAACCGCGTTCAGCGCCGTCCGGGCCATTTCTCGATTACGGCTTCCTGACGCCTGGTTTCGATGCTGCCCGGACGGGCACGGCGGATCGCGGCGATGGCCTCGCCCGGCGTCATGCCGCGCTCGACCAGCAGCATGCCGGCCAGGGTTCCGGTGCGCCCCAGGCCCATGCGGCAGTGCAACGCCACGGCGCGCCCGGCATCCAGCAGGGCATGGGCCAGGGGTGCGGTCTGCGCCCAGATTTCCAGTGTCTGGGTTCCGGCCACACTCATGTCGCCCACCGGCATGTGGACATGGGCCATGCCGCGCTGCTGGCAGAGCTGGGCCAGCAGCGCCGGGGGCAAACCCAGGGCGGTCATTTCCTCGGTCGGGGTCAGGCTGACCAGCAAGCCGACGTCGCAGGCGGCAAGATCGTCGAGATCGCTTTCGCGTGTGGGAAAGGCGCAGAGCACAAGGCTGCCCTTGCCGTCGGGCAGGGCCAGGATATCGCGGCGGTTCATGGCGCGCCGGGGTCGCGCCCGGCCGTGGCGCGCGCGGGTCCTTCGCCCTGCAGGGCAAGTTCCCTGCGCCGGGCCAGCGTCTCGCGGCGGGCGACATAGAAGGTGCTGGCGGCGATGACCGCCGCGCCGACCCAGGTCCAGATGTCGGTCGCCTCGCCGAAGGCGAACCAGCCCAGCACCGCGACCAGCGGCAGGCGGATGTAGTCGAAGGGCAGCAGGTAGGTCGTGTCGGCCATCGAGAAACCGCGCGTGAAACACAGGTGCGAAAGCGTGGCGATGAAACCGACGGCGGCCAGGCACAACCAGGCCTCAGGTGTCGGCCAGGTCCAGAAGAACAGGGCGGGCACCAGCGAGACCGGCGTCAGCAGCATGTTCTGCCAGGCGACCAGGGCTGCGGGTTTCTCGGTGCGCGTCAGCAGTTTCATGCAGATGATCGAAAACGCCATGGTCATGGCCGAAAGCACGACCAGCAGTTCGCCCCAGCCGACCGCGGCATGGCCCGGCCGCAGGATCACCAGCATGCCGCCGAAACCCAGCACCAGCGCGGTGATGCGCCGGGCGCGCACCTTCTCGCCCAGCACCAGCACGGCAGCGACCGCGGCAAACAGCGGCGCGGTGAAGGACAGCGCTACGGCATTGGCGATCGGAACGATGGCGAGCGCCGAGAACCATGTCGCCATGCTGATCAGGCCGAACAGCACGCGCAGGCTGACCAGCGGGAAGCGCCCCGTCTTCATGGCGCCAAAGCCGTGGCGCATCAGCCAGGGCAACATGCCGATCGAGGCAAACAGGTTGCGGAAAAAGACGATCTCCATCGGGTCGACCAGCAGATTGGTCGCCAGATGGCGGATCAGCGTGATCATCAGCGCAAAGCCGACGCCGGCCATCAGAACGAAACCTGCGGCGCGCACGGGGGTGGAGAGGCGCGCGAAACGCGCTAGCGGTGACATGACGCCCCGAGCCTAAGCCAGTTCGTTGCGGGCTGGTATGGCCAAAGGGGTTTTGCCGCCCGCGACAGGTTCCGGCGGGCGCGGCTTCCATGCTAGAGGTCGGCATCGAACGAGCCACGGAGCCTGCGATGCACCCGATCCTCTGGACGCCCGATCCCGCGCGTGTTGCCGCCACCAACATGTCGGCCTTCCGCGATGTCGCGGCCCAGCGCTTCGGCATCGAGCTGCCCGATTACGAGGCGCTGTGGCAATGGTCGGTCGATCATCGCGAGGATTTCTGGTCGCTGCTCTGGGAGTTCTGCGACGTGCAGGCCTCGAAGGCGCCCGACGCGGTGCTCGAGAACGGCGACGCCATGCCCGGCGCCCGCTGGTTCCCCGGTGCGCGGCTGAACTACGCGCAGAACCTGCTGCGCCGGCGCGACGGCGCCGAGGCGATCGTGTGCTGGCGCGAGAACGGCACGCGCAGCGCGATGACCTACGGACAGCTTCACGACCGTGTCGCGGGTTTTGCTGCCTGGCTCAAGGCGCAGGGTGTGGGCGAGGGCGACCGGGTCGCCGGCTTCCTGCCCAACCTGCCCGAGACCATCGCCGCGATGCTGGCCACCGCCAGCCTGGGTGCGGCCTGGTCCTCCTGTTCGCCTGATTTCGGCACGCGCGGCGTGCTCGACAGGTTCGGCCAGATCGAACCCAAGGTGCTGGTCTGCCCGGATGGTTATTTCTACGGCGGCAAGACCTTCGACAGCCGCGGCCGCGTCGCCGATATCCTGGCCGAACTGCCCAGCGTCAAGGCGACCGTGGTCGTGTCTTACGTCGAGGACGCGCCCGATCTGTCGGGCGTGCCCAATGCGGTCTCGTGGGACGAGGCGAGCGGCGGCGCGACGGGCGGCGAGATCGACTTCGCCCAGGTGGCCTTCGATCATCCGCTGTTCATCATGTATAGCTCGGGCACCACGGGCGCCCCCAAGTGCATCGTCCACGGCCACGGCGGTACCCTGCTGCAACACCTCAAGGAGCTGCGCCTGCACAGCGACGTCAAGCCGGGCGACCGTCTGTTCTACTTCTCGACCTGCGGCTGGATGATGTGGAACTGGCAGGTCACCGGCCTGGCCTGCGAGGCCACGCTGATGCTCTACGAGGGCAATCCGGCCCATCCCGGCCCGCACATCCTGTGGGACTTTGCCGAGCAGGAGAAGATCTCTATCTTCGGTACCTCGGCCAAGTACATTTCGGCGATCGAGAAGGCCGGTGTGAAACCGCGCGAAACCCACGACCTCTCGCGTTTGCGCCTGCTGATGTCGACCGGCTCGCCGCTGGCCCACGAAAGCTTCGACTACGTCTATCGCGACGTGAAGGCCGACATCCAGCTCTCCTCGATCTCGGGCGGCACCGACATCATCTCCTGCTTCGCGCTGGGCAATCCGACCCTGCCGGTGCGCAAGGGCGAGCTGCAGAGCCGGGGCCTGGGCATGGCGGTCGAGGTCTTCGGCGACGACGGCAAGGCCCTGCCCGTCGGCGAAAAGGGCGAGCTGGTCTGCACCCGGCCGTTCCCCTCGATGCCCGTGGGCTTCTGGAACGACCCCGACGGGGCCAAGTACCACGCGGCCTATTTCGACACCTTCCCCAACGTCTGGCGCCACGGCGACTGGTCGATGGTGACCGATTCCGGAGGCATGGTGATCTACGGGCGTTCGGACGCGGTGCTCAATCCCGGCGGCGTGCGCATCGGCACTGCCGAGATCTACCGCCAGGTCGAGCAGTTCGACGAGATCCTGGATTCGCTCTGCATCGGCCAGGACTGGGACGATGACGTGCGGGTCGTGCTCTTTGTCGTCATGCGCCCGGGCCACGACCTGACCGACGACCTGCGCGGCGCGATCCGCCAGAAGATTCGCGCCAACGCCTCGCCGCGCCACATGCCTGCGAAGATCATTGCGGTGGCCGACATCCCGCGCACCCGTTCCAACAAGATCAGCGAACTGGCCGTGCGCGACATCGTCCACGGCCGCGGCGTCAAGAACACCGAGGCGCTGGCCAACCCGGAGGCGCTCAAGCTGTTCGAGGGGCTGGACGAACTGCAGACTTAAGAGTTGAGAAGAATTTAATAATTTCGCCTTGCAATGTACGCAGTCACTACGCCCTCGCGCTTGTCAATACTAGAAGAAATTTTCTCTGAAATATTGTTTGAAGACAATCGATTCAATGCCAGTTTTTCTATTGATTGAATTTGGAAACCATATCTATCCATCATTTTTGATTGTGTTTTGTTGCTGTGAATAAACGACGGAACATGCTTAACGCCGTTTTTAGTGGCAAATTCTGCTGACACTAAATTGCCATTTTGATGATTTGCACGAAAACTCTGAGACCATTCGTATGAGGGGGTAGTAAATATTACATTTCCTTGATCTTTTACGATTCGTGATAATTGAAGCCAAAAATTTTTGGTATTGTATGGGTCTCCCAAGTTGCAAATGGCCAGATCGCATTTTCCAAAATAATCCACCATAGCGGAAAGGTCTTTTTGCGCATCACAAATACATACAGCATCGATATAGGCGTGCAAGCTTCGAGAATTATTAATCATATTTCTGCTTTTGTCAGAAATCACTACTCGAGCTGATATTGATTTAATCTCAGATTTAATCTCAGCAACGATAGAATTCCCTGCTCCAATGTCAAATATTATTGCAGATTCTATCAAATAGAGAATATTTTCCGTCAGGAAATTTTTACTAATCTCGCGAAAATTTGCACAAGTTGGATGACGTGAAGAATCATAGTATTCTTCGGCAATATCATCATATTGATCCATGTTTATTTCTTTCCATCAAATGTAACTCTGGGACATAGTGCTTCAAAGTCATCTTCCATTTTTACAATAAAATCAAAAATTGAACTTTCAGATATATGTTTTTCTATGGTTTCTTTTATCAATTCTACTTGGCCTTCTTCGCATAAGCCGAAATTCACTTTTCGGCAGTCCATGAAAAATAGTCCGACACGTCGCCCAGATTTTTCGATGGGTACGCAACAGTAGGATGGCCTACTCATAAAACGTTCAGCCTCAAGTGCTGTCAAACCCCACTCCAAACAAATTTTCTCACGGTGAGCTTTGCTCGGACTGTAGTCACCGTTCTGCAGTTCGTCGAGAAGGCGCCCATTTGCAGAGGCAACGCCAGATCGCCAAACACGTCCAATAATTCCCATCCTTGTGGAAAAATCTCGACCAAAACCATCGCCAGAGGGAAAATAATCAAAGAGCTGGAAAAGTCGATCAAAGAAAATATAGTCCTGTATATGAATTGTACAACGGATATCACTTCGAAATTGTTCTCCAAAATCTAAATCATCGAGTATTCTATTTGTTAGTTCCCAAAACTCGATATCAATACCATTTTTCTTTATGTACTTATCCAATTTAATTGACAAACGCTTTCGAAATGTTCCTATAGATTCAATCGCATCGTCAAAAATCAACTCTATAGCTGCTGTGTCTTGTCGCCCAAACTCAATTTCAGTGTCACTAAATTTTAGCTTTGTAATACCAAGAGATACAAACATAGTTTTTATTCTGAAACGAAATATGGGCAAACAAAAACAAATTAGGAATGACAAAAATATTATCAAAACGAGAATCGGCCACGCATTGTTGGCGACGAAATTTCCCAGCCATTCCATCACAGCGGAACTCCCCTGTTTTCACGACAACATAGTAGTTCGACTAATCCGTGTGGCATAGCGGGAAAAACACCATAGTAGCCGCCTCCTCATGCACGTCTCGGCGTCCTAGAGCCTGACCCTCGGGGCCTACGCCATGTGCTGCCAGGTGACCTGGTAGCTGCAGCGGTGGTGGAGTCCGAAGCAGCGGGAGTTGCGGTCATCAACTTCCAGGCGCACGTCATCATGGCCGCGAGCAGGGCGATGGCCAGACCCTTGATGGCGTGACAGGGATCAACCCAGATTTTGCTAATCAGGTCGTCGCCCAGTTCCGTGGCCCTCAGTGCGACTGGTAGGTCGTCGCGTTCGGCGACCAGCGTCTCTTGGGGCAGGTCGCGTACCAGTTCCGCGAAATTGCCCGGGATCACCCTGTGATGCGCCGCCGCGGTAGAGGGGGGCGGTGCCATGGCACCAGGCGGCATACCCGACCAGGGAAAGCGGTGCGATATCGGCGGCAACGGCGTTGCGGATCAGCAGGCTCAAGGCAGCAGCGCTCCGCCCGCCCGCACGGTGCCGACCTGCGTGCCGACCCAGTTGCGCAGGGTGGCCTGTGCTGTGCCCTCCAGTTCGGCCCAGGCCGTATCGTCGAGCGCGCCCAGGCGGCGCAGGACATGGGCCATGGCGACCTCTGCGGCACGCCCGGCGCCGTCGGCGATCTTGAGCGCGATGCCCAGGCCCTTTTCGGGCCAGGCCCCGGCATAGACGCCCTCGGCGCCGCCCTTGACGACAAATCGGCCCTTGCCGGCGGTCAGCAGCGCCGAGCAGGCCCGCCCCGTGCCCGCGACCATCATCGGGTGCGCGGCCATGGCGGCGGTGATCGCCTTGCAGGCATCGGCGCGACGGTCGGAGAGTCTGCCCGGGTCTGCCAGACGCGCCATGCCCAGCGCCAGGCCATGCAGCGGCATGGCGATGGTCGGCACGCCGCAGCCGTCGGTGCCCAGATCGGCGCTTGCCAGATCGACGCCGCACATCTGCGCCATGGTGTTGCAGACCGCTGCCTGGGCCGGGTGTTCCGGATCGAGGTAACCCCGGGGTTCGATGCCCATGTGGCGGCAGACGGTGAGGAAACCGGAATGTTTGCCTGAGCAATTGTTGTGTTCGGGGCCGGCATGACCGCCGGCGCGGTAGAGGTCATGCACGTCCTGCGCCCTGCCCGGGTCCTGCTCGCCGCATTCCAGGTCGGCGGGCGAAAGGCCCAGGCGCTTGAGCCAGGCGCGCACCGGTTCGGTGTGGACGGGCTCGCCGTTATGGCTGGCGCAGGAGAGCGCCAGTTCCTTCTGGCTGACGCCGAAGGCTTCCATGGCGCCGCTTTCGGCCATCACCAGGGCGGCCTGGATCGGCTTGATCGCCGAACGCGGGAACATGATGAGGCCGGGATCGCCCAGGCTCCAGACCACCTTGCCGGCCGCGTCGGTGACGACGACGGCGCCATGGTGGCGGCTTTCCACGGTCGTGCCGCGGGTGACTTCGACAAGCAGGGGCAGGCTGGATTCGGGCATCGGTTGTCTCCGGTATCGCACCAGCGGCGTAGGCCAAGCCATGATCCCGGTCAACGCCCGCTTGCCAAGGCCCGCCCGGGGCGTCAGGTTCCCGCCATGCGTGGCTATTTCGGCATCGGCGTCGAGGGCATCTCCAAGACCGGCAATCTGGGGAGCCTGTTCCGCTCGGCTCACGCCTTCGGCGCGAACTTTACCTTCGCCGTGGCGCCCGACCCGCGCGTGCGTTTCGAGACCGATACCTCGGCCTCCCACCGCAACCTGCCGTTTTTCCTCTACGACAGCCTGGATGCGTTCCGCCTGCCGGCGGGCTGTTCTCTGGTCGGCATCGAGCTGGTCGAGAATGCGGTCGACCTGCCCGCCTTCCACCATCCGCGCATGGCCGCCTATGTCATGGGGCCGGAACTGGGTTCGCTGTCGCCGGCCATGCTGGCGCGCTGCGACCATGTGGTGAAGATTCCGACCGCCTTCTGCATCAATGTCGCCATCGCCGGGGCCATCGTGATGTACGACCGGGTGCGCATGCTGGGCGGTTTCCGGCGCCCCGTCACCCCGCATGGCGGAGCCGAACCGCCGCCCGACCGCCACCACGGCGGCCGTTTCATCCGCACCCCCAAGCAGACGCCCGACACCGCGCCCGGGGCGGGCGAGCCATGAATGGCCGTTTGCCCTGTTTTGGCCTTGTCGTTGCGTTTACACTCCGCGCCGTTTCACGATCTCGGGATTTGCCATGACGTCCGCCATTCGCGCTATCGGTTTCGCCCTGCTTCTTGCCATCGGTGTTGCCACCGCCGCCTCGGCCCAGGAGCCGCAGGTGATCGGCACCTTCCGCGACTGGAAGGCCTATGTGTACCAGTCGGGCAGCCAGAAGGTCTGTTACATGGCCAGCGCGCCCAAGAAGGCCGAAGGCAATTACAGCGCGCGCGGCAAGATCTGGATGCTGATCACGCGCCGTTCGCCCGGCCCCAAGGACGTCGTCTCGATCATCGCTGGCTACAACTACAAGGCCGACAGCCAGGTCCGTGTCGTCATCGGTTTGCGCGATTTCCGGCTCTTCACCCAGGGTGACACCGCCTGGACCTTCGGCGAGGCTGACGACTCTTCCATGATCGCGGCCATGAAGGCCGGCGTCGACATGGTCGTGCGCGGCCAGTCCGAACGCGGCACCGACACCAAGGACACCTACAGCCTGCTCGGTTTCACCGCCGCCTACGACGCCGTCCGTCAGGCCTGCCCCAACTGAGGCCGCACCGCGTTTGGGCCGGATTCCGGCGCGGCGGTGACGCCTGCGCTTGGATTCGGGTGGCTTCGG
>Ga0105055_10004153_pt1 | contig 21445 bp, 17 predicted proteins | sample BON03_FD_78090 | JGI IMG/M metagenome (GOLD analysis project Ga0105055, IMG submission 78090) | Freshwater microbial communities from Lake Bonney liftoff mats and glacier meltwater in Antarctica - BON-03 | ecosystem: Environmental > Aquatic > Freshwater > Ice > Glacier meltwater | place: Lake...
GAACCACAGATAGTAGATTGCCTTGGTGAGATAACGATTGGTGAGATTGGTAACCGAGCGTTCGAGCTGACAATTGGGATTAACTGCTAGATTACACGATGGATCGATAAGATCTGTCGTGCCCGTTACTTTTTTTGGGCTGAATTGCCACTTTGCGCGATCGCTACTTGCAATGTTTGAATTGCTCTAGCATACTGTGGGTCGGCAGCCGTAGCAACTTTAGTCCGATCCTTGACTAAGGCTTGGATCTGAGCCTTACTTAGTTTGACTTCTAGATCCGGCTTGATCCCAGCACGATTGATATCTTTACCATTAGGAGTAAAGTATTTGGCGATGGTCACTGCCATTCCCGCCCCACCTGAGAGCGGCCGAACAGACTGAACCAAACCTTTACCAAAGGTGGTCGCGCCTACGAGTTGAGCGCGTTTGTTGTCTTTAAGAGCACCAGCCAGGATTTCACTAGCACTTGCCGAGCCGCCATCTACCAAGACGACTAGGGGTTTGTTGGTAATAGCGGTATTATTTGCAACACTGACATCGCCTGTGCCTTGACGGTTGACTGTCGAAACAATTTTGCCATCATTTAACCACATCCGTGCAATATCGATCGCCCCATAGAGTAGGCCACCAGGATTAGATCGCAAGTCGAGGACATAACCTTTAGCACCTTGGCTTTCGAGCTTCGCAATTGCTGTGCGCATTTCTGTCGCAGCATTAGCACTAAACTGTTTGAGTCGGATGTACCCAATTCCATTCAGTTCGTTCGGACGATATTTAGCCTCAACAGGGTGAATCTCAATTTGTGTGCGCAACAGGTTGAAGTCTAGTGTCTGACGACTGTCGCGGAGAATGGTGAGTTTAACTCTCGTACCTTCTTTCCCTCGGATTAGTTGCACCGCTTGATTTACATCCATACCTGTGGTACTTTTACCATCAATTTTGATGATAATATCCTTGGATAAAATCCCCGCTTTAGAAGCTGAAGTATCTTCGATTGGGGCAATTACTTCCAGCTTTTTGGTTTTCTCATTCTGACTAAGTTGAATCCCCACCCCGATTAATTGACCAGAGGTTTCGACCTGAAGATCCCGAAATTCTCTAGGATCCATAAAGCGGGTATAAGGATCGTTCAGATTTTTGAGCATCGACCGGATGGCTTTATAAGCCTCTTCCTTGCTCTGATAATTTTTCCCAACGACGTACTGCTTGCGGATTGCCCGCCAGTCTTTTTGATTGAAAGTACCATCGACGTACTGTCGATCGATAATTTGCCACACTTCATCGACCAATTCCTTCGGACTATTCTTGAAGAATGCAACACCTTTGGGAAGATGAAGCCCCGCACCAGTAACCGCTACTGCTGTGAGTACTAATGCAGTGGCACCAATAACTAACCCGTGTTTTTCAATCTTCATGATTTACGTCTAAAATTTAGCAGGAAAGGAAAAGTTAATGCGACGATATTAGCTTTAATTTAGCATATATCAGCGATCGACAGGTGCGATCGGGCACCTCTACACAATTCACTGATAGAGATCGCCCCTTGTGGGTACTCGGAGGTTGTGTCAGTCATAGAATTATGGGTTATTCTGGTTCAACCCAGCGACCGTCAGCTTTAATCAATGCGATTAATTCAATGACACCATCAGCTTCAGGCACCCGTTTGATCTCATCTCGACCGCGATACAAGGAGATGTAGCCAGGTGTCTTGCCAACATAACCATAATCAGCATCAGCCATTTCTCCAGGCCCGTTGACAATACAGCCCATCACAGCAATATCTAACCCCACCAGGTGATTAGTTGCCGAGCGCACTTGGTGGAGGACTTCTTCGAGATTAAATAATGTCCGACCACAAGAAGGACAAGCAACATACTCCACCATTGTTTTGCGGAGTCCTAGCGACTGGAGGATACTGTAACAGACTGGAATTTCCTTTTCTGGAGCTTCAGTCAGGGACACCCTGATCGTATCGCCAATCCCTTCTGCTAATAAAGTGGCAATTCCAGCAGTGGATTTGATCCGTCCGTACTCGCCATCGCCAGCTTCGGTAACTCCCAAGTGAATCGGATAATCCATTCCGGCTGCATCCATCCGTTGAGCGAGCAGTCGGTACGCTGCTATCATCACGGGGACGCGAGAAGCTTTCATCGAGACTATGAGATTGTGAAAGTCAAAAGATTCACAGATGCGGATACATTCCAGGGCAGACTCGACCATCCCTTCGGGTGTATCCCCATAGGTAAATAACATCCGTTCGGCAAGAGAACCATGATTGACCCCAATCCGCATCGCTTTATTTTGGTCTCTCAGTGAGATGACTAGCGGTTCGAGCATATCTCGAATATTCTCGCCAATTTCGGCAAATTCCGTAGCCGTATATTCTGTGCGACCGGGTTTGGGCTTCTCAAAGACGTACAATCCTGGATTGATCCGCACCTTATCTGTGTGCTTGGCAACTTCTAAAGCGATTTTCATCCCATTATGATGAACATCGGCGACCAGCGGGACGATCTGATATGTATCGAGCAGCTTTTGTCTAATCTGAGCCAGAGCTTTGGCGTGTGCCATACTGGGTACCGTCACGCGGACGATTTCACAGCCGACCTCGTGGAGACGGCGAATTCCCGCTACTGCGCCATCGATATCCAGAGTATCTTCATTGATCATCGATTGGACAGCTACTGGGTTGTTGCCGCCGACAATTATACTTCCAACCGCTACAGGACGGGTCTGACGGCGATGAATTGTGGTATCTGTACTTAAGTTACTATAAGCGGACTGAGTGGGTGCTGGAAGGGACTGCATATACAAACGGCGTTGAGGATTTGGAGGTAACTATCTCACCTTTAGCTTGCCACAACTTGGGCATTCGGTGTTGATGCAGGTTGGGGGTGAGGGGGCAATGCCCGATCTTTGGGTTTGACAATGACGCAGGTATATTCTAATGTAGTGCCTTGAGTAGCGATGTGTGGGCTGGCGGGAACGAAAGCTTGCAGCAGCCGAACATTGACGATCGGCATTAGCCGATGCTTGCTATTGCCGATCGCTACATAGCTGCTAAAATAGGGAGACGCTACGACAGTCATTCAATCTTGTTATGCCGATTCCAGACTGCCTAGTTGTGCCGTCTACTAGATCGAATCTCACTTTTACCCCCCGAATCCGCCTAGTTGTTGCGTGTAATCTGCAATTATGTCTAATCAGCGTAATGATTATCAGCCAAAATTTTTGCGCGAAATGCAGTTGGGGCTGGTAGTCTACGGCGGTTTATCCTTGGCGATCTACACTCATGGTATTTGCCAAGAATTCTATCATGCGGTGCGCGGACGAGGTATTTATAAGTTGGTCAAGGCATTGACAGATGCCGATTTGGTCGTCGATCTGATTTCGGGAAGTTCGGCAGGTGGTATTAATGGTATTTTACTTGGATATGCGATCGCTAATAGCAGCGAACGGGAACTGGTAGATTTCAGTGCTTTTGCCAAGATTTGGCGCAACAGTGGAGATTTACTCAAATTACTCCAAAAGCCTCAGCTATTTAAATCCCAAATTGGCGGTGCCAACTCCAATAGTGAAAGCTTCGATCGACGCGGATTACTGGTAACGTTAATTAAAGCGATCGAGTATAAACTCCCACGTTCGCAGCAAGAATGGTTTTCGCCTACTAAGGAATTAGATCTAGCGATCGCGGGTACTGATTATCTGGGGAAAGTCGATCGGAAATTAGATGAAAAGCGGCTAAATTTGACATCAAAGAATCATCGCACCCTATTTCGGCTCAAGCATCGCCAAGGGCGTAAAGAGCCATTCAATCCTTATTATAACGACCCAACTCTACCACGCACACCAAATGATACATATCAAGCTTTGGTGAAGTTGTGTCAGATTACTGCGGGAACTCCAGTGATTTTTCCACTGGTAGAAGTAGACTTAAACGATCGATTAAATTTGGTCGATCGTCAATTGGTGATTTGGGGAAAATTAGCCCAGCACTATGCTCCAGATTTGATGACACGGAGCGATAAATTATATTTTCTAGATGGTGGGTTGCTCGATAATACGCCGTTGACTTGCCTGATGAAGGAAGCATATTATCGATTACCCAGTCGTCAGGGGCACCGAAAATTATTTTATGTCGATCCCAATCCTGAATCTTTGAACGACAGACTGCAATTGAGTAGTAAGAAACAATCGCGGATGGGGCAAATTCTCCAAGCCGCAGCTTTATCGATGCCGATCCATCAGAGTATTACTAACGATCTCCGCACGATTCACGAACATAATCATAAGGTGCGCCGTTATCAAACACTAATCGATCGAGCTGAAGTCGAAGTTGACGAGCGGCAACTATTAGCAAGTGGAGATCGCACTCAATCGCAAATTCATTTACGGGGGCGACTGTTTGATTTTCGCGATCGAAATTTACCATTACTACTTCAGGCAGATTTAGGATCTCAGAATAATCAATATTCAGTCATACTCGATAAGATCGATCGGATCTTAACTAGTAAATTTACGACGGGGCAAGATCGCCAGCACTATCATCAGTTGCTCGAGCGATTTGAGTCACAAGTCATCGATCTGGATGTCGAATATAGTATACGGCAGCATTTTTATCTAATCGATCGAATTGCCGATCTATTAGCTATAAATCCCGATGCCGATTCCCGCCAAAAACTTGAATATTTATCAAAGCAATTAAGCTGTAATATTAAGTTGCTAGAAGTGGTAAAAGCTAGTATAGAGTTATTACTGAGCGATCGCACTGTGAGTAATTACTTTTACTACTTAATCAATCAAGAATCAAACGAGCGACGTTTGCGCGCCTTGGTATATGAGCTAATCTTCCGATTACACCGATTCCTATTAGATGCGACTAGATTTGAAACATTTACCCCAAATGATTCATCTAGAGTAAATCTGGAAACTATTCCAGTTTATTTCTGGCTAGATTTACCAGAATTAGCCGCAACAACCGATCTACCAGGAATCTATCACCGAGATCGCTGGCTATCACAGACGCAAATTTCTAGCGTTTTTGCCCAACTAAAACAGCGGATTGCCGAGCTACAACAAAGTACCGATCTCCGACTACTAATTTGGACAGATCGGCGATTGGAGGATGATGCAGAGCGAAATCAGAGCTTTCCAAGTATCTTGAAACAAATAGGGTTGGCAGCCGAAGTGACGATCGAAAGATGGGGAGATCGATACACCGATAAATTATTAAAGTATTGGCACACTTTTGAATGTATCGATCGAGAACTATACCCATTTGAATATCTCACTAGTTTAAGTGAGAAAGCCATAATTAACCCGATCTGTATTAGTCCAGACAATGCTCAACTAGGGATTGGTAGTGGTAAAAGTACTCATCAAAAACTCGGCGGAGATAAATTATACAATATTGGTGGTTTTTTTAAGAAATCATGGAGATCTAACGATCTATTGTGGGGACGTTTAGATGGACTAAATCAGATTTTAGAAACCATCATCACGCCTAAATCTGTAGCTGCTTTTGCTGGGTTTGTCCAACGAGAAATCATGCGGTTGAATTGTAGTCAGTCCCAATATTTAGACTGGTTGATTACTGAGTCGCTCCCGCATCTATCTGGGAGTGAACGTCAAGTAATCGTTCAGCATTTAGAACATTTAGCTCAATCCGGACTGAGGATCGATCGGCTCGAACTCCGTAAGATTCTAGCCGATTTTGTGTTAGCTGGACAGCGGGAAATATTGACTAGTGATGTTCACTCAGTTATTGAGGGTATAGATGAACAACCAGGTTGGTGGCAATTGACTGGAGATAGTCCAGTCTTAACCAAAAATTTGATTGTCAACCCGATCGATACCGTCACCCCATCATTAGTGCCGACTTCAAATCCCAATACAATCGTGCGGATTATTCAACAATCTCTCACCAATTTAACCCGACAACAGCAGCATTTTTTTCGCCATCAATATCGAATTGGTGTTGAGAAACTTTGGGGAAATATGCCCTTGGGAATATCGATCGATATATGTACTAAAATTGTCTTAATTCTACGTAATCTACTAGTTAAACTATTTAGGACATCTGCTCGCACTCACACAATGCGTCATCCTATTTATCACTGGCTCGATGGTAGTCTGCAATCTATCTACTGGTGGCTTCAAGGTGGCAGTATCAAACTAGGCACAGTTCACAGGAGACCCCGAATCGTGCTGTTACAACTTTTGGGGATGGCTACGGCGATTGGTGGCATAGTTTTAACCTTTTTATTATCGCCGCTCTGGTTATTGTTATCTCTACCAAGTGCTATCGCTTACTGGTTTTTACAAACTATGCGCCTGAAACGCTTAACTAGTAGTAAGACCAGTCCATTCTTACCACAACCGCGCTCGCGCTCTGAGGGATAGGGGGACTTTAAATTAATTGATAATTGATAATTGATAATTGATAATTAATAATTATTTGGGGTTATGGATATTTAATCCGCTATAAATATCAATTACACCTAGAGCTAAGGGAGTATTACACTTTTAAAATGACCCTTACCCTGTCTTGGATCGCACAATCCAGGCGGAAACCGCCTGGCTACCTTCTCCCTTAGGGAGCAGCGGCGCGCGCAACAAGACAGGGCTGGGGATGAGGGCTAATCGATCGCGATCGATTAAGATTAAACAGTTGTAATATCCTTTTCTTTCTCAGCTAATACCTGCTCGACTTTAGCTCCGTACTTATCAGTTAATTTCTGAATTTTATCTTGGATATCCTTGGATTCATCTTCAGAAATCTCGCTAGATTTTTCCTGCTTCTTGACGAAATCGATCGCATCGCGCCGGATATTCCGAATCGAGATTTTACCTTCTTCGGCGTATTTACCAGCCTGTTTGACAAATTCTTTGCGACGTTCGCCAGTTAATGGGGGAATGTTTAACCGAATTGTCGAACCATCGTTGTTGGGAGTCAAGCCAATATCTGAGAGCGAAATCGCTTTCTCGATCGTACTCATACTACTGCGATCGAATGGTTGGATCGTAATCGTCGTTGAATCGGGAGTCCCAACATTTGCCAGAGCTTTTAATGGAGTTGGGGTACCATAATAATCGATCGAGATCCGATCGAGCAAGCTCGTACTCGCGCGTCCGGTCCGAATCGTATTAAACGAGCGACTGACAGACTCAATCGCTTTCTGCATATGACCTTCGACATCAGCAAATTTCACAAGAAACTCCTATAAATGTACCAATTGTTTCACCAGCTACCACCCGTTGAATATTCCCTCGTTCAAATAAATCGAAGACGATAATGGGAATATTATTTTCCCGACACATTGCAATTGCCGTACTATCCATCACCCGCAAGTCCTGGTTGAGAACGTGACTAAATGTCAGACTTTGAAACCGTTTCGCATCGGGATTTACCTGTGGATCGGCATCATACACGCCATCAACTTTGGTAGCCTTAAAAATTACATTAGCATCGATCTCGGCTGCTCGGAGTGCAGCAGCGGTATCAGTTGTAAAGAAAGGATTACCAGAACCCGCTCCAAATATCACTACCCGCCCTTTTTCGAGATGGCGGATTGCCCGACGACGGATATAGGGTTCAGCGACTTCCTGCATGGCGATGGCTGTCTGGACTCTAGTTGGTACTCCCTTCTGTTCTAACGCGTCTTGGAGGGTAATAGCATTCATCACAGTGGCAATCATCCCCACATAGTCAGCCGTAGCTCGATCCATCCCTTTCGCGGAAGCTTTGACTCCACGGAAAATATTTCCACCACCAACAACGATGGCGACTTGGACACCAGTGGCGACGACTTCGGCAACTTCTTGGGCGATGGCTTGAACAATTGTCGGATCGATACCGTAGCCAAGATCGCCCATCAGGGCTTCCCCACTCAATTTGAGTAATACCCGTTGGTAAGTCGTCCCCATTTTTGTTTATTTTCTCAACTCAAATTTTCTCACACTTAGAATAACAGGAAATGGCGATCGTTTGTGGATAGTGGATGGCTTGCATAGTTAGTGCCTCGCCTTTGGCGATAGTAAGTACAGTGTAGATAGTGGTAGCGATCGAGTTTTGGAGCCTTGCTCAGACGCATTGCGCGTTAAAATCTATTTACTTGCTCAGAAGATTACTCGACGGTAGTCTTTTCTGCTCCCCGCGCCCGAATCCTAACTCCCAACTCCCACCTTCCGCATGGATTATTATATCGCTCCGGCTTTTCTCGATAAATTAGCCGTACACATCACCAAAAATTTTCTCGACTTACCTGGTGTAAAAGTACCGCTGATTCTGGGCGTACATGGGCGCAAAGGCGAGGGAAAAACTTTTCAGTGTGAATTGGTATTCGATCGCATGAAGGTGGAAGCAATCCACATTTCGGCGGGGGAATTGGAAAGTCCCGATGCGGGTGATTCGGCGCGATTGATTCGGTTGCGGTATCGCGAAGCCGCCGACATTATCAAGGTGCGGGGGAGAATGGCGGTATTAGTCATTAATGATATCGATGCTGGTGCAGGGAGATTCGACCAAGGAACTCAATATACAGTAAATACGCAATTGGTTAATGCTACGCTGATGAACATTGCGGACAATCCGACAAATGTGCAGTTACCTGGTAGCTATGATTCAACTCCTTTGCCTCGGATTCCGATTATTTTAACTGGTAACGATTTATCGACGCTGTATGCTCCATTAGTCCGAGATGGACGGATGGATAAATTTTATTGGGTACCGACTCGCGATGACAAAATTGGGATCGTTAGTGGTGTATTTGCCCCCGATAACATTTCAGGACGAGAAATTGTCGGTCTAGTCGATCGATTCCCAGAGCAAGCAGTTGACTTCTTTGCAGCGATCCGCGCACGGATTTATGACGACCAAATCAGAGATTTTATTCAACAAGTAGGTTTGGAAAGAGTCGCGATGGAAGTCGTTAATCCTGCCAGTGGTATCAAGCCTACTTTTCCTAAGCCTTACTTTACGATTGCGCGGTTGATTGAATTTGGTAATCTTTTAGTGCAAGAGCAAAAAGCTGTTTCTGAAAGTAGACTAGTTGAGGAATATAATCGCGTCCGCTATGGTGCGACATCTAAATCTTTCTAGCCGCTAGAATCTAGCGTACCGATCGGGGCACCCCTTGTGAGTACTCTAGCTGTTAGAAGTAATCAGATCGATCTCAAGTACTATAGCAATCTTTAAATCAGCTCCATAGTATTGCCAAGGTTGCGTTACGGCTGTTGCCAAACACACCCTACACGATGAGCTACTGATTTAAAGATTGCCATACCTTCCCACCCGATCGATAAACGATCCAAAATTCACTATTCACTCACTACCCTAGATATCTAATTTGACACTTGGAAGGGAGTAGGTATTTAAAAACTACCAGATGCAAATTACCTATAGTCCCGCATATACCATCGTCCCCACCTATGAGTGTTTCAATCGCTGTAGTTACTGCAACTTTCGCGTCGATCCTGGCGTAGATAATTGGATGACACTCGATCGAGCCACCGCAATTATCACCGATCTTCAAGGTACAGGTATCTGCGAAATATTGATCCTAAGTGGTGAAGTTCATCCCCAATCTTCACGCCGAAAAGCTTGGATCGATCGCATCTATCATCTCTGTAACCTAGCTCTCGATCTAGGATTTTTGCCACACACTAATGCTGGCCCTCTCAGCTTAGTGGAAATGGAGAAATTAGCGCAGGTTAATGTCTCAATGGGATTGATGTTAGAATCGCTAGATCCGGATTTACTTGAAGGAGTTCATCGTCATGCTCCGAGCAAAATACCAGCAATTAGACTCGAACAGCTAAATTGGGCTGGTAAATTAAAAATTCCATTTACAACAGGATTATTATTAGGTATCGGTGAATCAGAAGATGATTGGGAAATTAGCCTCCAAGCGATCGCAGATATTCATACCCGCTGGGGACATATTCAGGAAGTAATCTTACAACCATATAGTCCAGGCAGCCAGGAAAGTCTAGCTGGATTAGGCTTTGACATCTCTAAATTACCCAAAGTAATTCAGTTAGCAAGACAGATATTACCTGCGGATATTACGATCCAAATTCCACCAAATTTAATTCCTAATCCCGATTTATTATTAACTTGTTTAGCTGCGGGTGCGAGAGATTTAGGCGGGATTGTTCCTAAAGATGAAGTAAATCCCGACTACCATCATTTACAGCTAGCAAACTTGAGTACGTTACTTGCTACTGCTGGCTATGAATTACAGCCCCGATTACCAGTTTATCCAAATAGAGAACATTATTTGTCCGATCGATTACAAGAATCGATTCAACATCAGCGTCAATCGATCCTGGCATGGGATGCGATCGATAAATTCCTAGCCTAAAATCTCTCTGAGCAGTAAATTATCTATTAAATACTGCGCTTCCCAGAACTATGATAATAATCAATCTTTGTCAGAATCTCTGCCCAGCCAATGCCCGCTAAAGTTGGTAATACTAAATGTGCTCGTGCTAATCGTGCGGAGGGACCGATGCCTAATACCCACATCTGGGCGGCTAAAGCTGCGGCGACACCTGCGGGGGCATCTTCGACGACCAGACAATTAGCAGGGGGAATCGCCAATGCCTCAGCGGCATATAGAAAGACATCTGGAGCAGGTTTGAGATGAGGTACACTGTGACCGTCAGCCATGCAATGGAAGAAATGTCTAATCCCTAAGCGTTTCAGGACTAATTGGGCATTTTTACTCGAAGAGCCGAGGGCAATTTTTACGCCAGCAGTATGTAGTTCTACTAGTAGGTTGCCAATACCTGGCAGGAGATGCTCGCTGTTGAGTTCATCAATTAGTTCTAGATAGTAATCGTTTTTACGCTTTAATAGTAGTTGCTGTTGGATCGGATCGATATCACGATCGCTCAAGCTCAACAGATAACCCAGCGCATCCTCCCGATTTAATCCCAACATTGCTCGATCGTGAGTCAACTTGTCAAAGGGAATTTCCTCTTCATCGGCTAGTTGTTGCCATGAAAGGTAATGGAAGTAGACTGTATTAGTAATCACGCCATCAAGGTCGAAGATGACTGCTGCGATCTGCCGATTGCGCTCCAGCTTATCCATAGCTATTTGATGTCGATCGACTAGTACCTCCTCATTATGCCTTGAGATTGTCCAGTCCGTCTCATCTGACGACTCCACTCGATCGTCAAATACAATTCCTCATACCCCACAAAGGGAACATGTGGGGTATGAAGTAGCAAATCTTGTCAAAAGTTAAATATCGATCGCGACGCATAGTGGAGTTGGAATCGTGTTTTAGAATGGAATGAATAGCCGCGAGTTTTGAAAGTATCTAAACTATTCCCCGTCCTCTATTCACTATCCCCTTCGTCTTATGAGCTTACGCGACCAGTTCAATAAACTTACAGGCAAAACCCAATTTGTCGTATCCCGAATTTTTATCCATCTCGGTGGTGAAGAAGTATCGCCACTACTAGGAATCTTAAACCAAGCAGCTAGACAAGCGATCGAAGCTGATGGCGATCTGACGATTGTTGGTGAGGGATTGGTAGAAATCTGTCAAAGTCTATTACAGTACGATACTTACTGGCAATCGGCAGCCAATGAAGGTGATGTATTCTGGGATGAAGGCGGCGCGGGTGATTATGCCAATGAGTTATTCACTGATTCAGCCTCGCGGTATTTGAGCGAACCCGATCTGAGTGAAACTAGCAATCCCAATGCCCAGTTAACCTTGCCCCCAACCCGAAATCTAATCGTGATGCTAACTGTAGCTTTAGAAGGTGAAGAACCCACGATTGAAGCAGATCTGTCGAATATGTCCGCGCTCAAGATTGCCTTAAAATCTTTAATCAATCTTCACTACCAAGCACGCTTACGCGCAATTTATATCCATTTTTCTCCAGCACAATTTGGCGACGAACTCACCGACGACCAAGTTTTACAAAATTTTCCTGAGTTGATTCCTTTGTAAATAGACAAACGTGCTACCGAAGCTTCGATCGAGATTTTCCTGAGTTAATGCCTCGAAAAATAGTGAAGAATTGCTAGTAAATAATTATTAAATTTTTACTAGTTCGGTGCTGCTTTAGGCATTACTGACGCGATGCGATTTAGGAGATCGGATACCCAGATCTAAACGATCGGTTTACTGGGTACTTGATCTTTTCGATCGTCAGCTAATCTAAGAATACAAGATAGCGATTTATTCTCGTTCTTAGATGCTTGGCGTTGGTGCAGCATTTCAAAGGGATAAACGTCGAAACTCGATCTTTAGGCTGATATTGTGAATTGTAAATCAACCTGAGAATTAGCTAAGATAAGAAAATACAACAGTCATGAAATCAGCATATATGTTACGTCGATTAGTGATAATTTTTATGGCTTTGACCTTATCTATTACTTCTGTAGCCTGCGGCTCTGGAAATGAAAATCGGTCAACTCAGGGACAAGATCGACAGTCCAATACTGCGATCGGTAACAATACCAACCAAAAGCCGATCGCTGATGGTAAGTATCCCGTCCAGCAAGCTACCTATAATGATGCAAACGGTGAATACAGTCTCATGCTGCTGAATACACCTGCTGGTACGCCACCTGTGTACCGCAGTACAAATCTGCAAATGGCGCGATTGACCGATGAAGAAGTTAAAGCAAGTGAAAAGGCTTATTTCAAGTCAGAAAAGGGTCAAGTCTCCCTACACGTGCCAGAGGACTTCAAAATTGAGTATGTGCATAATGTGACACAGGCTCAGACCAATCCTCAAACCGGACAACAAGAAAATGTTGTCGTCAAACGAGAATCTAGCTTCTGGACACCTTTTGCTGGCTCGGTAGCTGGCTCCCTTGCCGGACAAGCGATCGGTAGTATGTTATTTAGACCACAGTACTATGTACCCCCTGTCTATAATTCGGGTGGGCTGCGCGGCTATGGTGGCTATGGCAGCAATTACGGTCAAGCTGTGCAGGGTTATCAGACTCGCTACAATAGTTCCCCACCAGCAGTAGTCAACCGCACCACACTCCGGACGACTGGACGACTCAACAACAATAATTTCAATCGCACTAATACTAATCCAAATCGGATCGAACGAAATCGTGGTACAGGATCGGGATTTGGCGGTAGCACACTTCGTCAATCTGACAGATCTCGTCCTACCGTTCGTCCGTCTGGGGGTTCCAATCGGAGTTTTGGTAGTGGTGGTCGCAGCCGTTCTGGTGCTGGATTTGGCGGCCGCAGACGTTAGATAGTTGACAGTCGATCGTCGATCGCGTGGCGGGTAACGCCACGCGGCAATCTGCCGCATGGCGACGCGATCGGGGTGACAAAGGCGGATGAGGATTTAAATCCTTATGATAGTATGCTGGTAATTGACTATTACAGCACCCAAGATTAAATTATGGCACTCAAGAAAGGAGATTCAGTTCGGGCGATCGCCAGTGCGCTGGCAAATAGTCTCGAAGCAAAAGCTAGTGATGCTAGGTTCCCTAAATATCTATTTGAAACTAAGGGTGAAGTGCTAGATCTACGTGGTGATTATGCTCTCGTTAAATTTGGACAAGTCCCAACACCCAATATTTGGCTGCGCCTCGACCAGTTGGAGGGGTTTTAGGAGCTAGGCTGAATTACTTTTGACTCGAATGTGCGATCTGTTGCCTCATCAAGATGCGATGAGAATGATGTCACTAGTGGCACCACTCCATTACCCCATCACTTCTCATACCCAGTTTGGACTAGTTTTTGTCGCGGAGAAGTTCTCTAATTTGTTTGAGCGCGGCAGGAAGAATATTGAAAACTGCCCAACCAGCAGCAGCGGCAAGAGGAGCAAGCACGATCAAGAGCCGATAGTCGAAGTCCATAATGGTTTCCTTAATGAGCAGTAAAAAGTTATTTTGATGATTAGATATCGCTTACTTACTTTAGCAGAATTAGTCGCTGGTATTGCATTGGCTCCGTCTCAAAATCATTGAACCGCGATCGACCCCTTGCCTCGCAGTAACCCAGTACTAGCACCTGGACAAATATGACTGAGCGGAGATTGAGATGGGAACTGTGCCCAGATTGCATCGACACTACGGAGTTGACGGAGCCAATGAAAAGTTTTGGCAGTGCGGATCGCCACAGCCTGACCAAATTGGTTGGGTAACAGATGTCTACCGGTAAATAGCACGCCACCAGCACCAGCATAATAGACACAAGATGATCCAGGCGAGTGCCCAGGAGTCCAAATTGCATGTATGCTATCGTTAATGTTTAAATTATGCCTAAAAGTAGTAACTTTAAGTTCTGGGAGTAAGTAAGCTTCCTGTTCTTGCACGATCGTCTCACAACCTAATTCAGTGGCGATAGCTGTTGTTTGTCCCATGCCCCCGCGATGAGTAATTACCAGCGATTTCACGCCGCCTCGATCGAGCAGAAACTGTCGATTGACATCATTCCAAGCTGGACTATCGATCGAGATATTCCCGATCGGAGTTACGATCAGATAAGCAGTGCCCCCTAGAGTGTCGCGGTTAGGTGGAAAAGCAAAAATTCCTGGCAAAATCTCTGTTGGCAGTTTACTCGCTGGAGATTTAATTGAAAGTGAGGGATCTGACAAGTTTGATGGCAACATAAGAGCGCGGACTCGGTGAGGATTTATATTTTAGCAAGTTATAGTGTCAGCAAGTACCGCGATAGTTGCAGCCTGGATGACGGTCGTGCATAGCAAATCGATGGTAATAACTAGCTCAAGTTCGATCGATTACTTATAATTTTATTCATGTGGTTGTCTTTACTATTCATCTTAATTTTATCGGGCATTCTGACGTTCATTATTTTACGTCAAACTGTTAGTCAGATGACCGCCGCTCCGCTGTGGATACTATGGGCGATCCTGATGACTCCGCCGCTAGTAACTGGGGTGATAGTGACTTGGAGCAAGCAAATTCCGCCGTTACCAATCGCCATTGCCGTCTGCTCGATTTGCTGGCTGCTCTACTGGCGATTATTGGGTTGGCGACGATCGACACCTCGATCGCGCGATGCCATTCCGCCTGCCGATCCCACACAGAGCTTACCTGAAATACTACCTCGATCGGAACTAGATCCAGGGTTGATACTGCCAGAAACGATTGTAGAGGTTGCAGTTCGACCGATCGAAGCCGAAGAAGAGGCGATCCTCAGAACTTGTTTTGCGTGGAATGTCTTCTTTTTAGACAAGATTGAATATCGTCCGCAAGCAGTACTGTGTCGTGGTAAATTGCGAACTGATGCCAATAATGCCTACACGACGATCGTTCAAAATGTCGAACGATTATTCGGCGATCGCTTCTTTATTTTATTTCAATACAGTTTGTCTACTGGTAAACCATTTTTTGCATTGGTACCACGTCCCCAACAGACACAGGTTACGCGATCGCGTCGCTGGTTAGACTATGCAGTTGTAGGGATGTTATTTCTAATTACGCTAGTTCCTACTACCTACTTTGGTGCTGCGTTAGCGCGATTACCACAGGGCGATATTAGTGATATTCTCACGGCTGGTTTACCTTATGCCTTGAGTATTATTTTTATCTTAGGGCTACGAGATTTTGGACGTTATTTTGTAGCTAAATTTTACAAAATTGACACGACTTTACCATACTTTATTCCCCTCCCATTTTTCCCTGGTACTTATGGCTGTCTGGTACAAATTCAATCGCCAATCCCTAATCGCAAAGCTGTCTTCGATCTGGGGTTTGTCGCCTCAACTTTAGGATTGGTAGTTTCGATTCCACTATTAGTTTGGGGACTAGCACAATCGGAAACTGTGCCTTTAGACATCAAGTCTACCCTGTTTAGCTTTCACGCTTTCGATCCACGCTTCTCGCTGCTGATGACGTTATTGAGCAAGTTAGCATTAGGTAGCCAATTTGCCGCCCAACGCGCGATCGATTTGGATAACATAGCGATTGCCGCTTATATTAGTTTATTGATTATTACGATCAATTTGATGCCGCTGCGCCGACTAGATGGCGGTTATATCGTTCATGCGATGTTCGGACAAAAATCTAGTGCGATTATCAGTCAAGTGAGTAAATTAGCCTTAGCATTCCTGGGCTTTATCCGTTACCGAGCTTCGGATTTTAGTAATCCCGATCTATTATTTCTGGCAATCGCAATCGCTTTAATTCCCGCGATCGATGAACCTGCACTCAATGATGTTTCAGAAATTAATAGCTGGCGGGATGCCCTTGGTGTGGTAATTTTAGCAATTTTAGTCTCGATCTTGATTCCAGTACCAACAGTGTTGATGCAATTTTTGAATGTGTGAATTTAGAGCGAATCTTACACTGCCGTCGATCTAGGTAATTGTCATGATTTCTTGACAATTACGACCGCTAAAATGGCGCAAAACCGTTAAACCCGGCAAATTCAAGGCGATCCCCCCTTGACGGATTGGGGCAAAGTTTTGTTAGATGGTGTGAAGACACCGAAATTGTAGATCGCTAATCGCTGAGAAATCAATGATTCCAGAATTTAGTCAATACAGTTAACGGTCGGATGTTTGGATGCAATTTAGTCACCGGCGATCGAGTATTACCTCGATCCGGCAGATGCTAGAAATTTCATCAACAGCTTAAACATAGTTAGTCGCTCGACCAACTAATAGCAGTAAATTTTCTTGTGTGACAACAAGTGTAGCTCCTAATTTACAGAAATTAGGTCTGCACCCTACTCGGAGACTCGGATCGTGACCAAAGACAACGCATTAGAAGAAATGACTCTCCGACAACTGCGCCGCGTGGCGAGTGTCTGTGGAGTATCCCGATACAGCAGGATGCGGAAATCCCAACTCCTGGAAGAAATCCAGAAAATTCAGAGCAATACCAATAGTCCATCTACCGAACTAGAGGCACAATTAACAGTGGAAGCAGGCAAATTTGAACTCGGAATCGCTGTCGATCTTACGGCGGAGGAATTAGCAACCGTAGATGAAGGATTGGGCGATTTGCCTAGTGGCTATGGAGACAGTCGGATTGTGTTATTGCCACGCGATCCTCAATGGGCTTATGCTTATTGGGATATTCCGATCGAGCACAAGAATGAACTGCGCCATCATGGTGGACAACAATTAGCTCTGCGGATTTATGATGTCACTGACATCAATTTGGACTATCAAAGTCCTCACAGTATTCAAGAGTATCCGATCGATGAGATGGCAAGAGAATGGTATGTACCAATTCCGGTGAGCGATCGATCCTACGCGATCGATATCGGTTATCGTTGTGGTGATGGACGGTGGTTGGTGCTGGCTCGATCGGCATCTGTCGGCATTCCCCCTGTTTACCCATCTGACTGGATTGAAGATATCTTCATCACCGTACCGTGGGAAGAAGAATTGATCGACAGGACATTTGTCGAGCTGATCCCGCCGAGCTACAAGACAGCAGACGATAGTGTCGCTGGTACCGCTGGTGCAACTGGTACCGCCCAGACAACTGGTAATAGTAATACCGAACAGAACGCTATCTACGAGCGGATCTTTGGGATGACAGCAGCTACCGAATCCCTCCGAATTTCTGGTTCGCTCTATGGTTCCATGCAGCAATCACCCCTAGAGTCGGTTAGTTCCTTTGTGTTCCCCTCTGGAGTGGGGATGTGGGCACAACCGACCACTCTCGGCGGGAATATGTCTGGGGTGGGCATGTCTGGGATTGGGATGTCGGGAATGGGCATGGATAGTAGCGATCGTCAGCGGCAATTCTGGCTGATTGCTGATGCCGAATTGATCGTCTACGGTGCTACCGAACCCGATGCGACAGTTTCGATCGGCGGACGACAAATCAAGCTCAACCCCGATGGTACATTCCGCTTCCAGATGTCCTTCCAGGATGGAAATATCGACTATCCGATCGTGGCTGTTGCCAAAGATGGCGAACAACAACGCTCGGTACACATGACATTCGATCGATCGACTCCTTCACGGAATACCAATACTCAGGAAGAAGCCGTCGCTGAAAAATGGTTCTAATTGCTGAGTATTGCTAAACTTAGTCAATAGTCGAAATTATCCCTATCAATCTTCACGGTTGATGGGGATAATTTGTTAGGATCGACTCTAGCAGTCGTTCGGATTCAGACAGTCAAAGCTGTTATCCTGTAGTTATTACACCCGATCGTTATTGTAAATAATAATTCGTTCGAGATCGATATTTTCTGCACTAAAATCGGTAAACCCTTTACCTGTTTAGAGGAAAAATAAAACTCAACACATCCACATCGCTCGATGAAATTGATGTCGATCGCCAGTACTCGAACAAAATTCATTAGTTATGTATTTTTACGATTTAAATATCCCCCATCCTCTATCTTCCATCTCCTAGACAATGACTAATGTTACACAATCTCGCGATCGACAGATAAAATCGTCAAGGCTCCCAGATAATGATTGGCGATTATTATTAAGGTTATTACCTTATGCTCGTCGCAGTGGTAAGTTATTTTTCATATCATTTGGACTATTAGTACCTTTAGCGATCGCCAATGCGATCCAGCCGTTGATTATTGGGCAGGCAATATCCAAAATTAGGAACGAAAAAACCTGGGATTTTGTGCGCGATCTATCTATGTTAGATGGATTGAATTTACTCACTCTCATCCTGATGGGAACAGTAATTATCAGGTTAATATTGACAGCAATTCAAGGCTATACCGCTCAACGGATCGGGCAACAAATCACCGCAGATATTCGGAACGATTTATTCGATCGAGTCACATCATTAGCGGTGAGATTTTTCGATCGCACACCCGTCGGTAAATTGATTACCCGATTGACTAGTGATGTTGAAGCTCTAGGCGATGTCTTTACCAATGGCGCAATTGGGATCGTCAGCGATCTGCTCTCGATCTTCGTGATGATCTATTATATGTTCATGCTTCAGTGGCGAATTGCTACCATGCTATTGGTGATGATGATCCCAGTAGCGGCAGTGGTGATTTATTTTCAGCATGAATATCGCAAAGCCAATTATCGAGGTAGAGAAGAGTTATCGTTACTCAACTCGATGGTGCAAGAAAATGTCGTCGGAATTAATGTCGTTCAACTATTTCGGCGAGAAAAATATAATGCCGAACTATTTCGGACGATCCGCGACCGTTATGTCAAAGAAATTGATAAAACTAACTTTCATGATTCAGCCGTATCAGCAACTTTAGAGTGGATTTCCCTCGTAGCGATCGCTGGTGTACTCTGGATGGGCGGCTTGATGGTGCTCGACAAAACATTAGAGATTGGGACATTAGCAGCATTTATTTTGTATGCCCAAAGACTATTCGATCCATTGCGGCAATTTGCTGAGAAATTCACGGCAATTCAAGCAGGATTTACCGCAGTAGAACGGATTAATGATATTCTCAACGAGCCGATCGAAATTAAAGATGTCGATGATGCCCAAAGTTTGTATCTAACTCACATCGATAGTGCCGCTCAGGGTGAAATTCGCTTCGAGCATGTCTGGTTTGCCTACCACGATGATGACTATGTGATTCGCGATCTAGATTTTACGATTAAACCAGGTGAAAAAATCGCCTTAGTCGGCCCGACTGGTGCGGGGAAAAGTTCGATTATTCGCTTGCTCTGCCGTCTATATGAGCCAACAAAGGGGCGAATTTTGGTTGATGGTGTAGATATCAAAAACATCACTCAAGCCGAACTCCGTCGCTATTTAGGCGTGATTCTGCAAGATGGTTTTCTATTTGCTGGCGATGTCCGCACGAATATTACCCTGGGTGAAGACTATACCGAGGCGGAAATTATTTACGCGGCTAAATCGACGAATATCGATCGATTTATCACGCAACTTCCCCAAGGGTATGACACGAAACTGCGAGAACGCGGTTCTAATTTATCCGCTGGACAAAAACAACTAATTGCCTTCGCTCGATCGGTAATTCGCAATCCGCGAATTTTAGTCCTCGACGAAGCTACCGCTAGTTTAGATGTAGGTACCGAAGTATTAGTTCAAGATGCCCTAAATCGGTTGATTATCGATCGCACCGCAATTATCATCGCCCACCGTCTATCGACAATTCGGAACGTCGATCGGATCTTCGTACTCAAACAAGGCACCCTAGTTGAATCTGGCTCTCACGAGCTATTACTCCAACAAGGCGGCTTGTATGCGAGTTTATACCAGCTTCAAATGTTGGGGACTTAGATGAGGGGATCGGCGGTAGAGAAAAAAGATTGACAAAAATCGATCGAGCAAGTATTATCGTCCTAGTGTGAGGAGCCAATCAAGAAGAAGACCGAGACGAAACACGGCCAGTCGTCGGTCTTCTTTTTGATTTTATATCCAATCACAAAGATTTTGACTACTACTGCACCCAGCGACTAAGCGTTGAGAATAAACTTTTCAATTGCCACAGCGACACCATCTGCATCAACATGTGGCGCAACCCAATCACCGAGCGATTGGACATCCTCAGGGGCATTACCCATCGCGACACCGATTCCAGCATAGGCAAGCATTTCGACATCATTGTAATTGTCCCCGATCGCGAGGACATTTTCAGAGGTGATTCCGAGTAAATCTTCGATCAGATAATCGATCGCACTACCTTTATTCACCCCAGATTGGGTAGTTTCCAGGAAGATCGGTACAGAAGTAGTAATGTGCAACTCTGCTGGGGAATAGCGGCGGTTCAAATCTGTGATTAAATGCTGGATCAGCGCGATGTCTTCAGACATGGCGAGGATTTTTGTGGGACGCTCGGTTAAGACTGCACGGAGATCTGGTGCGGCGATAACTTCGACTCCACTTCGTCCGACATATGCTTCAGTATCGGGGTTAATCTTGCGGACATACAAGCAATCATCGCGGTAAACATGGATGGATAATTTGTCTAGTAAGTGGGGTTGCTCGAAATAATCGATTAATTCTTGGGCAATTTCGATCGGTACGGGGAGGTGTCGATGAGTTACTCCTGTGGCTGGATCTTGAATCCACGCCCCCTGATAAGCAATCAGCGGTAGATCTGCACCGATCTCATGGTGAAACCGCAAGGCAGATTTATACATTCTCCCCGTGGCAATCCCGACGCGGACTCCTTGAGCTTGAGCCGCTTTAATCGCGTGTTTGACTCTAGAACTTACCTGATTAGATTTTCCCGAAATCGTGCCATCAATGTCTAAGATGAGGAGTTTAATTTGGGCGGTGCTGGGTGATGACATGGTTACAGTGGTGTAGAGCTGAAGCCACGTATCAGCCTATCATATTGTCAGATTGGCGGTGCTGGATCGGGATCTCAACGAGATAGATTCGGCTTCGTATTGCCCTTGGCAATACGAAGCCGACAGTACAAGCTGTCAACTGATTAACACCATTAGATTTGAGCCGAGATCCCACGCTCGGCAATAATTGACGGGATCTGTGAGGATGACTTGAGGATCGTTGGTAGCGATCTGAAGCTGTAATCCCTCA
>Ga0105055_10004157_pt1 | contig 21429 bp, 21 predicted proteins | sample BON03_FD_78090 | JGI IMG/M metagenome (GOLD analysis project Ga0105055, IMG submission 78090) | Freshwater microbial communities from Lake Bonney liftoff mats and glacier meltwater in Antarctica - BON-03 | ecosystem: Environmental > Aquatic > Freshwater > Ice > Glacier meltwater | place: Lake...
GTTTTCTGTTTTAAAAGTAGCTTTTTAAGCTCCAAAGATGATTCTCTAATCTCCAATTCTGCTTTCTTTCCCATGACTAAATATATAAAATATATACGGCATTATAAAACTAAATTGGTATTACACTACCAATAAGTTTACAGCAAGAGGATTTGGAAATTTAACGATCAATTTTGGCTGTACTGGCGGAAGATACCGCTCTGTATATGGCCGTGAGAAAATTTCTGAAAGAATACGTAGTAAATACAGCGATTTGGTATCGGTTCATAAGGATCATACAAACCTAACCTGAGCGAATAGTCCGATCATACCCGCTAGTTTACAAAAACTGGCGGGTGAACACATCGTAAGTCCTCGACTTACAAATCCACCCAAGTACCTCCCGCCAACCCGCTCGTGGTTTGCCTATTACCCTGATCAAACGAGTACCCAACCATTGACACAAAGTTCACTGCGTTAGTACTCCCAGCACCAATTGCCCAAACCCTTCCCTTTTTTGCCCTATCTGCCTATCTTTGTAGATATTGACCATTGCACCCATGATTTCTACAAAAATATCTCCGGCGGAAGTATCCGACGAGCTTTTGGCTACATACGAAACCGTCATTGGCCTGGAAGTACACTGCCAACTATTAACCGAGTCTAAACTTTTTGCTTCGGATACCAATTTATTCGGCGGCGAGCCCAATACCCACATTAGCCCGCTGACGCTGGCGATGCCGGGTACCCTGCCCAAGCTGAACAAGAAGGCCGTGGAGTATGCCGTACGCCTGGGCTTGGCCTGTGGTTGCTCCATCAGTGAGCGTACCATCTTTGACCGGAAGAATTACTTTTACCCCGATCTGCCCAAAGGCTACCAGATTTCGCAGGATAAAGCACCCATTTGTGTGGGGGGGAGCGTGCCGATTACGATCAAAGGGAAAGGCAATGAGTTGGTAGAGCGAGTGATCCGTTTTCACCATATCCACTTGGAAGAAGACGCCGGAAAATCGGTGCACGATGGCAATGCTATCAGTACGCAGCTAGACTACAACCGGGCGGGTACGCCCTTGGTGGAGATGGTGTCGGAGCCTGACCTGCGCTCGGCCGAAGAAACGGGTGCCTTCGTATCGGAAGTACGCCGTATTGTGCGCTACATCAATATCAGCGACGGCAACATGGAAGAAGGGTCGCTGCGCTGCGACGTAAACGTGTCGGTCAGACTACTGGGCGAAGAAACGTTGGGTACAAAAGTGGAGGTCAAGAATATGAACTCGATCCGTAACATCATGCGGGCCGTGGAATTTGAGCGTCGCCGTCAGGTAGCAGCCTTGGAAAACGGGGATTCCCTCTTTCAGGAAACGCGGATGTTTGATGCCGAAACCGGCGAAACCTACGGTATGCGGGTAAAGGAAACCATGAACGACTACCGCTATTTTCCCGACCCGGATCTGTGCCCGGTGGTACTCACCGAAGAGCGGGTACAGGAAATCAGAGCGCAGATGCCCCCCTTACCCCGCGAACTGCGCGAGAAGTTTACGAGTCACTACGGCATACCGAGCTATGACGCGGTAGTACTGACCGATACCCGTGAAATAGCCCACTACTTCGAGGCTGTTTGCCGCAGTAGTAAGTACTACAAAACCGCATCCAACTGGCTGATGGGGCCGGTAAAGTCCTATTTGAATGAAAATGGTACGGATATTGCATCCTTCCCTATATCGCCCGAAGTACTAGCCGAACTCATTGAACTAGTGGAAACGGAGGTGATTAGTCACTCCACGGCTACGCAGAAGGCTTTCCCGGCGCTGCTCAAAGAACCCAACCGCTTACCCCTTGCGCTGGCTGAGGCGAATAACTGGTTGCAGAATCGCAATACAAATGAGCTGGAAACGTTGGTAGAAGAAGTACTAAACGCTATGCCGGATAAAGTGGCTGGTTATAAAAAGGGTAAAAAAGGCTTAATGGGTCTTTTTGTAGGGGAGGTCATGAAGAAGTCGCGCGGTACGGCAGACCCAAAACTGATCAATCAATTGTTGGCGTCGAAGCTGCAATAGAATTTAGGTTAGTGTAAAAAAATGACTAGTTGAACTAGTCAAAAAGAAAGAACAACTAAGACAACAAGATACATGAAAAAATTAGGGTTGGTAGTAAGCTTACTAATGGTATGGAGCCTGTCGGCCTGGTCGCAGCCTACCATTGCCGGGGGAGAGTTTACGGTTACGGGTAAAGTTAAAAACGGACAAGCGGGAGAGAAAATCTATCTGCAATTTTCGACCAATCCGTCTACTACCCTGGACTCCACGGTGCTGGCGGCGGATGGCACCTTTACCATCAAAGGTATTGAGCGGGACGGCGGTAATTTTTACATGCTGAGTATAGCCGAGCGTCAAAAAATCATTCTGCTCATTGAAGGAGGAGAAAAGCTAACCGTGGTGGCCGATGGCTACGAGCAAAACGACAAGGGCGTGCTGGGCAAGTACCAGGTAGCCGGCTCAAAAAATATGGAGTACTATACCAAGCTGATGGAAATGAATCAGGCGATGGTAGATAAGGTAAACAAGTGGAACGACGAGTACGCCAAAGCCAACGAAAAAAAAGACACAAAAAAGATTCAGGAAATTCAGAATAACTTTCAGGTGGCAGAGATTGAGCACGTAAGCAAGATTAAAGCGATGCTACCCGAAATGGGGAGCTCACTGGTAGCTATTTTTGCGGCAAATAACTTGCTAAACCCACAGCGTGACTTTGCGGAAATGGAAGCCGTAGCGAAGCGTTTTGAAAAAGAAAACCCTAGCCCTAAAATTGTACAGGCCTACCTCGGCTACATCAAGCGGACTCGTGGCGTAGCGGTGGGTGACGAAGCTCCTGACTTTACTTTGAATAGTCCGGAAGGGCAGCCCATTCAACTGTCGGGCCTGCGGGGTAAGTACGTACTCATCGACTTCTGGGCTTCCTGGTGCGGCCCTTGCCGCATGGAAAACCCCAACGTGGTGAAGATGTACAATAAATACAAAGACAAAGGCTTTGCGATTTATGGGGTGTCGCTGGATAAAGACATGAATGCTTGGACCGCTGCCATTAAAAAAGATGGCCTTTCTTGGACCCACGGTTCCGACCTAAAATACTGGAATTCGGCCGCGGCTCAACTCTACGGAGTAAGCGCGATTCCGGCCACCTACCTGTTGGATAAAGACGGAAAGGTAATTGCCAAAAACCTTCGTGGTCCTTCGCTGGAAGCAAAACTGAGTGAACTCTTGGGAGAAGCCAAATAAACGTATAGTACTACTAGCTACTCCCTTGTTGAGTAGTAAAGATATCGAAAGCCCGGCCTCAGGTCGGGCTTTCTTCGTATCTTGCGACCATATATAACAAGCCTGTCAGCCGGATTTATCCATCGCAAATCGTGCTAACAGCTCATCTCCTACTTGCTAACTACCTACTATGAAAATTGCGATTATCGGTTGCGGAAATATGGGCATGGCATTTGCCCGGGCCTTTTTGAAATTTAACCTTGTCAAAAAAGAAGACTTCCTGCTCGTGGAGAAAAGCCCCGAACGGATGGAAAGTTTACAAGGTTTTCAGCCGGGAGTACTCACGGGCCTAATCGGGCCGCAGATCGCCAATTATGACCTCGTCATCCTTTCCGTAAAACCACAGGACTACGCCCTCGTGCAAGGTGCGTTAAGTACTGTTTTAAAAACGGGACAAGTAGTTTTGTCGATTATGGCGGGTATTACCATTACTGCCATTCAATCAGGACTGAATCATCAGGCGGTCGTACGGGCTATGCCTAATACGCCCGCGATGCTGGGCATGGGCATTACTGCCTATGCTGCCTCGCCAGAAGTAGAAAGAGGGCAGTTGAGAAAAATCGAAAACCTGATCAACGCCACGGGCCGTTCGGTATTCCTGGAAGATGAGAGTCAGCTGGACGCCGTGACGGCGCTGAGTGGAAGCGGTCCGGCGTACTTTTTCTATGTTGTAAAGGCTATGATTGAAGCTGGGAAGCAGATGGGCTTCGACGAGTCGGTTGCTTCTCTACTGGTGAAGCAAACTATGCTGGGCTCCTACCACCTCATTAATAACGCCGACCGCTCGCTCGATGAGCTGATCAAGGCGGTGGCGTCCAAAGGAGGTACCACCGAAGCCGCCCTCAAACGATTTGAAGAAGGCGACATGGCCGACTCGCTAATGCAAGGCATTCATGCCGCCCAAAAACGTGCAACGGAACTTTCTAACGGTTAATGCCGGTCGTGGTGGGTGTCTTCCACAACACCCAGGTAGTTAAATGGTGTAATCTGACGTAGTTCTTGACGAATTACTTCGGATACGTCCAGCGTTTCGACAAACCGCGAAATAGTTTCGTGGGTAACCTGCGTATTGGTCCGGGTAAGCTCTTTCAGGGCTTCGTAGGGCTTTGGGTATCCCTCGCGGCGCAGAATCGTCTGAATGGCCTCGGATACAACCACCCAGTTCTCTTCCAGTTCTTTACGGATTATCTGCTCATTCAATTCGAGCTTACCGAGTCCCTTCAGCAATGAGTGCAGGGCAATGACCTGATGCGCAATGGGTACGCCAATGTTCCGGAGTACGGTGGAGTCAGTCAGGTCACGCTGCAAACGTGAGATGGGGAGCTTGGATGAAAAGTGATCGAACAGCGCGTTGGCAATGCCCAGGTTTCCTTCCGAGTTTTCGAAATCGATGGGGTTTACCTTATGCGGCATGGCCGATGATCCAATTTCACCCGCTTTGATCTTCTGCTTGAAGTAGTGCATGGAAATATAGGTCCATAGATCACGGTTGAGGTCAAGCAGAATAGTATTTAATCGTTTCAGACCATCGAAGGTAGCCGCTAGGTTATCGTAGTGCTCAACCTGCGTAGTGTGCCGGCTGCGTTTTAGACCGAGACTATCCACAAAATGGTGGGCAAACTCCATCCAGTTTATCGTAGGATAGGCCACGTGGTGGGCGTTAAAATTACCCGTAGCTCCGCCAAACTTTGCGGAGTAGGGAACCTGATCCAGTAGTTCAAACTGGCGTTCGAGGCGCTCTACAAACACCAGAAACTCTTTACCAACTCGGGTAGGTGAGGCAGGTTGTCCGTGCGTGAAGGCTAGCATCGGTACATTGCGCCATTCAATCGACATGCGCTTCAACACAAATAACACCTGACGGAACAAGGGCTTTACCTGCCGTTCGAGGGCATCTTTGAGCGACAGCGGAATAGCCGTATTGTTGATATCCTGGGAGGTCAGACCAAAGTGGATGAATTCGAGGTACTTCTCTAACCCCAACGACGCAAATTTTTCTTTTAGGAAATACTCCACGGCCTTTACGTCGTGGTTAGTCTCCTTTTCGATCTCCTTGATTTGAAGAGCGTCGGTTTCACTAAAATTTTTATAAATATCGCGAAGCTGCGGGTAAAATGTATCGTCAATGTCGTTTAGCTGTGGGAGGGGTAGTTCACATAACGCGATGAAGTACTCCACCTCCACCAAAACCCGGTAATAGATCAGTGCGTATTCCGAAAAGTAAGCGGATAGTTCGGTAACTTGTTTATGATAACGGCCGTCAACGGGAGAAATCGCCGTAAGTTGATTCAAGCTCATGGTTATGATGGAATTTAATTTTAGAGGCGCAAAGTTAAGATAATAAACCCTTTACGCCCTCGGAAAGCTGAGTAAAATGTTATTTTGTCATTAATTGCGGATATTCTAATACAATTCCCTTATTTGGCAAATGATTTATCAACCATAAACCTTTTCTCCATATTTAGTTATGCTAACTTCCCCTTTTCTTGGTGAACTTATGGGTACGATGATCCTTCTCCTGCTCGGAGATGGCGTCGTGGCCAACGTCGTCCTAAAACAAACCAAAGCTCATGCCAGTGGCTGGATGGTAATTACTACCGCCTGGGGCCTGGCGGTTATCATGGGCATTTTTGTCGCCCAGGCGTTCGGAAGTCCCGACGCACACATCAATCCAGCGGTTACGCTGGCTTTTGCCATTATTTCCGGCGACTACTCTAATGTGGCAAGCTTTGTTACAGCTCAGACAATTGGGGCATTCCTTGGTGCGGTTTTGGTTTGGTTGCATCACTTACCCCATTGGAAGGTTACCGAAGATCCGGCGGATAAGTTAGGCTGTTTTGCCACCGCTCCAGCGATACGCGATACTACCTCTAACCTGATTGGCGAAGCAATAGGCACAATTGTACTAATTATTGGCTTGGTAGCGATGAGTAAAACGGAGAATATGCCCGCCGGAGTAGGGCCTTACCTAGTAGGTATGCTGGTGTGGGGCATCGGTTTATCACTCGGAGGTACGACAGGATACGCCATCAATCCGGCCCGGGATCTGGGCCCCAGAATAGCGCACGCCGTGTTACCTATTCCCGGGAAAGGATCATCCGACTGGGGCTACGCCTGGATTCCCGTCGTGGGTCCTTTTTTGGGGGGAGCTATCGCCGCGCTCTTCTTAGGCCTATTCGCCTTGTAAATTTGTAGTTATTACTAGTAATCTTCGGGTAGGTAGCGCGTGCTACCTGCCCAAAGTGCTTTATTTGCCCCCCACTACTACCTCGGTCATGGTATCGAGTGCTAGGTGAGTTTGGGCCATTTCCATAATATCATCCGCCGTAGCAGCGTGAATCTGATCAATGTAGCGGTCAAAGAAATCGGCGGGCAGACCTTCCATAATCAGGATCTTCTGCCGGTCGGCGATGTCAAACGCGGTATTGAGGGATCCGGCAAATTCGCCCGCCATAAAATTCTTCACGTTTTGCAGCTCGGTGGCGTCGATGGGGGTAGTTTGCAGGATACCAATCTCTTTCCTGATTTCATCGAGGGTTTGCTGGGTAAACTCCTTCTTTACGTCAGTACCGATTAGAAAGTAGCCTTCGTGCCGCAAAGAAGGCATGTTGGAAGAAATGCCGTAGGTAAGACCCTTCTCTTCACGTATATTTTTCATTAGCCTCGACCCAAAGTACCCTCCCAGAATTTCGTTGGTGACCAACATCTTAAAGTAGTCGGGATGGGTGCGGGTAAAGAGTAGTTTTCCAAGTCGAATGGAGGATTGCAGACTATCGGGCCGTTCGATGAGGGAGGTAGTTTCCGTCACGTCGGGAGTCGTAAAAACACCAGTAGTTAATCCGTTAGATTGTAAGGATTGCTTTTGCCCGAGGTACTCATTAACGGCCTTGATTTCATCCGTTCCCACTTTTCCGGATAGAATGATCCGAAATTTTGCTTGCTGAATATGGCTTTTGTAATGTTGCAAAGCCGCCGCTTTGGGCAGAGAAGCGATACTAGCCTCGCTGCGGCTACGTCCGTAGGGGTGCTGGTCGCCAAAAAGCTGCTCGCGGAAGTGCATGGTGGCCCGATAGGCAGTTTTCTCCCAGTTTACCCGGTGGTTCTGCAGGGTGATATTGCGAAGGTCTTCCCACTCTTTATCGGGGAATGTAGCTTCGGCAATTAGCTCTTGCACCAGCGGAAGAACGGTAGGTAAGTGGCGTGATAAACAGTAAATAACGATTCCAAGATGATCAAATGAATGGCTCATGTCCGTGAAAGCACCAATCCGGTCAAAAGCCTCACTGATGTCGGCCGATGCACGTTGGGACGTGCCTTCGGATAGCATCTTGATCGTAAAAAGCGAGGTGCCGGGCGTTGTCTCATACCACGTACCGGCGTCGAAGATACATTCTAGCCTTACGACCGGTTGCTCCCCGATATTGATAACGTGTAGAGGGAGCCCGTTATCGAGCGTGATGCTTTCGGCCTGCGGCAAATGAATACGGTTGATTACCCGAAAAGGAGGAGCGAGGGTTCTGTCTAATTGCATAGCAAAGTAGGGTGTAAAAAAGAATGACATCCTACGAGGACGTCATTCTTGAAAAAAATCATGAAAAGAAATAATTAGTTTTCCAGATCGCCTTCAAGCGGGAGCTTTGACTTTCCTTTGATGTTTATGGCCAAAGAGATGCGGAGCGTTTGAGCTAATGGACTACCCTGGCGCTGGGGCATCAGGTAGGCAAAATCCACGTTGTATTTCTCCTGGAAACGGGCTCCGAAGCCGATGGTAAAGTACTTGCGATCACCTTTCATGCGGCTTTCGCTGAAATAACCGAAACGAGCCGCAAACTGATCATTATACCAATACTCCACTCCGGTTGATATCATAATTTCCTTTAACTCTTCATTGAAACCATCGGGGGCGTCAGAAAATGATCCGAATATGCCACTCAGAGTCGTTATATTTCGTGGGTCACGGCCACGTACTACCGCGGGTTTGCCATTTTGCATGGTATATACCGGTGGCGTCGGTACCATTAACTTGTTTGCGTCAATCACAAAATTGAAGCGGTTCCGTCCGTCGGCGGTGTAAGAAATACCGGTTCCGAGTTTGAAGTTTGTAGGGATAAAGTATCGGTCGTCACTCCCGTACGAAACCTTACCACCGAGGTTGGAGATCATAAGACCCCAAGTCCAGTTTAGTTCGCTACCAATCTCATCGTTTCGAAATTCTTTTTTATAGTAAGCGCTTATATCACCGGCTGCCGTAGAGGCCGGGCGGATGGAGATATTATTGACAATAGAACTTCCCGCGAGATTTGAATTAATATATTTCAGGGTAAGACCTACAGAGAAATTTTCGCTCAACTGACGTCCGTAAGTGGCACCCAGCATAAATTCACGGGAATTGAACGTACCGATAGGGTCACCGGTGCTGTTACGTAAATCAAGTACCCCCAAGTCGAAATAGTTAACCGATAAGCCGATAACCTGTCCTTTGGCTATTTTCTTATAACCAGTTAAATAGGTAAGGTACATGTCATCTACCAAATTACGCAACCAGGGGGTATAGGAAAGCGATACTCCATAATCATCTTTCAAGTAGGGTAGCTTTGCGGCATTCCAGTAGGTAGAGTTAGCGTCGGGACTCAGTGCTACACCTGCGTCGCCGAGGGCTGCACTGCGAGCATCAGGGGCAAAGTTGAGAAATGCTAATGGTGTAGTGATGATGCGGCTTGTTGTATCCTGTCCAGTAACAAGTACTTGGGCATTTGTGGTAAAAAAGCCACCGCATAGTAGTAGTAATGAAGATAAACTAACGAAACAACGGTTCATATTTCCTTGGTTTGGCTGTAAAGAGCGACGACATTTTTCGGACAGTAAGAGTCAAATTTACAACGAAAGTACTAGAATTATTAAAAAATTTGCATCAATTCGAAATCATCAAGGCACGTGAAGTAATTTTCCGTTGCGCATATCCTTCGTATTATCGGTAATAGAACGTATTTGTATCTGGTACAAGTATGTGGCTATTTGTGTAGAAATAACGGGACTGTTATTCCCAAACTCAACTGACTCACTGATAATGGAATCGTTATTATAATATACTTTTTTGAATTTATGGATAAACTGGCCCGACAAACTTAGTATCTGCAAACTAAGCTCCACATCTTCCAGAGGACGATTGTGGACTATTTTGAACGAAAGTTGCCGTTGAAATGGGTTAGGAAACAGAATCGAAGTGGTCATGTGGATTCCAGACTCGGCTCCTACTACGAACTGCAACGAAATCTCGGAAGAATTAGTATTGGTATCCCATACTTTTATTGTCAAACGGTAGGCGCCCGGAGGTAATTTGTCGAGTGGAAACTGGACAAGGCCCGATCGATATTCATCAAGTTGTGATCTGAAATACTCGTTGAGTACATAAGTGACCGAGTCATTGAGGGTAGCCGTGAGATTTTGCCCTAGCCCGGCCGAGGATATACTTATACCTCTTTCGTCAAAAGCCTTTATCCAAAGTACGGAATTGGCTGGCACAGTTTGTCCATTTCTGAACGTACTGTCATTCAGATAAGCCGAAATGCGTGGTGGTGTGCGATCCTGGGCTACCTGACTAGCTCCACCTACCCACACAGCAAGTTGCCCAGCAGCATCGGCTAGGCTATCGCTTTGAATAGCGTAAGCACTTACCCGACCGAGCCCGGGACGGTAGTCGATATTTCGTGGTACCACAAAAGTACAGCTAAACCGGCCGTTCTTGACCGTAACTTGTCCTTCGTATAGTTTAGTACGTAACTCACTATATTCGGCGGATTGATTTACCATCCCGTTCGTTCGAAAACGTACTGGCTTATCATAGACCGAGATATAGGCTTTTCCGTTGAACGACTCTGCTACCTCAGGTACTGCTTGCTGATGAACAGCACCCCGTAGCGTTACCTTTTTCTGAGCACTTAAGGTATCAGCGTCAGACTCCCATTTTATCTCGTAGCCAGCTCGGGAAAGTCGCATGGCAGGGTCGCCCAGTAGTACGAAATTACGATTGAGACTACCACTCAGGCTATTGTTTTTAGTAACCTTAATGAGGTCTCCTACGCGAGTTCCTGGTTTTTCGGTAGCCAAGGCTTCGTAGAAAGCGGTATTAAGTGAGAAGTTAGTACTAGAAAATACCGGGCGGGTAGTTGTGAGCGCCCCGATGGCCGCCCCTCGGGGACTTAAAACCATTAATTCGGCACCGGATACGATGGCGGGGTCATCGTATCGGCCAAACTCACAGGTGGCCGTTAATAGTAGGGGAAGGTTATTATATCCTCTCACGTTTTGCATGTCGCCTAGGGTGAGAATTTGTTCTTCGGCCCAACCAGAAGCTCCCCCGTGCCCAGTATAGTTAAGGATGAGAGTTCCTTCGTTGATCTTTTGACGAATACTGTTATTTAATTCGGGTGATTTGAATCCTTCGGGAGAGGAAACGCGCGGAAACGCATCAACGAAAAGGAGCTGACTCAGAAACTGATGTTGAATTTGTTGGGCCAGTAGGTCGGCGTGCTGTTGGTGGATATTTCCGTCGCCATCGTCGGCTACAAAGCTGATGCGGTTACGCCAGCTGCCTAGCGCCTGCGGCGATGAGCCGTAGTGGATCAGCTTGTCGACCACAATACGGGCTTCGTCCGGTGTTTTGACGGGAAGGCGGCCTACGCCGATATCAAGCAGGTGGTCACCGGCCCTTGATTCTATCCAGTCACCCTCATCGGTATCAAGAAAACCAAAGTAATCGTCGGAAGAGTAAGTGAATACAGGGTGAAGTGATTCCCGGCTTTGGTACACCGGTACCCATCGTTGCTGTTGTTGGGCACTTTGCTTACCGCCGCGATTCTTGTAGTCATAGGTTGCGTCGCCAAATAGTAAGAGGTATCGGAGCTGATCTGGGTTCTGACGATACAGCATACGCACAAAGTCCCGGATGGCTGTGGGACTGGGTTGGCCGGACGAGAACTCGTTGAATACCTGATCGGTCGTGACTACTACTGCGGTCAGGTTATCGTGGGTTTGCCGATAATCGGCGAGGCGCATGGCTTCGCTGTACCACGCTTTGGGCGTTATGATAACCCAGTTAGGTACGCTTAATGCATGCAGGTTTTGGTTCAATACTTTCTCCCCGCTTTGGGGAATGAGTGCCTGGGACGGAGAGAAACCAACGTAAGTGCGGGCCTCTTTTCCATTGGTAGTACTAAATTCATCCGTCCCGTCGGGATTTCTGCTGAGGAGTGCCTGCTTGGGGTGTAGCGGGTCGGCTAGGTTCCACCACTGCCAATCCTGCGGAATATCTTTAAAGAGGTAAGTAACCGAAGAATTATCCGAAGGTAAAAAACGGTAGGTTTCCTGAGAAGTGTAGGCCCGAAGCTGCCGTTTTACCTGCAACGCAGCGTAGTCGAGGTAAGCTTGGGCGTTACTTTGGCCATTCTTATCAAACGCTACGTTAATTGAAATAGTGGACGGAGGAGAACTCCCGAGGGTAAAATTGTAACTTTTATCGCTTCGCTGAGCTTTCAGGTCGTAGCGATACGTACTGACTACCCCCTGTGACTGTTCGCCAACCTCCAGCTCATTGACCCGCCAGCGCATACTGGTTGTTACTTGTGCCGTAGCGATAGCCGTACCCCGTAGTACAGCGACTGAGTTGGGGATGATACCGGGTAATTCGGCCTGTAATTGAAGTTGACCCGACACTCCCAAGTACTCACCCCACCATTCCCGACCCGACTGCAAGAGGTTTATGGATTCTTTTTCGTGAAACCAGTAAGAGTCAAACTGGTCAACTGAATGGGTAGTCGTGGGTAGTGAAGTAGTAGCACTAACGCGCAGACCCGGACTGGTTCCAATGGTGAGGTAGTAGTAGCTACTATCGGAATAAGCATTGGTTTGGTGGGAAAAGGACTTTTGTAATGAATCATAGTAAATGACGTGTGGCCCTTCGGCGTAGAAATAGAGCGCGTCGGATTCATCAAAACGATTGTCGTCCTCTCCTTGTACCCAAATGGCGTTCTCGAGGAGGTCTTGGGGTCGTGCAGATGCATTCTTCTGGGACAGCATCTTGCCGCCATTGCCGTACATACGAAGGTTTTTTGGATTGAGACCAGTAACGCTAATACCCATTTTCTTGAGCAACTCCGCATCAATTCTATGGATGCCCGACTGCGTGACGGCAACCCTATACCACGAGCCAGCAGATAGTACGGAGGGACTTTGGGCGAATGTTGTATAGGGTAGCAGCATGCTCCCGAGGAGCAATAAGATGCCTAGATAGCACCGACAGCAGTAGTACCACTTTTCAAACACATTCTTCCACCAAAGCATGGGCTGGGATTGTATAACGACGATTAGAAGCTTTTTCTACACAGAGAACCCGGGTCCGTCGTAGGGGACCCCGCACGAATTCTCTTTTCTGGAAAACGAAATTTTCACCCTCTTTTAGGTGTAGTAGCGTTTTTTTATTAATCTCATGGTCGCGGGTGTCATACCGCGCAAGCGCCTGCACCAGTGCATAATCACTACCCGTTGATGCCTTCGGCTCTAGTGCGTAGCGCCTTAATGGAGTCAGAACATCTTCGGGAAAATAGGTTTCGTGCAGGACTGGCAGCAGCAGATTTCGGAAAGCTTCCTTCCATTCTTTGCCGTGCGGGGCTACGCGTTTGGTTGGGTACGTAGCATAAACAACGTGGTGAGCTATCTCATGAAGATAAGTAATGAGAAAGCTGTAAGGATTAAGATCAACGTTGACTGTGATACGGGGTCGTTGGTGCGGCCGCTTCGTGAAGTCACCAAGGCGCGTGCGCCGGGGGCGTACAACGCGTAGCTCAAACTGATGCTGCTTCCACAGGTCTATGCAGTAAGCTGCGGTCGGAGCAGGAACATAGGAGGCCAAAGAATCTTTTTCTTTCATCCCCCTAAATAAAAAAAGATAGCTCTATTTTCATAGAGCTATCTTTAAGTTGACTGAAACCAATGATTACAAAGAATCAAGAGTCATAGCAGAATCAACAGGCATAGTATCAACAGCCATTGTGGTATCAACTTCCATCATAGTGGCAGTTGAATCAGTGGCAGCCTCTTCAGCAGGCTTGCTAGTACATGATGCGAAAGCGATCATACCAGCTACAAATGCGAATGCAAGTACTTTTTTCATTTTTTGGGTGTTTTTAAGGTTTCGTACACAAAAGTAATACTTAAATCCGGAATGCAAAGAAATGTCTATTGTATTTTTCTAAGAACTTAGAATTTCCTTAGAAAATAATGCACTTGCTTGTTTTTGTACAAGGCTACGAGAAAAATAGCCCATTATATGTTATAAAATTTTTACAGAATTCTGATTAAAAGCCCGCACGCATTGTGCTATTTCAGGAAGAAGATCAGGATTTTGCTCAATTCCATTGCCTACCACAATAATATCAGCTCCTGCTTTGAGGGCTACGTAGGCTTTTTCGCCGCTATTGATACCTCCACCCACTATGAGGGGAGTATCGGTGGCAGTGCGTACCGCGGCGATGATGGTATCGGGTACGGGGTGTCGGGCTCCACTGCCGGCATCGAGGTACATATACCGCAGTCCGAGCATTTCACCGGCTATGGCTGTGCATGCGGCCACACTTGGTTTATCACTGGGGATAGGGAAAGTATTACTCATATAAGATACCGTGGTGAGCTTACCACTCTCGATAAGCATATAGCCCGTAGGAAGTATTTCAAGGTTGCTTTGGCGAAGAAGGGGAGCGGCGATGACGTGTTGTCCAATGAGCAGCTCAGGGTTACGTCCCGAAATTAACGAAAGGAGTAAGATGGCATCCGCTTTGGGTTCAATGTGCAGGCTGTTTCCAGGAAAAAGAATGGCTGGTATAGTAGTATACTGATGGATAGCATCCACGAGCTGATCGATTGCGTAATGTGTGATGAGGCTGCCTCCCACAAAGAACAAATCGACTCCATTCGAAGTGGCCTTATTAAGGAAGCCCGGAAAAGAAGCAAGGTTTATCTTATCCGGGTCGAGCAATACGGCAAAAGATTTTTTTTGCTCCGCGCGATTTCTCTGTAACAGGTTCGCTATCTTATGATTCTTTTGGTGCATCCGATTTGGTCTGTGCTGCTATGTAGTTAGAGAATTGCTGGCGGGCCCACCCCGAGACAAGAGTCCACGCAAGGCCTTGCAGAGCCTTACCAATTTTGAAATCTGATTCTGACTTTATCTTTTGAATCTTCGGAGGAGTTTTTGCTACTATTTCTTTTTCTTCGAATTCCTCTTCATCGTCTGCTTTGGGCAAAATGGTTTCCAGCAATAAATAGACTCCGGCAATAATCCCACCAATCACAAGAGCCTGCTTTCCGTAAAGGGTGGTGTTGGTTTGCAGTTCTTGCCATTGTGCATCAAGTTTCTGACGATAGCCGTCTACCGTTTCACGCAACTCCTCTTTTTTGCGAAGGGTATCAGAAGAAAACGGTTTGGAATGCTTTGGTGAAAAACTCATAAGGCTGTGTGGGTAAGGGAGTTTATTTAGCGTTAAAATTATTTAAAAGTAATAAATTGACGATACATGGCGGTATGTAAAGGGTGATTTAAGGCTCAGAAGGCTGGTTGGTCTGTACGATCTTGTTAGCTACTAGTCGTAATAGAGAGAGCCACTTGGGCCGGTAGGCAAACCATATCGTTGTAAGTATGATAAAGAACATCAATATGATTAGGTACCCGGCGTAGCTACTGCCGAGCCAAATATTGAGCCCAATCGAAATCATAATAACAACCAATAAGAGCACAATCATAATAAATAAAGCACCTAAGAACAGATACACTAACTTTAGTATTACCTGTTCAAACTTATCCCGGGTATCAATTTGAATCAGTTCGAGCCTAGATTCGAGATACTTAAAGATGGTTTCTCTGATCTCGTCAATTTGTCGAAACATAACAATCAGATTTGAGTGTAACACTACCTCTGTGGTAGTTCAGGATGTGTGTAAGTTACAAGGTAAGGCTTGCTAGTCTAAAAACAAACCAAGTATCCCTGAAATTACGGAGACGATTAATCCGAAAAGTAGCGCGGAGATAAAGTCATTCACGGCAAAACCATCTACAATGCTGGCAGCAAAGTAAATGATGATAACGTTGATGACGAAATAAAACAGTCCAAGGGTGACGATAGTAATCGGTAGCGCCAGGATCTGTAATACGGGCTTTATAAACGTGTTGAGTACGCCTAGTACAATGGCTGCGACAAAAGCAGTTGTCACATTAGAAACCACAACGCCATCCAGAACGTTAGCGGCCACAATGATGGCTATGGTACTTATTACTAAGCGAATCAAAAGTTTCATAGGAAGGAAGATTATTGGTGACGACTACGAAGTACGCCAATAACTTCGTCTAAATCAATATTTTTGTGTTCGAGCAAAACAAGCAGGTGAAACAACAGATCAGCTACTTCTCCCTTGAACAGGTCGTCGTTATTGTCCTTGGCTTCAATAACTACTTCTACGGCTTCTTCACCAACTTTCTGGGCTATTTTGTTAACTCCTTTTTTAAAAAGGGAGGTAGTATAGGACGATTCTGATGGGTTATTTTTACGGTCACGGATGATTTGCTGTTGCAGATAGTTTAGGAACTGCGCTTGTCCGATGTTGATCTCATCAAAGCAGGTATCCGCACCAGTATGGCAGGTAGGGCCAGCCGGAACTGCCTTGATCAGGATGGTATCTCCGTCGCAGTCGGTCAGGATATCCTGTACGTGCAGGAAGTTGTCGGAGGTTTCTCCTTTGGTCCAGAGGCGCTGCTTGCTCCGGCTAAAAAACGTTACTTTTTGCTCGGCTCTGGTTTTTTCGAGCGCTTCGGCATTCATGTAGCCTAGCATCAGTACTTTACCAGTGGCGCTGTCTTGCACTACAGCAGGGAGGAGTCCGTCGGGTGATTTTTGAAAATCTAAGTTCATACTCAAGGGGCAGGCAATTTGCCTTATTTCTTTTCAGTTGTTTTTGTTAAACGGGTAGTAAGCCCATACTACTTTGTCATCCGCATTGGAAGGCCCTGCTTTTGCAGGTAGCTTTTCAGATCGGGAATATCAATTTCCCGGAAGTGAAAAATACTCGCGGCCAGTCCGGCGTCGGCTTTTCCGGTAGTGAATACCTCCTGAAAGTGTTCCATGGTACCCGCACCGCCCGAGGCAATGACCGGGATGTTGGCATTACCCGAAATGATGGCGGTCAGTTCGAGCGCAAAGCCGGCTTTGGTACCGTCGGCATCCATGGAGGTGAGCAAGATTTCGCCGGCTCCCCGGTCTTCTACTTCCTTGGCCCAGGCAATGGTACGTAGCTCGGTGGGTTTGCGGCCCCCGTGGGTATGTACAATATGGTCGCCGCCGGCTTCGGGGAAGTCTTCGATGTGGGGTACGTAGCGTGTATCAATGGCTACTACGATACATTGGCTGCCAAACTCCAACGCCAGTTCATTGATCAGAGCAGGGTTTTTGACCGCCGCCGAGTTGATCGAAACCTTATCGGCTCCGGCGTGCAGCAGCGCCGATACGTCAGCAATAGACGAGATACCACCACCCACCGTAAAAGGAATGTTGATGGTATGAGCTACGCGCCGTACTAGTTCGGTAAAGGTTTTACGGCCGTCTACGGTCGCCGTAATATCCAGAAAAACCAGTTCGTCGGCACCGTGTGCGGCGTAAAGTGCGGCAAGCTCCACCGCATCGCCGGCGTCGCGCAGGTTCACAAAGTTTACGCCTTTAACCGTGCGGCCGTCTTTTACGTCGAGACAGGGAATAATCCGTTTTGTCAGCATCAGAAATTCAGTTTACGTAAATCGTCCAGGCTTACCCGTCCTTCGTAGATGGCCTTGCCCACGATCACTCCGTAGAGGTTCATGTCGGCTAGTTTATAGATATCGTCGAGGTTGCTTACCCCACCGCTCGCCACGATGTTGAGGTCGGGGCAGCGATCCTGTAAGTTGCGGTAGAGGTCAAACGACGGCCCTTGCAACAAACCGTCTTTGGCGACGTCGGTACTGATGATGTACTTCACGCCTTTGGCTACGTATTCTTCCACAAAATCATAGACCCATAGTTTGGTGCCTTCCTCCCAGCCGCTCACCGCAATTTTTTCATTTTTGGCGTCAGCGCCCAAAATAATTTTATCGCCGCCGTATTGGCTGAGCCAACTTTCAAACAAATCGGGTTGTTTTACGGCTACGCTTCCGCCGGTAATCTGCTTGGCTCCGCATTCAAACGCTACCCGGATGTCTTCTTCTGACTGCACACCGCCACCGAAGTCGATGTGTAGTCTCGTTTTAGAAGCAAGGGCTTCGAGTACCTTCCAATTAATGATCTTTTTGGCTTTGGCGCCGTCGAGATCTACCAAATGTAGGCGGGTCAGCCCGGCATCTTCAAACTCCTTGGCTACTTCCAGCGGTTTCTCGTTGTATATTTTCTTTTGGTCGTAATCTCCTTGGGTCAGGCGTACGCACTTCCCATCAATGATATCTATGGCAGGTATAATATACATGGACTTACATTTTTAGAAAATTGTTGAGTATTGTTTCGCCCACGTCGCCACTGATTTCGCAGTGAAACTGAGCGGCGTAAAAATTGTCTTTGTGGAGTAGTGCGCTAAACGGACGGATGTATTCGCAGCTAGCAATGGTATAGTCACAAATGGGTGCGGCAAAGCTATGCACAAAATATACGTAGGCATTTTCAGGAACATCCCGCAAGATACCATCCTTATACTCATAAATATTATTCCAGCCCATGTGGGGTACTTTAAAGCCGGGAGTGGTAGGAAAGCGCTGTACATCCACGTCAAATATACCCATGCAGGTGGTATCGTTTTCTTCGGAGTAGCGGCACATGAGTTGCATGCCTACGCAAGTACCGAGTACGGGTTGTGTCAGCGACGGAATCAACAGGTCAAGCTTTTTGCTTTTCAGGTAGGCCATGGCGGTACTTGCCTCACCAACCCCCGGAAAAATCACCTTATCGGCCGAGCGGATCTCCTCCTCATCGTCGGTGTAAAGGTAGCTCACGCCAAGGCGGTCGAGGGCATACATGACCGACTGCACATTACCGGCGTTGTACTTAATAATGACGGTTTTCATTGTAGCTTATTAGTGGTTAGGTAGTGAACTGCTTTGGAACTCCTTCTAAACAGTCTGATTGGGCCTAGTCTCTCTCAATGATTTTATAGAAATAGTTCTAACTACCTGATTGCTAAAACCAGATACCTGAAAAACAAAAATGAAGCCCGACTCGGTTAGGAATCGGGCTTCGGGGGTACTATGTATTCAACCTTATTACACCATTTTATTTGCAAAAACAAACCACCCAAAACCCTATCCAAGAACGCTATGATAGGTGTGATGATATGTTTTTGCTGTTATCGTGCCACAAAGGTAAGTAAACTTTTTGAAGGAATGCAGAAAAAAATAGTTAAAAAAGACTACCCTGAACTACCTGTGGACGTATGATAGGAGGCTCTATGGAAAGTTCAATTTTTGAGTTTAATTGTTCAATCCAGTAGTTGGTTAATTCGGGGGCTAGTAGGTTTTCTCCGCAGTGAATAAAGATGTAGGCTTTCTGTAATCCTTGCCCAAACCAGTCGGCTAGGCGATCTACCCAGGCGTCGGCGCGAGTGTAATCCGTAGGGTGCAGTTCGTTGCCAACAAATCGGAGTACCACCGTGGGGGTGGTCAGGCACATGTGCAGTACATCCCGGCGACCGGCCACGTCAGACATCACGGTACCGATACCCCGCTCCCGGAAAAGTTCTATGGTGCGCTGCCAGGTGGTTTCGTCGGTAAACCAGCTGGGGTGCCGAAACTCGACCGCGATGGGGAAGCCCTCGGGCAGGGCTTTTAAGAAATTTTCGAGGGCCGCCACCTTAGAAGTATCAAAGGAAGGCCCTAGTTGCAGAAAGGTCGTGCCTAGTGTATCGCCTAGTCCAAGTACAGCATTCACAAACTGAGTACTCGGCAGGATTACATTGACTAGCTGCGCATCGTGGCTGATGGCTTGCGGCCATTTGGGGCAGTACCGAAAGCCCTCGGGGGCCGTGTCACGCCAACGCTCGATGGTAGCTTCCGAAGGTATCTGGTAATGCGTCACGTTCAGTTCGATGGTATTGAACTGTCGGGTGTAGTGGTACAGGAACTCCTTGTCTTTGGCGTTAGACGGATAGATTTTGCCCACCCAGTCCTTATTGGCCCAAATCGGCGGGCCGATGTAGACTTCTTTATTGGAAGTTGGCTCGGCGCTTTTCAACACTTCCGTCGTGAATTGGTGCGTGAACGGGAGGGTGAAGTCTACGTTTTCTACGTTTTCTATATTTTCTAGCTTGCCGAAGTCCATTGGAAATCAATTTTGAATTAGTGAGGGGTCCGCCCCCGCAGTGATAGAATGAGTGAATGGTGGAATAGTCGGCTTTGTATATTGGGCTGTTTTCCAGCCTCTATTACAAACAAAAGTATGCCAGAAAAAGTCACGGGTGCTTGAATTGAGCCAAGGGAGGCAAGGGGGAGGTCCGCTGATGAACGTAATAGGCCGTCAATTTTGAAAAGTGGGAAGTGAACTAGTTTGAGAACAATTGCCTATCTTGTGAAGGCTGAATAACTTTTAACAATAGAAAAAGTACGACATCAAAAATACAAGAAATTCTATAAATAGTTCTAATAAATACAAAAAGTACGACAAAGCTTTCGTATATACAGGAGTTGGTGGCAAGCATAAAATTGTACTCGTAGGGCGACTGCCTCTATTCTGTAACTCGACACATTATTAATTCATTGGACTTATTCAAAATATTTAATTTTTAGGTACTTTGACAATTTTTGTGGTTAAGTTGAACTATGCAAGAAACAGACTTCTATCAAGCCCTGCTATCGCTTCCTGATTTGGTCATTGACGGCGTCGAACTGTCGCCCAATCGCATCACGCTTTCCTGCCACACCAGCACCCCACAGCAGGCTTGCCCGCTCTGCCTCCGGCCCACCGCTCAGGTCAACCAGCACACCCATCGGCAGGTGCGCGACCTGGACATCTCGGGCCGCCAATTATGGCTGGCAGTACGGATGCGGCAGTTCTTCTGCCCTGACTGCGGGCGACACTTCACCGAGCGGCTGGCCTTCGCCGAGCCGGGCAAGAGCCACACCCACCGCCAGGAAAACGGGGTCGCCCGGCGATGGATCTTCGACTGCTGTGCCAAGCAACCCTTCACCCAGGTCGGCGCGCTGCTCGACGTGAACGCGAAGACCGTCGAGCGAATCTACTATCGGCAGGTGCAGGCCCGTCTCGACCTGCCCGCCCGCTATGCCGCCGTGCGGCGTCTGGGCATTGACGAACCGGGTGGCCGGAGCCATCGCCCACCGCAAGGGCAAGGGCAGCTACTGCTGCGTGCTGGTCGACCTGGACAAAAACATCGCCCTGGACATACTTCCCAAACGCACGAAGAATACCCTGATTGCTCACTTTGAACAGCTTGGCCCGCAATTCTGCGCCCAGATCCAGTCGGTCAGCTTCGATATGTGGCCGGCCTACAGCACCATTAGCAAGCGCTTCTTCCCCCAAGCCGTCCATGTCGTCGACCGCTTTCACCCGGGCCGCCGCTGCGGTAGTCAAGCCCCTTAATAGAGTACTCGACGTTTTCCGACGCAAGCTACGCCGGGAGCAGCCTGAGGTCGAGGCTTTTAAGGACATCAATCGGACCGCCGATGCGGTGGGACCTCTTCAAGGCCCGGCCCACGACCGCCCAGCAGGTCAGGCTACAGGCGGCCTTCGCCTTCAGCCCGCTGTTGGGCCAACTGGTAAGCTTACGCGACAACTTCCATCTGCGCTTCGCTTCGGCCAACAGCCCCGACGAGCTCGAACACTCGCTGACCGAGTGGATCATCGAGGCGAAGACCTTCAGGCAGCGTAGCCTGATCGACTTCATTCACACGCTTTCCAACTGGCTCAGGCCGATCGCCAACTTCGCCCACCAGGGATTGACCAACGCAGCCACCGAGGGACTCAACAACGTCATCAGGTACGTCAAGCGCATCAGTTATGGACTGCCCAAATTCGAACACCTCAGGCTCCGAGTTTTAGCGCAGGCACTGTGACCACAAAAATTGTCA
>Ga0105055_10004164_pt1 | contig 21413 bp, 11 predicted proteins | sample BON03_FD_78090 | JGI IMG/M metagenome (GOLD analysis project Ga0105055, IMG submission 78090) | Freshwater microbial communities from Lake Bonney liftoff mats and glacier meltwater in Antarctica - BON-03 | ecosystem: Environmental > Aquatic > Freshwater > Ice > Glacier meltwater | place: Lake...
CCCCCCCCAAAAACCAAACAACCCAACAACAAACAACAAAACAAACAGCTACGGCTTCAACATGTCCGTCATCAAGGACCTCGCCATGGCCGAGCCCCTCGTCGACGTGGTCGAGCCGACGCAGGTGGTCACCGACCGGCCCTGCCTGCTGCACTCGCTCGACCTCGCCGCCATGCCGCCCGCCGAGGGGCAGGCCGCCGGCTTTGCCTCGGCCTTCTCGGCGCCGTTCGAGCTCACCGCCGCGTCAAACAACTACGTGCACGCGCTTGTGGCCTACTTCGACGTCGAGTTCAGCGCGTGCCACAAGCCGCTGCGCTTCTCGACGGGCCCCGAGGCGCGGCCGACGCACTGGAAGCAGACGGTTTTCTACTTGGAGGACGCCCTGGTCATCAGAAAGGGCGAGAGCGTCCGCGGCACCTTTTCTTGCCGGCCCAACGCGCAGAACCCGCGCGACCTGGACATCGAGATCGAGTACGAGCTCAACGGGGCGGTGTGCCAGGCCAAGCGCAAGCAGAGCTACCGCATGCGCTGATGGATGCGCAAGGCGCGCGCGCGCATGTGTGCGTGCGTGTTGCTTCCGGCGCGTTTTTTTTCTTTTTCAAATCTCGCGTTTCCATTTCGGCGCTTCTCCCTTCTGTGGCCCTTTCTCCTTCTCACTCGACCCTTCTCGAGGCACCGGCGCGCGGAACGCCGCCCCTCCTACGCCCGCCTCCCTTTCCCCCCCCTCCCCCCCCCCCGCTCCTTTCCGCCCTCTGCGCGGTCGGCCTGCCGGCAACGACGGCGCCGGCGAGCGACGAAGAACAACCCCTCACAAACGGCGCCGACCCACCATGGCCCGCCGCTTTTGGACGGCGGGCCTATCTGTTTTTACCACGTCGTGCTCGTACCGAGTCTTCTTGCCTCCCTTGACTACTGTGTGTATGTTGAGTTTTTTTGTTTTTTGTTTTGGGCGCTCTCTCGGCTTTCTTTTCCCTTTCTTTCCAGAAAACGTAACCAATCCTTTTCCTTTTCCCTCCTGCGACGAAGCAAGCGACCAGCGACCAGCGTGACTAGCTATCTTTACGCCGTCCGTCGTCGAAAACACCTAGATCGAACCGACACAATGAAACGGACCATCCTGAAACGACAGAGAGATCAGTAAAGCGATCGAGGGCCGCTAGCGAATAACGCAGCGCAGGCGGGCAGGCGGGCAGGCCCGTCGGCGTGCGCGTGGGCTATGCGGCAAAATCTCCCTTCGTCTGACCTCTGTTCTCCCTCTTCAACCGACCACGATCAAACTCTGTTCTGCGCTAGTCGTATTTCGTCTGACACTCAGCACCTGATTGCCTGAACGCCTCGTCGCAAACTTTACCGAACGCGACAGAATCAACGAGAACCCACGAGCGCTGCTATTTTTGTTTCTTTCGGGTTCGTGGAGAGGAACCGAAAAGCTCCCAAGCGTGTGCGCGCGCGGCGTCCGCCAGCGGCGAATGAGCAGGATGGTGCGGACGACTATCGTGACGCCGCGTCGACGGGGCATCCGCGCGCCGGCGCTGCTTTTTCGTTGCTGCGCGCTCGGCCTGCTGCTCGTCGCCGGCGCCGCTGCGGCGCCCTCGCGGGACGGCAAGAGCGGCGGCGGCGGCGGCGAGCGCAAGCGCACCGGCAGCGGCAGCGGCGGCATGGAGCGTGACCGCGGCCGCGAGGCAAAGAAGGACAGCCGGAGCAAGGCGCGCGCCGACAGGAAGCGCGAGCCCGCGGTCGCGTACAAAAACATCACGGCGTACTCCTGGGCGCCCAACCCGCCGGCCGCCGCCGCCCCCTTTTTCTCCTCGTTCCCCGAGGTCACCCCGGGCAGCCCCTGGGCCATCCCTTCGCTGCTCGAGCGCCCGCCCCTGGCCGTCTCCTTCGGCGGCGCCGGCGCCCGCGCCGCCCCCCTGGCATACGGCTGGGCGCGCGCCCTGTCGCGCATGGGCGTGCTCCCCCGCGCGCGCCACCTGTCCGCCACGTCCGCCGCCGCCTGGCTCGCCGCGCCCTACTGCTACCGGGGCGGCGGCGGCGGCGGCGGCGGCGACGACGACACCTTTTTCGGCTCGTGGCTGCAGCCAGAGTCGCTGGGCCCGACCACCGCGGACCTGGCGGGGACCCTCTCCGCCGGTAGCTGGGGCGGCGCCGTGGCGGGCAAGGCCGTGGGCGGCGGCGGCGGCGCCGCCGCTGCCTCGGGCGGCGGCGGGACGCTCGGCGCCCTGCTCGCGTCCGCGCCGCCGCCCCTCGTGCCGCAGGGCGCGGTGACGCCCTGGTCCGCGGACGTGGCCGCGGTGTATTTGCGGCCCTTCCGCCTCGACGCGTCCGCCTCGCCCACGGCCGTCGGCACGGCCGCGTCCGACAGCGCCGGGCGCGCCGCAGAGAGCCAGGACGGGGTCGCCGCCGCGCTGGCCTCGGCGGCCGAGGGCGGCGGCAGCGTCGGCAGCCCCTTTTTGCTCGACGCCATCCGCGCGACGCGCGACGGCGGGCTGTTGGGCCTGGTGGGGGCGGCGTTCGAGGCGACGCAAAAGCCGCAGGGCGCAGACGCGGGTGCGACGGCGGGCGGCGGCGGCGGCGGCGGCGGCAGGAGGACCGCCCCGCCCACGTTTGACGCGTCGCGGGGCCTCGGCCGCCCCTTTCCCATCATCGTCGCCACCGCCGACGGCGACGCGCCCTTTTTCGAGCTGACCCCTCTCTACGCCGGCTCGCCCGCCGGCGGCGGCGTGCTCGTCGAGCCCTTTGGCGCCAACGCGCGCATGAGGCCGGCGGCTGTTCGGGAGATCAAAGAAGCGGCGCGGCTGGCTTGGGAGGGCGAGCAGCGCGCGGCGCTGCCGCCGGCCCTCGCCGGCGCCGCCGCCGCCGGCAACGCCACCCTCTCTGGCGCCGCCGAGCCGCCGCCGCTGCCCGAGCGCCCCGCCGACATGCCCTACGTCCTGGCGCCGGGCCCGCTCGGCGGCGCGGGGGGCGGCGGCGCCGTCGAGCTGCCGCTGCAGTCGCCCGCCGGGCGTGGCGCCCAGCCCCTCTCCCTGGCGGCGGTCGTCGGCGCCGCCTCGGCCCCGCTGCCCCAGCAGCCCCAGCAGCAGCAGCAGCAGCAGCAGCAGGTGTACCTGCCCGCGTCCGCCACGCTCGGCGGCGCCTGGACCGCGCTGTCCGAGGGCGCCGCCACCGACGGCACCGCCGTCCTTGCCGCCCTCCGCCGCGCCCCCACGCACCTCGTCGCCTGCGTCAGCGCCGCGTCGCTCGACCCGGACGTGCCCGCGGCCGCGTGGGCCGCGTCCGAGCCCGCCGTGGCCGCGCTCTTTGGCGCGGGCGCCGCCGACGCTGCCTCGTCCTCGTCCTCGTCGTCGTCCTCATCGCCGTCCGCCGCGTCCGCCAAGGACCCCAGCGGCCTCGAGGCGCAGCAGCAGCAGCGCCAGCAGCGGCAGCGGCAGCGGCGGCAGCAGGTCTTCCCCCGCGCCGACTACGAGCTCTTTTACACGGCGATGCGGCGCGCGTGGCTCCAGGGCGCCGAGGGCGGCCCCTCGGCCGTAACCGGCTTCAAGGACGGCCCCGCGGCCCCCCTGCGCCTCGCCCCCGCGCAGGCCGCGAGGACGGCGGCGCCCGTGTTCCGCACGCGCCACGCCGTCCTGCCCAACGCCCTCGCGGGCGTGCGCGGCGGACACGACGTCGAGGTGCTGTGGGTCGTCAACGCGCGCTCGGGCGCCTTCGAATCGCGCCTGCCGGCCGCTGTCCGCGCGCTGGTGCAGGGCGGCCGCAGCGTCCGGGGGTCGGTCTCGATGGATTTTCCCTTCGTTGCCTCGGCCGCGTCCGCGTCCGCGCCCGAGATCGTGGCGCTGCTGTCGCAGCAGGCCGACTGGCAGCTGCGCGAGGGCGTGGAACGGGTGGCCGCCTTTGTCGACGATGTCCGGCGGGCGGAGCAGCGGCGCGCGCGCGCGGCGGCGTGCCCTGCTGCTGCGGGTGCGGGTGCGGCGGCGGCGGCTGCGGTCAAGGCAAACGCGCCCTGATTCGACTTTCCAGTCGGAACAGCTTTCACCCACGACAAACGACGACGCCAACGAGAACGACGAGAGACCATTCTGCTCCATCAATCCATCATTAATCCTGGAATGCAGAACCACTACCCCTCCTCGTCCTGCCCGTCCCCCTCACTCCGCCGACGCCGCCGCCGCCGCCACCGTCGCCCCCCTCCGGATCCGCCCCCGGATCCGCCCCGCCTCGCCCCCGGCTCCTCCCGTCCTCACCCTGTTGCGTAGCCGCCACGTCCCCCCCCCGGATCCACCCCCGCTCGCGCCCGGCTCCGCCGCCTCCTGCCGCGCAGGCCCGCCCCCTCGACGCCGGCGACCAGCTTGCGCGCGGGCATCGCCGCCCCGAGCGCCGCGCCCCAGTCGCCGCACGCGTCGTACGCCAGCAGGCACGCCACCACGTCCGACACGTTGAGCACCGGACGCTTGGACGCGCCCGGCTCGCTCAGGCGGCCGAGCGCGCCGCCCCCCCCGCCGGCGGCCGCGGCGGCGGCGGCGGCCTCGGCCACGGGCAGCCGGCGCGCTTCGAGACCGTGCCGCGCGGCGAACGCGAGGGTCAGGCCCTTTTTGACGGTGCGGTCGACGATGCCGCCCACCACGTAGACGCACGAGCGGTCCAACGGCCGGCCGTCGAGCGGGAGAGGCAGCGCCGCGTCGGGCGACAGGACGACGAGTCTGCGCGCGCCGCCTCCGCCTCCGCCGCCGCCGCCGCCGCCGCCGCCGCCGGGAAAAACCTCGAGCAGGGGCGCCTCGCGCCGGTCAAGCAGCGGCCACGCCCCGGCGCCCGTGCGCGCCGCGAAGGCCGCCAGCGCGCCGCCGTACGAGGTGGCGAACAGGCGCGCGGGTGAGGCTGCCCGGCGGTTGGCCGACACGCAAAGCTCGAGCTGCTTGGCGAGGCTGCGGATGGCCTTTGGGGCGTGGAGGGGCGCGGCGGCGGCGTCAGTTGGCGCGGCGGGGGTGGTCGGCGACTCCACGCCGCCGCCGTCGGGCTCGTAGGCGCAGTCGACGGCGATGAAGAGGGCAGCGTCCTCGTTTTCCGCGAGGGCGGCGAGCGCCGCGCGTCGGGCGTCGGCCCCTCGTCGCCCGCGCTCGCGCCGCTCCTCGAGATCCTCCGCGCTCAGCTGCGGTCCCGTGGCCCGCCGGGCGCGCCGGTTCGCGCGGTCGCGCTCGTGCCGCATGCGGTTGTACGCGACGCGGCGGATGGCCTCGGCTTCGAGGGCCGCCGTTCTCTCGCGCTCGCCGCCGCTGTCGCCGGCGCCGGCGCCGGCGCCGGCGCCGGCGTCGGCGTCGGCGCCGGCCGCGCGCGCCGCGGACGCGCCGGCGTGGCGATGGCGCGGTTCTTCTTGCTCCCGGCAGCGTGCGCTCGCGACCGCGTGGCTCGCTGGAGCTGCCGACGCGGCCGTCCGGACCCCCTGCGCGTCCCATTGAGGCGGCGCCCACATTGGGACTTTCTCCTCCTTTCCGCGCGCGAGTTTCTTTTTCTTTTTTGGGGGAGAAAGGAGAGGGGAGAGGGGAGAGGGGAGAGGAGGGGAGGTCGGGGGCAAGTGAAAAGTCCTCTTGCTCCCAGCACAAAAAGCCAACATCCAGCCTGGCGCGACGTCCCCATCCATCGCGGACCACCGCGCAACCCATCGACAACAACGAACAAACTCCAACGCGAAGAAGAAAGAGAGAGACGAACAAATTTTTTGCTCCTCAACTTGAAACGCAAAACTTCCTCTCACCTGTTTCCTCCCGCTCTCCCGACGCGCCAGACGGAGGCGCGGAGACAGCGGACGATCTCTCTTGTGACCCTTGCCGACCGCTTCGCCGGCGCACGGCCGCGGGGAGCCCTCTCTCTCTCCCTTTTGGAGAGCGAAGGAAGAGAGAGGGACGGTTGACGGGAGAACTCTTCCTCTCCTCCCTCGCGCGCGCAGGGACGCCTTCCCTCTCTTGCCTCTTTGCGCGACCGACGACTGGGCGCCCCCCTCATCATCGCCTGAGCGCGCAGCGGCGGCCCCCCCGAGCCATGGCCTCCACCATGGAGCGCAGCTGCACGATGCTGGTCGCGACCGACCGGCTCGCCGCCACGACGGCGCAGGAGGTGAAGGCGGCGCTCGAGACGGGCGACGCCGAGGCCAAGGCGTTTGCGCTGCAGCGCGCGATCGGCATGCTGCTGGCGGGCGAGCCCATCAGCGGGCTGTTCATCTCGATCGTGCGCTTCGTGCTGCCCAGCGAGGACCACAACGTGCAGAAGCTGCTGCTGCTCTACCTGGTGCGTGGTGTTTTTTCCGTCGGCGCCGTTTTGATCGGGGCGAGAGAGGGCGCGGGGGCAAGGGGGGTTGAATCTGAGCCCCGGGCTTTGCGCGAGACCTCGGCGACTTCCTCGCCTCGCGCCCGCACAACGCCCGCCTCGACGTCGAACACGCACACACAGCAAATCCTGCCTTGCAGCCGCCCCCGCCACCGCGCCCCTTGTCTCACAAAAAAACACCTCCCGTCCCGCCGAAACCACAAACACCCAACACCAAACCAAAACCAAACCAACCGCCAAAAAAAAACCCAAACGAAAAAAACCCACAGGAGGCCATCCAGAAGACGGACGGCCAGGGCAAGCTCCTGCCCGAGATGATCCTCATCTGCCAGAACCTGCGCAACAACCTGCAGCACCCCAACGAGTACGTCCGCGGCGCCACGCTGCGCTTCCTCTGCCGCATCCGCGAGGAGGAGATCCTCGAGCCGCTGGTGCCGTCCATCCTGGCCAACCTGGAGCACCGGCACAGCTACGTGCGGCGCAACGCGGCGCTGGCCGTGGCGGCCGTGTACCGCCTGGCGCGCGGGGAGCTGCTGCTGGCCGACGCGCCCGACCTGGTTGAGCGATTCCTGGCCACCGAGCAGGACGTCTCCGCCAAGCGCAACGCTTTCCTCTTCCTGGCCGCGCACGCGCCCGACCGCGCCGCGCGCTACCTCTTCTCGCACGCGGAGCAGCTGCCCGTGTGGGGCGAGCCCCTGCAGCTGGCCGTGCTCGACCTGGTGCGCCGCGCCGTGCGCAAGCAGCCCGAGCACAAGGGGCGCTACATAAAGGTCGTCCTGGCGCTGCTGCAGGCGTCGTCGACGGCCGTGGTGTACGAGTGCGCGGCGACGCTGACGGCGCTGTCCGCCGCGCCGACCGCCGTGCGCGCCGCGGCCTCGTGCTACTGCCAGCTGCTGGTCAGCGTGTCGGACAACAACGTCAAGCTGATCGTGCTCGACCGCCTGGGCGAGCTACGCGCGCGCCACCGCGACATCGTGCAGGACGTTTTGCTCGATGTTTTGCGCGCGCTCTCCACCCCCTCTCGCGACGTGCGCGCAAAGACCCTGGCCTTGGCGCTCGACCTGGTGGGCCCGCGCAACGTGCAAGAGGTGGTGGCCGTGCTCAAAAAAGAGATCGGGCGGGCGCAGGCGGCCGCCGCCACGCACAGCGACGACCGCGCGCCCGAGTACCTGCAGATGCTGGTCGAGGCGGTGCACGCGTGCGCCACTAGGCACCCCGAGGTGGCCGCCTCCGTGGTGCACCTGCTGATGGACTTTTTGGGGGACGCCTTCTCGCCCGCCGCCGCGCTCGACGTGGCCGTGTTTGTCCGCGAGATCTGCGCGGCCAACGCGCCGCTGCGCCCCTCGATCGTCGAGCGGCTACGCGACGCGCTCCCGGGGGTGCGCGCGCCGCGCGTGGCGGCGACGGCCCTCTGGGTGCTGGGCGAGTACTCGCTGGGCGCCGACGAGGTGGCGGCGGCGCTGGCCGTCGTGCACGCGGGCCTGGGCGCGCTGCCGCTGGTGGCGCCTTGCGGCGGCGGCGGGAACGGGAACGGCGGCGGAGCGAACGCGAACGGCCGCGCGTCCGAGCCGAGCGGCGCCGCCGACCCCGCGTCGCCCGGCGCCCGCGGTGCCGGCGGCGGTGGCGGCTTTGGCGAGGACGAGCCCGCCTCGCCCGCGGCCGCCGCCGCCGCCGCCATCCCTGTGAGCAAGCGCCCCGCGGTGCTGGCAGACGGCACCTACGCCACGCAGGCGGCCGCGGTCGAGACGACGAGCGCGAGCGCGGCCCTGGCCGCCGAGCGCGCCGCCCCGCCCGCCCTGCGCGCCCTGGTGCTGTCGGGCGACTACTTCGTGGCCGGGGTGGTCGGCGCCACGCTCGCCAAGCTGGTGCTGCGGCTGCGGCGGCTGCAGGAGGAGGAGGCGGCGGCGGCGGCGGCGGCCGGGGGCGGCGGCCTGGGCGGCGGCGGCGCCGCCGTCGCGCCGGCCGACCCGCTGCTGTCACCGCGCGCGGTCAACCGCGCGGCGGCGCTGGCGATGCTGGCGATCACGTGCATGCTGCGGCTGGGGGAGCCGACGCACGGCCACGGGCACGGGCACGGGCACCAGCAGCACCAGCAGCACCACCACCAGGTTGGCGGGGGGGGAGGAGCCGCCGGCGGCGGCGGCGCAGGCGGAGGCGGCGGCGGCGGCGGCGGCGCCCTCCCGGCGACGGCCGTCGTCCCGGGCGTCGGCGTGGTCGATCTCGTGCCGCCCGCCCCCATGGACGACGACACGAAAGGCCGCCTGGCCACCTGCCTAGAGATGCTGGCGCGCGCGCCGGAAGGCGCCGCCGCCGTCGTCCTGGACGAGTGCCGCCTCGCCCTCAGCGCCCTCGCCTCGGACCGCCAGGCCCGCGAGGCGCGCGAGGCCGCCGCAGCCTCGTCCGCCACGGTGGCCCAGCCCGACGACCTGATCGACTTTCAGCACCTGGTCTCCCGCAGGGGCCTCTCGGCCGTCGAGGTCGAGGACGCCCTCGCGACCGACCTGGCGCGCGCGACAGGTCTGGCCGAGGCGGCCGCGGCCGAGGCCAGCCGCACCACCCGCGTCCTGCAGCTCACGGGGCTGAGCGACCCGGTGTACGCCGAGGCGCGCGTGACCGTGCACCAGTACGACATCGTGCTCGACGTGACGCTGGTCAACCGCACGCGCGAGACGCTGCAGGCGGTGCAGCTCGAGCTCGCGACCATGGGCGATCTCAAGCTGGTGGAGCGCCCGCAGCCGCACAACCTGCCTCCGGGAGGCAGCCGCACCCTGCGCGCCAACGTCAAAGTCAGCAGCACCGAGACGGGCGTCATCTTTGGCAACGTCGTGTTCGAGGGCGGCGGCGTCGCTGAGCGCGGCATCGTCGTGCTCGCCGACGTCCACATTGACATCATGGATTACATTTCGCCGGCGAGCGTTCCGGACGCCGCGTTTCGCAACATGTGGGCCGAGTTCGAGTGGGAGAACAAGGTGGCCGTCAGCACGTGCCTCACGGACGTGCGCGCCTTCCTGGACCACATCGTCGCGTCGACCAACATGCGCTGCCTGACGCCCGAGCGCGCCCTGGGCGGCGACTGCGGCTACCTCGCCGCCAACCTGTACGCGCGCTCGGTTTTCGGCGAGGACGCCCTCGCCAACTTGAGCGTCGAGCGGCAGGCCGACGGCCGCCTCGCGGGCTACATCCGCATCCGCAGCAAGACGCAGGGCATCGCGCTGTCGCTGGGGGACAAGATCACGCTCAAGCAGGGCAAGGTGGACCCGCAGCCGGCGGCGGCGTAAAATGGATGTTTGTTGGGTGCTGCTTCTTTTGATGGTACGGCGGGAAGGATCACGGGTTGGTGTTTTTTTTGGAGCGAGGGGGGGGGGCGGCGGGCAAAAGAGGAGAACGGCACAAGAGCACGAAGAAAAAAAAAAAAACGCGAGGGCGCGCGCGTCCGTACTGCTTTTTTTTTTCGTGCAACACATTCCTGCGACTTTTTGGCGGCGCGACGCCCTCTTGTCCTCGGCATCGTGGCCCGCCTTGACAAGGGAGAGAGCAGATGAGGCGTGTTTTGCGGGTCGCGGCGCACGCACACATACCGCCGCCGCTCGTTTCCCCCAGCGCTCGTGGGGCGGGGCGGCGCGCGCGTTTCGACGATACGAAAGAAATAAGTGCTGAAGACACAACACACACAAACATCTCGGGGTCGTGCAACATATGTCATTCTCAATCAATCACCACGTGCGTCCCCTTGTTCCCGCTCACTTGCGCGCCTGCAGCCATTTAGGCACGCCTGGCTTTCCGCCGCCGCCGCCGCCGGCCCCGTCCCCCGCGCCGCCGCCGCCGCCGCCGACGCCCGCGGCCAGCAAGCCCATCGCCCCGCCGCGCCCCGGCCCCAGAGGCGCCGCCGCGCTCGCGGCGGGCGCCTTTCCCTTGCCCTCGCCGTCCCCCGCGCGCGGCCGCCGCGGCCGCAAGGCGGGGACCTCGTCGCTCGCCAGGGCGCGCGCCTCGGCGCGGAGCGAGGCCGGCGGCGGGCCGTGCGAAGAGGCGGCGCGCTGCGCCGACGGCGCCGACGAGCCGACGTGCAGGTTGGCAGCCGGCACGAGGCCCGCCTGGTAGAGCGTGGCGCTCAGGTCCTTGACGACGGCCTTGGGCGGGGCGGTGTACAGGTACAGGGGCAGGCTGTCGTCGTCCTTGCCTTTGTTTTTGTCGCCGCCGCCGCCGCTGCCGCCGCCGGCGACAACGACCGCCCCTCCGCCGCCGCCCACGCCGACGCCCGCCAGCTCTGCCGAGGCCAGCCTCGCCGCCAGCTCCCACACGCTGAACAGCGTGTCCGTCGCCGCGAACTCGGCCTGCGCGATGAACCCGTCGGGGTAGTGCAGCCGCACGGGCACGGGGCCGTACGACTCGGCGCGCCGCGTGGCCGCCGCGTCGCGCTGCGCCTGCGTCGTCAGGTGCGCGCCGGCCTCGCGCTCGCGCCGCCTCTTCTCCGCCGCGCGCTGCGAGAGCGCCCAGTCCTCGGCCGTGAACTGGAAAAAGGCGTCGTCCTCGTCCGCCTCTCCCTGGGCGCCGGGGGCGACCTGCGCGGCGGGCGATGCCGCTCCTGCTGCTGCCGCCGCTGCTGCTGCTGGTCCTGTTGTTGCGGCTGCTTCTGGACCTGCCGCCGCCGCCGCCGCCGCCGCCGCGCTCGCCGCCGCCGCCGCCGCCTTTTTGGCCGCTGCCTCTTGCGCGTCGGCCTGCGCCTCGAGCGCGCGGCGGTGGAAGACGTGCACGGGGAACCTCACGCCCAGCGACGCGAGCGGGCCGCGCGCCGGCGGCGGCGGCGGCGGCGGCACGTCGGCCGACGCGCCAGGGGCGTCGGCGGCGGAAGAGGGGCCCGCCGCTGCCTCTGCCGCCGCCGCCGCCTCTCCTCCTCCCGCCGGGGCCGCCGCCGCCGCCGCCGCCGCCTCCGCCGTCGCCGCCGCTGCGGGCGCCGACGGCCGAGCCACCGCCGCCGCCCCCGCCGCCGCCGCCCCCGCCGCCGCCTTGGCCCCCGAGGAGGGCTTGGCCACCACCTCGAGGCGCGCGCCCGACGGCACGTTTGGCAACAAGCGAAAGGCGAGGTCCAGGTCGACGGGCAGCGGCGCGCGGCGCGCGGGTCCCGCCGGCAGCGCCAGGGTGTGGGACGCCGGGTCGAGCTTGAAGCGCTTGCAGGCGTCCTCGAAGGCCGGGCGGAGGGGGTTCATGGGCATGACCTTGACGGGGAGCTTGGACTCTGTGTGTTTTTGGTGAAAAAGGTAGTGTTGGTTTTTTGTGTGAGGCGTTTGGTTGTTTTAACTAAAAGGGGCGGGCGGGGGCGATCGCGCGCGCGCCCGCGCCGTCGCCACCGAGCGAGCGGGCGGCGCCGATCCTTCTTGTTCGCGCCCCTCTGCGCTCGACCGCCCTTGCCCATCCGACTCACCCGGCGGCCCAAAGTAGGTGATGATCAGCGGCGTCGACATGCTTGCTTTCTGTCTTGCGCGCTGCTGGAGGAGGCGGGAAGGAGGGGGCGCGATCGGAAACTGACGACACCAGTTTTTTTGTGTTGGGACGTGAAGAATTGCTTTGCGTCCACTTGTCGAGGCTCGCGTGCTAGTAGGTTTGTTTGATGTCGAACGTGTGATGCGTTTCTTGTGCGGGGCTGTGTCCCCCCTTTTGCAAAGCTTGGGCGAAGAAAAGAGGATGACATGTTTCCGTGAGGGAACGTCAAACTTTATAAGCCGCGCAAAACACCACAGCCATAGGCGCTCAAACACACAATCGCAGACACCGCATCGATCGATCACACACGCGCCAGCATTCATTGGCACAGCGGCGCGCGTCACACGCAACGGTATCAAGAAAGCTTTCCCCTCAAACTCTCGTTAAGTGCCAGACGTCGCGTCGCTCTCCTTCTACGCACACACGCCGCGGCGCGCGCGCGCGCGGCCAAGAGGGCCCCTTGTGCGTGGTCGTCTATCTCTCCGCCCCGCGACCACCCCCCACGAGATGGCGGCCACGTGCGTGAGCAGCGCCGCGGGCCTGCTCGCGATGCTCGACGACGACAGCGACGAGCTCAAGCGCCACGCGCTCGTCAACCTCGACAAGCTCGTGCCCGAGTTCTGGTACCAGATATCCGGGTCGATCGCGTCCGTCGAGGCCCTCTCCGAGGACGACGACTTTCAGGCGCGCGAGCTCGCGGCGCTGATCGCGTCAAAGGTGAGAGAGAGGAGAGCGGTTTGAAGGAGGTCCTTTCGACCCGCCATTTCAAACACTCACCATCGCCGCAACCAACACACGTGTATCTCCATCGCACACACAACACGACCGCAGGTCTTCTACCACCTGGGCGAGCTCGACTCGGCCCTCACGTACGCGCTGGGCGCCGGCGACCTGTTCAACGTCGACGACCCGACCGAGTACACGCGCGCGCTCGTCGGTAAGGAGGGGAGAGAGGGACGGGAACGAACGACGGCGCGCACGCAAACGAGCGAGCGAGCGCGCTTCTTCGTGTTGGCGAGCTGGGCGGCGTTGCTGGTTGCTTTCTCAGACGTCTTGATGCCTGACGTCTCGCCCCATCTTCTCCACGAAACCCTTCGAAACAAACAAACGACGCGTCGGCCAAAACCAACAAAAAAAACGTGCTCCCCGCCGACGCCCCCCCCCCACAAAAAACCCAACGAAACAAACAACAGCCCGTTGCCTCGACCAGTACTTTGCCCACCGCCAGGCCCACGCCTACCCGCCCGAGGCCGGCGCCGCGTCCCTGCGGTCGCTCGAGGCGCCGCTCGCCGCCGCCACCTCGGCCGCCGCCGCCGCAAGCGCGCCGGCCGCGGTCGACCCCCGGCTCGTGGCCGTCGTCGAGCGCATGGTGTCCCGCTGCTGCGCGGCGGGGCTGCACGAGCAGGCCGCCGGGGTGGCCATGGAGGCGCGCCGCCTGGACCTGCTCGAGAGGGTGCTCGAGCACGCGGCGGCGGCGCACGGCACAGGGGGAGGGGCCGCCGCCGGCGCCGCCGCCGAGCGCGCAGGGGGACCGCAGCGCGGCGCCGCCGCGCTTGCCTACTGCCTCCGTGCCTCCCAGACGACCGCCGTGGTGCAGTCGCGCCGCTTCCGCGCCGAGGTCCTGCGCCTCCTGGTGCGCCTGCACGAGCGCGCGGCCGAGCCCGACTGGGCCGACGCGTGCGTGTGCCTCACGCACCTGGCTGACGCGCCCGCCATCGCCGCAGTGCTGGCGCAGCTGGTGGGGGCGGCGCCCGCGGCCGGCGCCGCCGCCGCAGCCGCTGCAGGGGCCGCCGCTGCCGCCGACGCGCCCGCCGACGACCCGGCCGCGGACGCGGGCGACGCCCGGGTGCTCCTCGCCTACCAGATCGCCTTCGACCTCGTCGACTGCGAGCTGCAGGACGTGTGCGCGGGCGTGATGGCAGCCTTGCCCGCCGCGCCGGTCGCCGCCGCCGCCGCCGCGCCCGCCGCCACCGCTCCCGCCGCCGCCGCCGCCGACGACATGGCCGTGGACGCCGCCGCCGGCAACGGGCCCGCCGACGCCACTGCCGCTCCCCCCGCCGCCCCCCCCGTCGAGGCAGGTGCCGAGAATGGCGACGCCGACAACGGCTGCGGCGACGCCCCTGCGCCCCCGCCGACGATGCCGCCGCAGGTCGCCGGCCGCCTCGCCCGCCTGCGCGGCATCCTCTCGGGCGCCACGCCCATCGCCCTGCACCTCGAGTTTCTCTACCGCCACAACGCGGCCGACCTCGCGGTCCTGCGCCGCATCAAGGGCGCGGTGGACGCGCGCCTGTCCGTGTGCCACTCGGCGACTGTGATCGCGAATGCCTATATGCACGCCGGAACTTCCGTGGACGCCTTTCTGCGCGACAACCTCGAGTGGCTCGCGCGCGCGACCAACTGGGCCAAGTTCAGCGCGACGGCGGGCTTGGGGGCCATCCACCGGGGGCAGCTGGCGTCGGCGCGGGCGCTGATGGCCCCCTACCTGCCGCGAGGCGGAGGGGGCGGCGGCGGCGGCGGCGGCGGCAGCCCCTACTCGGAGGGCGGCGCGCTCTACGCGCTCGGCCTGATCACGGCAAACCACGGCGCCGGCACGCGCGACTTTTTGCTCGAGGCGCTGCGCGGCGCCTCTGGCCCCGTGGTCCAGCACGGCGCGTGCCTGGGCCTGGGCCTCGCGGCCCTGGGCACGGGCGACGAGGAGGCGTGCGAGGAGGTCAAGGCGGTGCTGTACGCGGACGACGCCGTGGCGGGCGAGGCCGCGGGCCTGGCGCTCGGCCTGCTGTGCTGCGGCGGCGGCGGCGGCGCGGCCGCCGCCGACGACAAGGCGGCCGAGCTGCTGGCCTACGCCCGCGACACCCAGCACGAGAAGGTGGTGCGCGGCGCGGCCATCGGCGCCGCCCTGATCGCCTACGGCCGCGAGGAGGGGGCCGACGCCCTGGTCGAGCAGATGGCGCGCGACCAGGACCCCATCCTGCGGTACGGCGGGTGCTTCGCCGTCGGCCTGGCCTACCGCGGCACGGGGGACAACGCCGCCGTCCAGCGGCTGCTGACGTGCGCGGTCTCGGACGTGTCGGACGACGTGCGGCGCGCCGCCGTCCTGTGCCTGGGCTTTGTGCTGATGGGCACGCCCGACGCGTGCGCCACCGTGCCGCGCCTGGTGGCGCTGCTGTCCGAGTCGTTCAACCCGCACGTCCGGTACGGCGCCGCCATGGCCGTCGGCGTGGCGTGCGCGGCCTCGGGAGGGCGCGAGGCGCTCGCCCTGCTCGACGCGTTGCTCTCCGACGGCGTCGACTTCGTGCGGCAGGGCGCCGCGATCGCGACCGCGATGGTCCTGCTGCAGCAGCCCGAGGCCAAGGTCGAGGCGTTCCGCCGGCGCCTGCAGCGCGCGACCGAGGACCGGCACGAGGAGCTCATGGCGCGCATGGGCGCCATCCTGGCGGCGGGCATCCTCGACGCCGGCGGGCGCAACGCCACGGTCGCGCTCCGCTCGGCGCGCGGCGGTGTGTTCCGCCGCACCGCCGTGGTGGGGCTGGCGGTGTTTTTGCAGCACTGGTACTGGTACCCGCTCGCGCACTTCCTGCCGCTCGCGTTCCGACCCTCGGCCTGCATCGCCGTCGACGCCGCGCTGCGCGCGCCCAAGGATGGCCTCGTCGTGCGCGTGGCCGCGCGGCCGTCCATCTTCGCGCTGGCGGCGCAGTCGGCGGCCGAGGCGCACAAGGCCGAGGTGAAGGTGGAGAAGGCGGTGCTGTCGACGACGGCGCGCGCCAAGGAGCGCGCCAAGCAGCGCAAGGCGGAGAAGGCTAAGAAGGAGGGCGCGGACCCCGGGGCGGACGCGATGGAGGCGGACGGGCCCGCCGTCAAGGCAGGGGCGGCGGCGGCAAAGGAGGGCGAGGGCGCCGAGGCGGCGGCGGCGACTGGCGGCGACGGCGACGATAAGGCGGCGGCGGCCGACGGCGCGGCGGCCGCCGCCGACAAAAAGGCCCCCGAGCCGGCCTTCTTCGACGCCCCGGCGCCCTGCCGCCTCGTGCCCGCGGCCGCGCGCCTCGCCTCGGTCGTCCCGGGCGGCCGCTACGAGCCCGTGCGCCGCATCGCCGCGCCCGGCGGGGGCCGGGGCGCCGGCGGCGGGAGCGCTTCCGCCGCCAGCGGGAGCGCGTCCGCCCTCCTCGGCATCGTCGTCCTGCGCGACACGCTGGCCGGCGCGCAGCCGCCGCCGCCGCTTCCCGAGTACGTGACGGCGTCCCCGCCCGGGACCGCGGCGCCGGCGCCGGCCCCCGCGGCGGCGGCGGCGGCCGCGGAGCCGGCGCCGCCGGCGGCGTTCGAGTACGACGAGGACGAGTGAGGGGGATTGGAGAGGAGGAGGAGGAGCGGGCAAAAGCACGCAAGCAGACGGCGGTCGGGCCGGCGGGGGAAAGAGCGCGCGGGCGCCCCGAGCGCCGCGCGGATTTGCCGCGATTTTTCTCCCGTCGGGAGCCCCCTCCCAAAACGCATCAGCAATAAACGAATAGACACACCTTGACGCGGGCCGACACGACACGTGTAGACAGAGGAGAGAGACAACAAGACGGGCGCGTCAGTGACATCAACGGGTTTTTTTTTCCTTTCATTCGCCGTCGTTTGTTTTTTCTTCGTCTTTTCTTCAGAGCGTCACGAGCAGCCGCAGCAGCCCCCTCAGGAACAGCCATATCTCGGCCGACCCCAGCTTGCTGCACCCGTAGAGCCGGTCCACGAAGACGATCGGCACCTCGGCCACCACCAGGCCGGGCGTGTGCTCGCACCGCGCGGCCGCCTCCATCTGGAACGCGTATCCGGCAGAAGCCACTTGGCCGAGCAGCCGCTCGAGCACGGGGCGGCGGTACAGCCGGAACGCGCCCGTCAGGTCGCCGATGCGGCGCGTCCCCAGCAGCGCGGACGCGAGCACGTTGGCCCCGCGCGACGTGAGCTTGCGCCGCAGGTCCCAGCCGGCCACCCCGCCGCCGCCGCTGTAGCGCGTGCCGGAGACGACGTCGGCGCCGGTGGCCCGTTGCGCCGAGATCAGCCGCGGCAGGTCGCGCGGGTGGTGCGACAGATCCGCGTCCATCAGCGCCACCCACTCTCCGCTGGAGTGCGCGAGGCCGTGCCGGTAGGCCGAGCCCAGGCCGAGCTTGGCCGGGCGCTCGGCCAGCACGACGCGGCCGGGCGGGAAGCAGGCCTGCAGCCGGCGGACGGCGTCGGCGGTGCCGTCGGGCGAGGCGTCGTCGACGACGATGAGCTCCCAAGAGACGGCGTGGGCGCGGCCTCGGTCCCGGAGATCTGGATCTTGATCTTGAATTTGATCTGAATCATCTCGATAATCTCCGAGGGCCTCGGACAGGAGAGCGGCGAAGATGGGGATGTTTTCGCGCTCGTTGTACGTCGGGACGATGACGGAGTAGGTGATGGCGGGTTGCTCGGCGGCGGCGGTGGCGACGGCGGCGGTCGCGCGGCGCGCCATTTTTGCGTTTTGGGTCGAGGCGCGGCGCGCCGGGCCGCCGCCGCGCGGCGGCGGCCGCCCTGCTTTTTTACGTCGTCCTCGTCGAGCGTGTGGGGCACGCTTCGACGTGACGGTTACACGGGCCTTCAACCCGCGCGCAACCGTCCACGGTCACGCGATGGGGCGCGCGGCGGATTGGTCTGGGCGCGATGGCGCGCGGAAACAAGTGAAAGGTGATTTGGGGGAGGTGTTTTGTTTCTCCTGATCGGCGGGCCCCTGCGCGGCGATAAATGGTGGTGGTTGTGGCAATTGGGTTGATGTAGAGATGTAGAGCGAGGCCTGGTTGTGCGCAGAAACAAGACGAGTCCTTGCCAAGGGCTTCATCCGACGCGTCGCCGGCAAATCCGCGGCCGGCCGGCAAATCGCGACGCTTTGAAATTGCCACGGAAGGGCCTCTCGCTCGTCATCGTCACACCACCACCACGAGTGCACATCAACCTCGACATCACGATCGTTGTCGAGCCGCCATCGTAGACGTACCCGAGCGCACACATCGCGCACAATCAGTACAAAGGTAACCTTTGAAAGGTTTGAAGAAAACGCGGAAGAAGCGGTTACCATGGCAGCGGCCCCGCACACGGGCGCGGGCGCACACGCAGCCGACCAGACAGCGCCACAAGGTCCGGCGCCAGGCCCGCCAGCCGTCCCGGTCGCCGGCCCGCTCCGTTACGCCGGCGCGCTCCGCCGCGCGCACGACGGCGCGGTCGTCGCCGCGGCCGCCTTTTCGCCGACGGCGCCGCTGCTCGCCACGGCCGCAGGCGACGGCTCGATCCGCATCTGGCGGCTGGGGCCGAACCTGCTGGCCAAGCGCCCCCCGAGCGCGGAGGAGGAGGACGACGGGGCCGAGGGGGAGGACGACGACGGGCCAGAAGTCGCAGGAGAAGGAGCAGAGCAGCAACGGCAAGCGGGCAAAGACCAAGAGGCGGCGGCAAAGCCTCCGAGGCCCGCGAGGCGGGGCCCGCCGTCGGCGCCGCCCGCGGCCGAGCTCGTCGGGCACGCCACGGGCGTCAACGCGCTCGCGTGGAGCCCGTCGGGGGTGTACCTGGCGAGCGCGGGCGACGACACTACCGTGCGCGTGTGGGAGATCATCCAGACGCCGGCGGTCGCGGGTGAAGCAGCGGCATCAGAGGCGGCGGCGGCCGGCGGCGACGACGGCGATGCCCCTCCGCCCCCGCCCCCCTTGGTCTCCTCCTCGTGCGCCCTCATCCTCCGCGGCCACACGCACCACGTCTTCTGCGTCGCCTTCAGCCCCGCGGGCAACACCCTCGCCAGCGGCGCCTTCGACGAGACCCTGCGCGTGTGGGACGTGCGCACGGGCCGCTGCCTGCGCGACCTGCCGGCGCACGGCGACCCGTTGACGGGCGCGCGCTTCTCGCCCGACGGCACGGCGATCGCCTCGTGCTCGTACGACGGCCTCGCGCGCCTGTGGAACGCGGCGACGGGCCGCTGCCTGCGCACGTTCGCGGGCGGGGACCGGGCGGGGGCGGCGGCGGCGCTGTCGGTGGCGACGGGCGCGGCGGCGCCGGTGGCGGGCGTGGCGCTCTCGCCCAACGGGCTCTTTTTGCTCGAGGCGACGCTCGACGCGCGGCTGCGGCTCGTGGACGTGCGGACGGGCCGGGTGGTCCGGGAGTACGAGGGGCACGTGGCGCGGGACTTTTGCTGCGCGGGCATCGGGTTCATGGAGCTCGGCGGGACCAGCGGCGGTGGGCGGGCCGCGGTTGGGGGCGCAGGCACGGACGACGGCGCGGACGGCGGCGCGGACGGCGGCGCGGGCGACAGCGCCGCCGCGGTCGCCGGCCGCGAGGACGGCGGCTGGGCGATGTGGGGCGTCGACAGCTGCCGCGTGTTGCAGCGCGTGGTCGGGAAGGCCGGGCGGGCCCCTGCCGCCGCCGCCGACGCCGCTGCCGCCGCCGCCGCCGTCGGCCGGAAGCGCGAGGCGGGGGCGCGAGGGAGGGGCGGCGGGGACGGGATGGAGGGGGTCGAGGGGGAGGACTGCCGGGACGGCGCGGGGGCGGGGGCGGGGGTGGAGACGGAAGCGCCGGCGCCGGTCAACGAGGACGACGAGGGGGACGAGAAGGGTGGCGGCGGCGGCGGCGGCGGCGGCGGCGGCAGCGGCGGCGGCGGCGGATGCCGTGGCGCGCGCCGGGAGCAGCAGGAGGAGCAGGGCGAGGGGCACCGCGGCCCGACGCACTGCGTCGACTGGCGGCGCGGCGGCCTGTGCGGGCTGGGCGGCGCGCCCGCGACGGACGACGGGGCCTACGTGGCGCTGTGCACCGCGGGGGCCGACGGGCACGTGCGCTTCTGGGTCGGGGAGGCGTAACAGCGTAAATGACAACCTCTTCAAAGCGCTGGCACGATCGATGGCGGGCGTCAGCGTTCGCGGATCGTCGCCGGCCGCGTCGTCAGCGTGTGTGCGCCGCTGTTTGTCCCAAGCGCGTTCCCTCCTGTCGCTCCGCCATCCCTCCGCTCACCACAACTCCCTTGCCGAGTGCCCGCTGCGCACCCACGCACGAGCCACACGTTACGCCACAGTCGTCGCGTAACTTGCGCATGACGAGGCGGAATCTCCGAAACAAGGCCTTCAACTTTCCAATCTTCCGCGCTGCGCGCATACCCCCAAGGCTGGTTCAGCCCCACACGCCACATCACGCCCGCGCGATGATGCGCCTCTCCACACATCGCGCCGGCGCTCTCGGGCCGCGCGCCCCCGCCATTGCGGGGCCCAGGGTCGCGACGCCGGAGACGGTCGCGCGGCGCCGAGGCATGCCGGCGACGGTCGCGCGCGGCGGAGGCGGGCCGACCGACCCCGCAGCCCGCCTCGCCCGCGCCGCCGCCGCCGCAAAAGACCCCGCCCCGCGCGGGCCCGCCCACCCGGGCTACCAGGAGGAGCACGACGTCTCCCACGAGGCCTTCATGCGCGCCTTCCGGGGATCGCACCCCGTCGCCGCCTCCGTCCCGGGCCTGCAAGAATTCGCGGCCGCGCTCCTGGACCGCCGCCGCAACATCCCCTCTTCCGCCCACGCCGACCCCCTCGACCACGTGTTCGCCGAGGCGGACCTCGACGGCGACGGCGCCCTGAGCGCGGCCGAGGTGTCCGCCGCCCTGCGCTCGCGGGGCGTCAACGCCCCCGCCGACGTGATTGGGCGTTATATCCGCTGCGCGCGCGACGCGGCGGGCGGGGCGCCGCCGCCCGGCCCCCCGTCGTCCGAGACGGTGAAGCGCGGCGAGTTCGCGGCCTTTGTCATGGCCATGGCGTCGGCCGACATGCACCACCACGGTCCGGCAAAGGCGGCCGGCGGCGGCGGCGGCGGCGGCGGCGGCGGCGGCGGCGGCGGCGCCCGGCAGTGAGAAGAAGCCCGACAGTGTGGCGCCTTTTTTTGTGTTTTGTTTCTAGTAGTATAGTTTTTGTTGTGGCCCGACCATCCGACGACGTCTCCAAGTCGCTGCAGATTATTGAGGTTACGGTGGCTCCGTGGCGTGGTGGTGGTGGGTGGGATCGCCGCAGAGCGAGGGAGGGAGGGAGGGAGGGAGGGGGCCGCCGAGCGCAGACCCGACGCACAGCCCGTTCAAAACCGCTCCGGCGCACCAGCTCCCTGCCCCCCCTCTTCCCGCTTCTCGGCCTGCTGCAGCGCCTTCGCAACTCACCGGCCAGAGCGTGATCATTTCGAAAGACCCCCTCCACCGCTTGGCGTCCGCCGCGGATGAAACCTGAACCTGCAAACACGCGCGCAAACGCACCGCTCCTCCCCCCCCTCCCTCCCCCCCTTTGGGGATCCCGCGATCCCCTCCCCCCCCCGCGCCCCCTTTGCGGTCCCCGCGAGTCGGTCTTGCCTCGGCGCGATGATCTGAGCCGCGTTCCCGCGCCCTGAGGCGGGAGGAGGGGTGACTCCAAACTCTCGAGAGAGAGGGCCAACGTCTCCCCCTCCCCCCCCCCCCCCCCCCCCCCCCCCCCCCCCCCTTTTTTTTTGTGGGGCGCCGGGGCGGCCCCCCCCCCCCCCCCCCCCCCCCCCGCCCCCCCCGCCCCGCCCCCCACACCCCCGCCAACGCCCCCCACCAAGCCTGACCGGTCCGCGCCCATAGCGAGCGGCAAACACAGCTACTACACGAAACCAGG
>Ga0105055_10004165_pt1 | contig 21412 bp, 16 predicted proteins | sample BON03_FD_78090 | JGI IMG/M metagenome (GOLD analysis project Ga0105055, IMG submission 78090) | Freshwater microbial communities from Lake Bonney liftoff mats and glacier meltwater in Antarctica - BON-03 | ecosystem: Environmental > Aquatic > Freshwater > Ice > Glacier meltwater | place: Lake...
CGGCAATCACGCTTTGAAATGTAAACGCGTGGGCGAAAGAGACCTTGTTGAGTGGCGCCGACAGATCGAAATCAGTGGCCTTGTCCGGCTGTTTCCAAGTCTCGGCGAGCAGGTCGTGGTTGTCGTGGAAAAGATCATGTGAAAGCATTTCTTGTATATCGCTCCAGAAAAAGTTGCCCATGCCGTAAAAAACCGGCCGGTCACCCCTGGCCGGGGAGTGATAAATCTCAATCGGCCCGAGGTTGTGATTGCCGGTGACGACGAACAGGTCGGCGCCGGAGTCGATGGCGTCATGCGCCAGTTGTTTCAGGAATTCGGCGGCGCCGAACGGGACCTGTTCGTCATCGCAGCCCGGCGAGCATTGGTGCGCATGAATCGACACGATCACGAAGTCGGCATTTTCCTGCGCCGCACGGATGCTTTGATAGATCTCTGCGAGGTCCACGGCATCCATTGTGTACGCGTGCGAATACGTTTTTGCCTGACGGTAGGCGGTGCCAAACAGCTCGCCTTCGGTGGGGGTATCGTCGCAATGCTTGCCGTACAAGGTGCATTGGACTTCGGCCAGCGGCGCGATGGCATCCTGCGGTACTTCGATGACCTCGCTCAGATGCAGTGCGCTGATGCCCGCTCGCCCGGGCACTGCGCCTTGCGTGGGCAGCGAATCGGTGGTCGGCCGGAAACTCGAGGCCAGCGAGACCAGGGCCACGCGGCCCCTGGCGCTTTCGAAATATTGCGGCGCGCGTGCCAGCCCGTGGGTCTCTCCGGCTCCGGCATGGCTGATGCCGGCGGCGTCCAGCCAGCGGCCGGTTTCGCGCATACCTTCCAGCCCCCAGTCCAGGGCGTGGTTATTGGCCCGCGAGACGATGGAAAAGCCCATGTCTTTGAGGTCCTGAGCGACGGCGGGCAGAGAGGAAACTGTCCAGTCACCGTCCCATGAATAGGGGGCGCCGCTGAATGAACGCGGGTCGAAAATCGTGGATTCCATATTGCCGTAAGTTACATCAGTATGCTGCAACAGGTCCAGCACGGCTTTGAAGGCCGGCATCCGTTGCCCGTATTGAGACAGGGGGCGCGAAATAATCAGGTCACCGACGGCCGCGACTGTAAAACCATCCGGGACGTTGGACTGCAACTCCCGGTCTATCGGGCGCAGCGAGTCGAAATGCTGGGGATCCTTGATCTGCGGGTCGCCGGGGCCGAACGTAGTTTGTTGTTCGGCCGCCGCTGTGACGCTGCAAGTCAGGATCATGCAGGCGAACAGGTATTTTCGCCCCACCGCGGCTATGTTCCGTCCACAAGGCTCAGAGGTCACTTTCAGACACACGCCGGATACAGCCGCTAGGGCTTAACTTCGTAAGCGTCCGGCGCCGGCAGCAGGCCTGCCAGCGAAGCGCGCTCGCCGGGGCGCTTCACCAGTTTGCCGCCGATCATCACCAGATTCACATGTTCGAGCGCGCTGATGTCGGTTAGCGGATTGCCGGGGACGGCGATGATATCCGCTTGTTTGCCGTCCGCCAGGGTACCCAGGCGATCATCCCAGCGCATCAGTTCCGCCGCCACGCTGGTGCCCGCCTTGATGGCATCCATTGGAGAAAAACCCGCTTCTACAAAAACGGCGAACTCGCGCGCGTAAACGCTGGGGTCGACGGCGCCGGCACCGAGGTCCAGCCCGCCGACGATTTTCACCCCCGCCCGGTGTGCGCGGCCAATGGCGGCAAGGAATTTGGCGCGGCCGTGCTTGATGTATTCATCATTCTTGTCCTGGGCGCGCAGCTCCGCTTCCCCCTGCGCGTAATAGTCGCCGACGTAAATGGTGGGCACCAGAAAGGTCCCACGTTTGGCCATCATCTGGATGGCTTCGTCATCGATATAGGTGCCGTGTTCGATGGAACGCACCCCGGCGGCGACCGCCTGTTTGATGCCCTCGGTGGCATGCGCATGGGCCGCTACAGGAACGCCGAGGCGATTGGCTTCTTCCACCGCGGCACGCAACTCCTCGGGGGAAAATGCGACATTACGCGGATTGTCTCCCACCGACTGGAAAGCACCCGTCACCAACAGCTTGATCCAGTCGGAGCCGTACTTCACCTCGGTACGGACGGCTTTGCGAATTTCTTCCGGCCCGTCGGCGATAAGACCATCCGGAATCACATGCTGCTCGGGTGAGAGGTAATTGATATCGCCACCGCCGCCGGTGATCGAAATGTAATGCCCCGCGCCGGTGATGTGGGGGCCGATAAACACGCCACCGTCGATGGCGCGCCGCAGATCCTGGTTGGCGTAATACACATCGGCATCACCCATCACCCGCACCCCGGTCCAGCCCGCCAGCAACAAGCGCTGCAATCCAGCCAGCCCCATCAGTCCCTTGTACGCGGACGAATTTTGCAGATGCACGGCCTGGTAGTCGTCGCCAAACATCAAAGGGTGCTCATGTGCGTTGATCATCCCCGGCATCAGGGTGGCATCACCCAAATCGATCACTTCAGCGCCTTCCGGAATGACGGAACGATCGCCAATTGCCGTGATGTGGTCGCCGTCAATTACCACCACTGCATTCTTGATCGGCACATCGCTTTTGCCGTCAATCAGCCTGTCGGCGGTCAGCACCATGGTCGCGCTGGCAGCGCAGCTGAACAGCCACAAGCTTAACGCTGTGGCGAGGTGCAATGTACGAAGAATGCGGTGTATCGGGCGGGTATTTTGGTTCATGGCTTTTCGCTTGTTTTGACCAGCGGTCTATGGGGCGCGTAGCATCGAAGATTCAATGGATATTACTGAGTCAGGGCGCAAAGCGCAAATCTGCGATGGCGAAGTAATAACGGAGTGATAAGTTACTCCATAACCCTTTAATTCTGGAAAAATAGCTTTTATTCGCCTTATACTCGAAATTGACAGGGTGATGGCGCAAGCCGAACCTCAAGCATCGGAGCTTACGTGAAAAATCAGCGCCAGGAGTCCCAATACGCCCGCAGCCTCATCGAGGCAAGCCGCGACCCCCTTGTGACGATCAGCACTGAGGGCACAATCACCGCCGCTAACGAGGCCCCTGTCACCGTCACCGGAGTCAACCGAGCGCAGCTCATCGGCAACGATTTCTCGCAGTATTTCACCCAACCCGAACAGGCTCGGGCAGGCTACATGTTGGCCCTCGCCCGCGACGAGCAGGAGGCCATCATCGGCTACCTGTTGATCGGCACCGACAACACTGCCCGTAAGCTGGAGGAGGAGGCACGGCATAGAGTCCAAAAAGAGTTAGCGGACAAACAGCAACAGCTCGAGGAGCTGAATCGCGAACTGGATATCCGGGTCGCCAAGCGGGTGGATGAATCCCGGAAGAAGGGCCGGATGATGATTGTTCAAAGCCGGCAGACGGGGATGGGCGAGATGATTGACAACATCGCCCACCAATGGCGGCAGCCCTTGGCGACCTTGGGCATGGTCCTCGCCAATATCAAGGCGGCCCACGAAAGCAACGAGCTGGACGCGATGACTATGGAACTGGCGATAGACACGGGCAATCAACTGGTCCAGAAGATGTCCACGACCATTAACGATTTCAGCAATTTCTTCCGCCCAAACCAGGAAAGCCTCCCCTTCTCCGCCCAGGAACAGATTAGCGCGGCAATTGCCCTGGTGGAATCGGGTTTCAGCAGCCACAACATTTCCATTGATTATGAGAAGAATACCGATTTTACCTTGGCGGGTTTTCCCAACGAATATTCGCAGGTGCTGCTTAATCTCCTGAGCAATGCCAAGGCGGCCATTGTCTCCTCCGGGGCGGCTGAGGGACGGGTAACGATCGCCTTGGAATCGCGTAACGGCTGTGGCTGTATAATCCTGAGTGACAACGGGGGCGGCATTCCGGTCGAGAGTGTGGACCGGATTTTCGAGCCCTACTTCTCTACCAAGCCACTGGGGACCGGGATCGGTCTATATATGTCGAAAATGATTGTTGAACAGAGCATGAAAGGCAGCATTGTCGCCAAAAACATTGCCGGTGGTTCCGAGTTCACCATCTCCGTACCTCTCGCCCACGCGACCCCATGAGCCATAAACAGCTGGATCTTCAGTATCTGAAGACTTTGACCGTTCTCTATGTTGAGGACGATAACGAACTGCGCGAGGAGTTGGCCAGTTATCTCGGCCGCCTGGTCGGGCGGTTGTTTACCGGCCATAACGGGGCGGTTGGGCTGGAAATCTTTCGCGAGCAACACCCCCAGATGGTGATCACAGATATCCTCATGCCGGTAATGCAAGGGCTGGAGATGGCGGCAGAAATCCGAAAATTTGACGAGGATGTGCCGATCGTGGTTATCACCGCCTTCGAACAGATCGATTATCTCAAGCGCTCAATCGAGATTGGGGTGGATAAGTACGTGACCAAGCCCATCGTCATCGGTCGCTTGCAGGCGGCTCTCTTGAGTTGCGCCCATCGTTTGCGGATCGAGGAACAGCTGGTTCTCCATTGGCAGAGAGAGACGGCGAGCTTGCTTCAAGCCCAGGAAGAGTTGTCCCTAGAGGTGGAGCACCTCACCGTTGATCTGATGGAGGCGAATATCGCTCTCAATATCTTGCTGAAAAACATGGAAGCGGTGCAAGGCAAACTCGAAGAAAAGGTGGCGACCAGTATCTTCGAACTCGTCGCCCCCTACCTCGACAAATTAAAAAGGAGCGGCCTGAACACCCAGCAAGAAGAGTATCTGACGATTCTGACCGCCAATCTCGAGGAGATCGCTGCCGCAGGGGCGCAGACCGGCGGTTCAATGGCCCGGCTTTTCACTCCCACCGAGGTTAAGATTGCCAACCTTATCAAGCAGGGCAAGTCCACCAAGGAGATCGCGGATATCCTCAACCTTTCCCCCCGAACGATCGATAAGAATCGCCAGAACATCCGCAAGAAAATCGGGATCACCAACAAAAGCACTAATCTCTCATCCTTGCTCTCCGCTACCCCTGCTCTTTAGTGTAAACGGGAGGGGATCAAACAAGTAGCGAGTGAATTTATCGCTAAGCAGGGAACGGATTCGCCAAATTGAAGCCAAGCTTATTCCTAAGCTGAGAATTAAAAGGTATTTAAAGGTAACAAAGGTCGTTTACGCGGCGATAACCGGCATTCAGTAGCAGAGTGTGGAAATGCCCGCCACCCCCTAGTGCGTATTAAATGATACGCACTAGGGGGGTGTTTTAGTCGCATTGTCAAGCAGGGAGTTAGTGCGCAGGATAACTACCAAGATGATAGCGTCATGCTGCCTCATCAACCGATCGAAAGTGGCAGGCAACAGTGCTTACCACTTTCGGTTGGAATTGAAACCCTTAACGAAAGGACGCATTTATGAACTCATGGAAAAGATGTTCAAGCAAATTTCTTCTTACTGTACTATTCGCCACTTCTGTAGCTGGAGTCTCAAACGCTCACGCTGACAGTGGTCCGATGCCGGTAGGCCTCGGTTATGCTGAGACTTTCGCCATTCTGAGCCAAAGCGGCATCACCAACGTTTATCGATCCGCTATCGTTGGCGATGTTGGAACGAGCCCCATCACCGGCGCAGCTCTCCTTCTCACCTGCGGAGAAGTTTCGGGGAATGTATACACCGTTGACGCGGCTGGTCCTCTGCCCTGCGCGACGACTGATGCCCCCTTCCTGACCGCGGCTGTGGGCGACATGGGATTTGCCTACGACGACGCGGCGGGACGAGTTTCACCCGATTTCACTGAACTGGGTGCCGGTGAGATTGGCGGACTAACCCTCGAGCCTGGCCTCTACAAATGGACTTCGGGTCTTCTGATTAGCTCGGATGTCACCCTCTCGGGCGGCCCGGACGATGTTTGGATCTTCCAGGTGGCGGGAACGCTGAACCAGGCTAACGCTACGCGGGTGACCCTGGCAAACGGCGCCCTCGCCAAGAACATCGTCTGGCAGGTCGCTGGCGCAGTAACTCTTGGAACCAATTCCCACTTTGAAGGCGTCGTTCTGGGTAAAACCATGATCGCTGTGAACACAGGGACATCAGTTAACGGCAGACTATTGGCGCAGACCGCGGTCACTCTGCAGATGAATGAGATTACCGAGCCCGCCAACAACGAAAAATATAAGGTGTATCCATAAAAAGCAAGAAAAACTGGAAGTAATCAGTTTAGAAGCAGGATAGAAAATAGGGAGACAGGCTGTTTTTTATAATTCAGCCTGTCTTTTTTTCTTTCTATAAGCTTTATGCACCGATTACACTGTGTCGTGCTGGAAATCAAATACAACTCGAGCGATTGGCACCTTCGTTCCCTGGGGAAACTATGATTTACCGAAATTGGTTAGGCGTTCTCGCAATTTTATCCGTCACCTTGTTTGTCGGTTGTGACTCGGTGGAACAGCCCGCTGTCAATGAGCAAGCAACTGAACCGCAGCCGGTTGAGCTGCGCGTCATGTCATTTAATATCGAGTGGGGCGGCACCCATATCAGTTTTGAAAATGTCGTCAAGGCGATACGCCTGTCCGGGGCTGATATCGTTGGCATTCAGGAGGCAGAAGGTAATTTGCAGCGCCTGGCAAATGATCTTGGCTGGCATTACAACCTCCGCAACTATGTCATTTCACGTTTTCCCTTGATCGACCCGGCCGGTGCTTATGAACTTGGTGTAGATGGCCATGTCGCTGATGGTCCCCGCGCTGATGGATTATATGTGCTGGTTGAGGTTGCGCCCGGCCGTGTGATTGCAATGGCCAACACTCACTTGCCGTCGGATCCATACGGTCCCGATCGGGTGCGCGATGGCGCTGCGGCTGAGGAGATTTTGGCGCTCGAGCGTAAAGTGCGGCTGCCCAAAATCAAACCCTATGTTGATGCGTTGCCGCCGTTGTTTAATGCCGGTATTCCCGTTTATCTGACTGGTGATTTCAACGCGCCTGCACACACCGACTGGATTGCAGCAACCGTGGGCACGCATCGCTTCGTCAAGTATCCAATCGACTGGCCGGTCAGCAAGGCTGCTGCCGCGAGCGGGCTTAAAGACTCCTGGCGGGAAGCGCATCCCGATCCCGTGGCCAATCCCGGCCTGACCTGGTTCGCCGGGCGTCCGCCTTTACCCCTTTACACACCAGGCGACAATGATCCGCTCGATCGAATTGATTTTGTCTGGTTCGCCGGACCGCAAACCTTGCTCAGCAGTGAAATAGTTGGCGAGGAAAACGGACCCGAGGTGACTTTCGGCGTCAGCCCATGGCCAAGTGATCATCGCGGGGTAGTTTCCGCATTCAGCGTACTGCCTGCCGCAATGCCGGAGTACATTAGCCCGTCACTGCGGGTTTATAGCCAAGGCGATCGTGTTGACCTTGCTTACAATTTTAAGGCTGCCGCTGAGATAAGTGTGTTCAAAGACAGATCGAGTGGTGAGCCGCTGAGCGCGGCAGCACGACAGGTAACCGGCCATGGCAATGCATTATTCGATGCGGACCTTTTTGCACCAGGCCACTATTTTGCGACCGCTGAGGATCAGAACAGAAGATCCTTCAAAACAGAATTCTGGGTACTTGAAAAAAATGCAGTACCCCAGGTACGTGTTCCCGGTGATCGTTACAAGGTGGGTGAGGCCATTGATGTTGAGTGGGCTAATGCTCCCGGCAATCGCAATGACTATATTGCCGCGTACAAATTGCACGTCACTGCTGACTATGAAAACGGTCAGGCCTGGACCTATGTGAAATCATTGCCTGAAGGACGCATGCCGCTTGCAGAATCGACAGTCGAATGGAACTGGCCGCTGGAACCCGGCGAATACGTCATTCGTTTAATAAAGGATGACGGCAGCGAGACACTCGCGGAGTCGCAGCCATTCATCGTTGAATAGCTGCGCTAATTTTCGTGTCGTCCTTTGCCATGTTAAGCTCGATCGAAATTGGAGAATCATCATGAAACTTATCACCCTACCCTTACTTTTGGCTGGCAGCATTGCATTAGCCGACAGCGCCGACAACATCATTGGATTTGATCAAGCCCAAAGCAACACCCAGCGTCAGACAGAAGCCAGACTGGATGCGGACATTGATGCCAAGCAGATGGATGAGTGGCTCAAGAAAATGTCTTATGTGCCTCACCATCTTGGTTCTCAAGCAAGCAAAGACACCGCGGACTACATTGCCGGCTTACTGAAATCCTGGGGCTACGAAGTTGAAATCGCCGAATATCAGGTGCTGATGCCAACCCCCAAAACCCGTGTAGTCGAGTTGGTATCCCCCACAAAATACGTCGCGACTTTGGATGAAGATACGCTGCCTGAAGACGCAAGCACCGGTCGGCGAGACAATCTGCTGCCACCTTACAATGCGTTTTCTGCCGATGGCGATGTCGAAGCCGAACTGGTGTTCGTGAACTACGGCATGCCAGCAGATTACGAAGTACTGGAACGCAACGGCATCAGCGTAAAAGGCAAAATAGCGATCGCCAAATACGGTCGCTCCTGGCGTGGCATCAAACCCAAACTAGCTGCAGAGAAAGGCGCAATCGGGACGATCATGTATTCCGACCCGGCCGATGACGGCTATGGCGCCGGTGATGTGTACCCCGAAGGTCCGTTCAAAAATGAAAGCGGTGTGCAACGTGGCTCAGTAATGGACATGCCGACATATCCAGGGGACGTTCTTACACCAGCTGTCGGCGCCACCAAAAATGCCAAACGCCTGAAGCGCGAAGATGTAACCACTATCACGAAAATTCCGGTATTGCCTATCTCTTACCGCGATGCCCTACCCTTGCTCAGTGCCATGGGCGGTGAAGTGGTGCCAGATGAGTGGGTCGGCGGATTACCCATCACTTATCACTTTGGCCCCGGCCCTGCTGTGGTTCATATCAAGGCGGAATTCAACTGGGATATGGCAACCGTTTATGACGTAATTGCCACCATGAAAGGCAGCAAATACCCGGACGAATGGGTGATCCGCGGCAACCACCATGATGGTTGGAACCACGGCGCCTCAGACCCGCTTTCAGGACAAATTGCCATGCTGGCAGAAGCCAAAGCCATTGCGGCATCGGCCAAACAAGGCGAGCCACCTTTGCGGACTATCATTTTTGCTGCCTGGGATGGTGAAGAACCTGGCTTGATCGGCTCCACCGAGTGGGTTGAAGACAATGCAGAGGCCTTGCGTAAAAACGCCGTCGCCTATATCAATACAGATGGTTCTGGTCGTGGCTTTATCGGCATTGGCGGCAGTCATGTATTGGAGCCGTTTTTCAATCAGATCATCGCGGAAGTTGATGATCCATTTTTGAGTATCAGCCTGCAGGAACGTGCTCGCGCCCGTTTGGTGCTGAACGCGAAAAATGACAAGGACCGGTCTGAAGCCCAGAACCGCAAAGATCTGCGGCTTTATCCGTTGGGCTCAGGCTCGGATTACACCCCTTTCCTGCAACATCTGGGCATTGCCTCGGCTAACCTCGGCTTTGGTGGCGAAGATGATGATGGCAGCTATCACACGCTTTATGATACTTATGAGCACTTCACCAGGTTCAACGACCCGGGCCTTGTGTACACCGCAACGTTAGCCAAAGTAACCGGTCGCGCGACCCTTCGCCTGGCCAATGCACCAAGGCTACCGTTCGAGTTCGGTGGCTTTGCCGACAGTATTTCGATGTACGTAGATGAACTGCAGGAACTGGCAGACAATATGCGTAAGGAAACCACGCTGAACAATGATTTGATCGATGATGGCACCTATGCTGCTGCGTTAAACCGTTACAAAACATTGGCGGCACCGAAAGCCGAAGCAGCAGTTCCGCACTTTGATTTCGCGCCTTTATTGAACGCCTCAACCCGACTTAAAGTTGCCGCCAAAGCATACGATGCGGAGGCCAAAAAGTCGCAAAAGACTTCAGAAGAGATCAACGGGATGTTGTACAGCAGCGAACGCTTGTTGACGCGCAAAGTTGGTCTTCATGGCAGAACCTGGTATAAGCACTTTGTTTACGCGCCAGGTTATTATACCGGCTATGGCGTCAAAACCATTCCGGGCGTTCGCGAAGCTATTGAGCAGCGTGACTATGATGCAGTGAATCCACAGGTTGTTACGGCTGCCGAGATTTTGAACGGCGTGTCCGACCGGATTGATGCCTTGAGTTCAATGCTGAAGTAACCAGTAGCTTCATAACTGGAGACGCACCATGAACACCCAAACCGCTATTCCCGCCAGATTCAACGGGCCGCCCACGTCGGGCAATGGCGGTTACAGTTGCGGCCTGCTCGCAGCACACGTTTCGGGTTGCGCCTGTGTGCGATTGCACGTGCCACCTCCGCTGGATACGCCGTTACACATCAAACAGACGGGCGATGGCGCCGCCTTGTATGACGGCGACACGCTGGTGGGCACTGCCGCCGCGAGTGCGCTAGAGCTGGCTGCGCCCGCTGCGCCTTCCCTGACGGAAGCCGAAGCAGCTATGCAGCGCTTCCCCTGCTACGAAGATCACATCTTTCCAACCTGCTTCGTGTGCGGCCCTAACCGACCTGCACACGATGGCTTGGGTTTGTTTCCAGGGCCAGTGGCAGGCCGCAACGTGTATGCCTGCATTTGGCAGCCCGCCCCTGACCTGCTGGATGATGAACAAAATATCCGCCCCGAGTTTTTATGGGCAGCGCTTGATTGTCCGGGCTACTTTGCCGCGATGGGTGACGAGCTACGCCCCGCATTGCTGGGAGAACTGGTTGGTGAACTGCACACAAGCGTTGCTGGCGGACAACCCCTGATCGTGTACGCCTGGCCGTTGGGAGCAGATGGCCGCAAGTTTTACGCGGGGACGGCCGTTGCCACCAACGATGGCAGGATAGTGGCCAGTGCAAAATCCACCTGGATCATTCTCAAAGCCTAGTCTCAAAGTCCAGAGCTGTAATACCCGCTGATGCTACCAGGGAATTGGGTACCCCTTTGCGTGCCGGAAGCTGCCCGAGTCATCCAATGTCAATTCATCGATTCGCGCAAGCAGGCCATCTACCGATTCCGTGGTACTGACCGGACCCTGGTGTGAAGTCATGTCGGTGGCCACATAACCGGGATGCAGTACAAATACACCGATGCCGCGATCTGCCAGATCAACGCTGAGGCTCTTCATCGCTATGTTTACCGCTGCCTTGGACATGCGATATCCGTAATAACCACCCGAGGTATTCTCCTCAATGGAGCCCATGCTGCTGGTTATAACGAATATCTTTGAACCGTGAGACAAATTTTTCTGCAAGGCGGCACTCACCCGCAAGGGCGCCACGGCGTTGACCCGGAATTGTTGTTCGATGGCTTCAAAGTCCAGCGCTGACAGCTTGTCCCGCGCCAGGATGCCGGCATTGTTGATCAGCACATCCAGGTGGTCGCCAGCCAGCGCCTGCTGCAAGCGCGCCACGTCATCCGCCTGGCTGACATCAATATCTTCAATTACCCGCACTGCCAATTGCTGAAGTTCTGGCGACGACTGGCGGCAAACGGCAATGACTTCATCGCCGCGCTGCTTCAGTTGCCGGCAGAATTCCAGGCCAATGCCCCGATTTGCTCCGGTAACAAGAATGCTGCTCATATTATGTGCTCCTCTAAGTGTTGCTCCAAGTGCTTATCCTGTGTTCTGTTTTCTCAGAAATCAAGGGCAATGAAGCAACCTGATATATTCGAGAATCACGCGGGGTGCCTGGAACGACATCACGCCATTGGCGCGCAATGAGTGGGTATGTTGGGTTACTTCAGCGAAAAAATCGGTGGAAAGATTGCCAGTAACAAAAATACTGACAACAAAACAAGTGGGTTAAATCTGATGCCCTCATACATTTCAGCCTCCCTGCCTTTGCTTTAGACACAAGAAGAGTTTACCTTTTTCCTTAAATATTTTCTGAATGACAAAACTTTCAAGCTAATTTATGCAGAAAATCTAAATCTTGCCCGAAGTCTGCATGCATTGAACATCGTAGATTGATGATGAGCTAACAACTGACCTCAATTTATATACTGAAGGGGATGGACATTGAAACAAGTTTCCAATAGGGTTTGATTATTATGATAATAAGTCGAAAAACAACAGTTCCTTTTGGTGTATGCCTGCTGCTTGTCTCGCTATTGATGGCAACCGTTGCCGGGGCGGAAACAACAAAACGCAGCATTACCGTAGATGATCAGAACGCCTTCAAGACGGTTGGTTCCCCTGTATATAGCCCCGACGGAAAATGGCTTGCATATACCGTTACCAGCAACGAGGTGGCTAAAAATAAGTCAAACACTCGTATATGGATGATTCCTGCTGCGGGAGGTTCACCCATCCCGATGACGTCTGCGACCGCTTCGTCTAGTCAACCGGTCTTTAGCAAAGATGGCAAAACCCTTTATTTTGTTTCCGCGAGAGATGACCAAAAAGCTCAAGTGTGGTCACTTAACCTGCAGTTTGGCGGCGAGGCCAGACAAATCACCGATAACGAGCGTGGTGTGACAAGTATCAATTTTTCTTCGGATGAGAAAAAACTGTTACTGGTGTTGACCGATGAGGACAAGACCGAGCCTCTGGTTGAAGGCAGCAAACCCTGGGTAGTTGATCGCTTGAATTTGAAACAGGATTACGTTGGATATCTCGGCCACCTGCGTGACCATATCTACACTCTTGATATCGCTTCCGGTGAATTGACGCAAATCACCAGTGGTGATTTTGATGATTTACAACCCGCATGGTCGCCTGATGACAAGCTGATAGCTTTTACCAGCAACCGCAATCCGGAGGCCGACTACAATACCGACATTTGGTTGGTCGAAGCGCGACAAGAAGCGACGCCGCGCAGACTCACAAGTAACCCGGGTACCGACTCCTCACCCGCCTGGCATCCGGATGGCAAGTGGTTGGCAATCAATTCGGCCAAACCAGGAGTCGAACCAAATTACGCCGTCAGCCATCTTGCCCGTATCGGCATCAACCAGCCTGAAATTGAATTTTTGATGCAAGATCTGGATAGAAACGTAAGTCGTATACAGTTTTCTAAAGATGGCCAATCGATCTATTTCCTGGTTGAAGACAGTGGTGAAAAACACCTGGGTCAACTGGCATGGAAACAACAAAAAGTGACACGGCTGATCACGGGCCAAAGAGTGGTTACAGATTTTTCCCTTGGTGAAAAAGACCAGGTGGCGGGGATTGTCAGTCAGGACTTGCAACCCGGTGAGTTGTTTGTCATTAAAGATTCGGACATCCAGATCATCACTGAGACCAACAAAACTTTGTTGGATCAGCTACAACTGGCAAACACCGAGGAAATTCATTTCGTCGCACCGGATGGATGGCCGATTGAGGGCTTCGTCACCTACCCTATCGGGTTCGAGAAGGGTGAGACATATCCGACGATCTTGAGAATTCATGGAGGACCGGTCAGCCAGTATGAACACAGTTTTTCTTTTGAAGCCCAATTATTAGCTGCACGCGGTTATGTCGTCGTGCGAAGCAACCCACGCGGGTCATCGGGTTACGGACAGAATTTCGCCATGGGTTTGTTTCAGGGCTGGGGCGAGAAAGATTACAAAGATGTTCTGGCTGCGGTGGATTATGTTATTGAACAGGGTTATGCAGACCCTGATCGCTTGGGGGTTGGCGGATATTCCTACGGTGGTATTCTGACCAACTACCTGCTGGGTCACACCAATCGATTCAAAGCTGCCGTGAGTGGTGCCGGGTCCGGACACTACCTGGCCAGTTATGGCCATGATGAGTATCGGGTTTGGTATGAAACAGAATTAGGCCTTCCCTGGGAGAACAGAGAATTGTGGGAAAGATTATCCCCATTCAACTATATCCATCGTGCTACTACCCCTACGCTATTTATTGGTGGTGACAAGGATTGGAATGTCCCAATTCAGGGTTCGGAACAACTCTATCAGGTGATGAAAAGGGTCGGAATTGAAACAAAACTCGTGGTTTACCCCAATGAACATCATGGCGGCTGGTCATTTGCCAATCAGAAAGACGCCTGGCTTCGCAGATTGAGCTGGTACGATCGGTTTTTGATGGCCGATTAAACCGCCTGTTTTTGGATTGAAATTCCGATACGGATGTAACCTGTAGCTAGCGAAGAACTGATATCAAATTTGAGGAGCACAATGAGTTGTGTGAGCTAAAGCTTTTTCGCGCAATTCGTCGGTCAGGGACAAACCTGCCCTCTCGTGCATATCAAACAATACGTAAATACACTCAAACGTGGCGGCCAGCTCCTGTTTGCTCAGATTGTTCATGCGATAGTTGACGGTCAACGACTTGTTGCCAACCTTGGTAACACCGGCATGTATATCCAGGATATCCCCAGCCGAGACCTCTGCCTGATATTCAATCACGTGTTTGACATCCACGAAACCAATTTCGCCACCTGCACTGACCACACCTGGCCAGTCAAACACCGCTGCCAGCAAGTGATAACTGGCATCATCAAACATGGCCACATAGTGCCGGGTGGTCATGTGTCCCAGTACGTCACAAAACCAGGGATGAGCAACTGCTTTATTTACCAGCATCATATCTTTATCCGATTAAAAGTGTTTTTTCAGACCTGAGTCTCGTTACATAGGTGTCCTATGTTAGGCATTTTGTTCACCCTATGCCATGCTTAATGACGCAACATTTGCTACTATCGCAATAGTGCCAAACTTTTCGCACAGCTAATACAGAATTCGTTATGAGAGTAGAGATGATGCATCATAATAGATGAAATTGACGACCAAATTCGTGCGTAATTTCCAACGCATCTGAGCAGACAGCAAATGGGTTGTTAAACCCAGGAAAAAACAGGCTGAAATCATGGCAGACAAGACCATAAACAACATCAGGCCCGGACTTGTAGTCCTGGTGACCGCTGGGGCCAGCGGTATTGGCCGTGTGATATCAGAGTCATTTCTGGATCACGGCTGTCATGTTCATATATGTGATATTAACATATCTGCAATTGACAGCTTTTTGAGTGAACACCCTGGTGCGAGCGCCACGGTTGCAGATGTTTCGGACCTAAAGATGGTCAAGCAACTGTTTGATGATCTTAAAACGCGTTACGGCCATCTTGATGTCTTGATCAACAACGCGGGTATCGCCGGTCCGACGGCTGCAGTTGAAGACCTGGAGCCTGAAGCCTGGGAAAGAACCCTGGCGGTGAACCTGAATGGGCCATATTACTGTGCCCGCCTTGCGATTCCTCTGCTAAGAAAAGCGGGCGGTGGTGCCATCATCAACATCGCATCGAACGCAGCCTTGATGGGCTGCCCGAATCGCGCACCTTATGTCGCCAGCAAATGGGCCGTGATAGGCCTGACCAAAACCCTGGCAATGGAGCTCGGCGAAGATCAGATCAGGGCCAATGCGATTTGTCCGGGAAGCGTGGAGGGCCCACGTATTGATGGGGTCATCAAACGTGATGCAGAAAGTTGTGGTAAAACACCCGCCGAAATTCGAAACCTTTATACACGCCAGTCGTCTTTGCGGCGTTTAATACAACCACAGGAAGTCGCCCATATGGCGGTCTTTCTGGCCTCGGACCTTGGCAAAGGCATTTCCGGGCAGACACTCAGCATTGACGGACATACCGAAAGCCTGTCCAGTACGCTAACTTGAGATTTAACCCTGACATCCCCTGGAGACAGTAATGAAAGCAGCCTGGTTTGAGTCATTTGGCGCGGCAGCAGATGTTCTGCATACCGGCGAACAGGAAAAACCCGTACCGGGTGACGGAGAAGTGCTGGTAAGACTGATGTGCAGCGGGGTTAATCCGTCAGATGTTAAAAAGCGTGCAGGCTCTATGCCTGATGTGCTTGATGACGGTCCTGTCATTCCACATAGTGACGGCGCCGGAGTGATAGAGGCCACCGGTGAAGGCGTATCTGCAGACCGTATCGGTGAAAGAGTTTGGGTTTACCAGGCACAGTATGGCCGTCGTCTTGGCGCGGCTGCCGAATATGTCGCACTGGATAGCCGGCGCGCTGCAACACTGCCTGACAACACCAGTTTTGAGGTCGGAGCCTGTATCGGCATTCCGGTGATGACAGCACACCGCTGTGTATTTGCGGATGGCCCTGTCAAAGGTCAAACGATTGTTGTTTCGGGTGGTGCGGGGCGTGTGGGACATTACGCGGTGCAATGGGCTGCCCAGGCCGGAGCCCGGGTTATCGCGACGGCCAGTAATGATACGGATGCAGAGAGTTGCCGACTGGCTGGTGCGTTCGCTGTGGTCAATCACCGTGACCAAGACTGGGCGGCGCAGGTTGTCGCTGCCAACGATGGAGCGCTTGTAGACCGGGTCATCGATGTGGAGTTTGGAGCCAATCTTCCAGCGGTGCTCGACATGATCCAGACCAGCGGCACAATCGCCACCTACAGCTCAACCGTGGTGGCCGAGCCAAAACTGCCCTTTTATCGCATGATGTTTATGGACCTGACCATCCGCATGGTTATTGTGTATGCGATGCCTGAATTTGCCAAGCAAGACGCAATAAATGATATTGAGCAAGCGTTGCGCGAAGAGCGTTTAGTGCACCGGGTTGCCCATGCACTTCCCCTGGATAATATTGTCCAGGCGCACGAACTCATTGAACAGGGCGGATTCCGGGGCTGCGTTGTTGTAAAAACAGCCTGAGTCGTTGCTTGAATTATCATACAATCAGCGCGATAATTTCCCCTGATACAGTTGAACCGTGCAAGATTTGGGTGCTGAGATGGAAACCATACAAACTGCGGCCTCCGGGTCGATAGCCACACTCCCTCATCAACCGCTGAGGGATGCGAATGTGCGTATCAAGCCGCGTTGGTGGACCGGCAAGCCGGCCCTGGCATCTGAGATATTTACCATTGACTGTAGCGATTACGCCATGGATGAGAGCGACCTGCGGTCAGGCAGCGAGCTGGCTCAACGTATGGCCGAGACATATCATCGCGTAGGACTGGTGTATCTGACCAACACCGGCCTGACTCGTTTGTCGGACATGCGGCGCTTTGCAAAGCATGAGATGGCCACTGAAATGCAGTACCAGGGCGGCGCCAATCCTCGTGGCGACATTGAACCCAATGTATATGAGGTTGGGGCACCGCTGGAGGCCTGGTTACATTATCACCATGAAATGGCCTACGTTTCCAAGAGTACCCAGAGGCTGGCTTTCTTATGCCACAAGCAATTACCAGGAAGAGGTCATACCTATTTCTCTGACAATGTCGGTGTCACCGAAGCGATTCTTAAAACCGAACTGGGGCAAAAGTTAAAAGCCAAAGGTTTGTGTTACCACCGTCAGCTGACGGATCGGGTGCATTATTCCGGCAGTGAGGAGATCGGCGTTTACAATCACTGGCAAACATCTTTTGGAACTGATAGTGCTGAGAAGGCAGAAGCGATCGCTCAATCACGTGGACTGGCGACCGAATGGGGCCCCAACCGCTTGTTGAAAACCCGCTTTTATGCGTCCGCGTTCGAATACTTTCCGCAGTTAGATCTTAATCTGCTATTCGCCAGTGTTGCTGACCATTCAATGTGGTTTGACGCCTGGCCAAAGGTCTCCCATTTGCCGCACGATGTACGACCCCTGAAACTGACGTTTGGCGATGACTCTGAATTAACCATGGCTGATTGCCAGCAATGGGTCGAAGCCTATGATCTGTTCGGTATCCCGATTGACTGGCGGGTAGGGGAAATCGTGGTGTTTTGTAATTTGAGATTTGCCCATGGTCGTCCAGATATTCACCTGGCGGATGGAGAAGAGCGCCAGTTAGGAGTCATGCTGGGTGAGCAATTTGTACGGGTGGGCGACTTGCCTGACAAGTGGTGAAACCGGTAATTCAAAGGATGCCGCAACTACATTTCCTGAAAGACAAGCAATGGTTGGCAGCTGATTGACATGGCCAGCGAATGGAAGCAAGTGTTCCCTGCTGATCAATAATATGGGTTGGCGAAGGCGCGAATCAAACGGGGTTGCAACAGACGTTCATACGACATCATTCCGAAATCCTTATTCATTCAGGCCACGACAAATGCTACGAAGCTTGACATGAAATCGGCGCGGGTGACAGACTCCAGCCCACCCCCCGACGGAAAATTTAATCACTTCGCTACCATGACGCATCACACCTCATTTGCCAGATTAAGTATTTTTCTATTCTGCATCATTTTGTTTGTCAACAATGGTTATGCCAGCATTGCTAAAGCTTTCGGGTCCGGGCCTGAAACAGTTGGCAGGCCGGTTGGCGTCAGTGAAGACTGTTTGTATCTGAATATTTGGACGCCAAAATTAAACGCTGATGCCAAATTACCCGTTATGGTCTGGGTACATGGTGGTAGCAATAAGGGCGGCTGGTCGTACGAACCGAATTACATCGGTAAAAATCTGGCCGCGAAAGGCGTCGTGGTCGTGACCATTGCTTACAGGATGGGATCGTTTGGCTTTTTCTCTCACCCCGCCCTGGATAATGGCGCACTTAATAATGGCAACGGGCAGCCCGTTGCAAATTTCGGATTACTCGATATTGCCCAGGCATCTCACTGGGTTAAAGACAACATTGAATCATTTGGCGGTGACGCGCAAAACATTACGCTGATTGGAGAGTCTTCCGGTGCCGGCAACATATCCGACCTGATTTCTACAGAAATCGGGCAAGAACAAACGTATCATCGTGTCATATTACAAAGCTCGGCATCCAGCCTTGAGAAACGACGCACGCTGGAACAGGAACAGGCTTTGGGTACGCTTCTTATCAACAGCCTGGCTATCAAAGAGCCCATCACTGCAGAGCGACTTCGTAGCATCCCGGCAGAGAATCTGTTGGCTGCGTACATGAACAACTTGCAAGATCACTATTTTGATGCCGTGGTTGATGGTTTGACCATGAAGCAAAGCCCGGTTGATGCGTTCAAACAAATGCAGCACACCATTCTGGATGTGCTGATCGGTACAAACGCCGATGAATGGTTGATGTATTTAGATGAGAATGTCGATCAGGCTAATCTTGAAAAAGTGATTGAACAAAACGCGCCGGATCATGAAGCATCTTTAGCGGCCAAATTGGGCGATACAAAGGATGCCCGGCGCGCGATTGACCGGGTGCAGACAGCCACGGATACATTGTGTCCTTCAAGATATCTGGCAGCCAGGGTCTCGCAGACAGGTGGACGTGCCTGGGTGTACTACTTTAGCCGCCAGCGGCCAGGCCCTGGAGGTGAAAAGCTGGGTGCTTATCACGGTACTGAAATCCCATACGTATTCGGCACACACGATGCCTGGTTGCCCACTGAAGATATCGACCGAGAATTAACCAATGCGGTTATGGATTATTGGGTTCAGTTTGCCCGCAGTGGTGATCCAAACACTCCAAACGGTCCACATTGGCCTGTTTATAGCGATCAACAGCCAATGGTGATGGAGTTGGGTGAGCGAGTAAGGGCGATGCCAGCGCATGACGCAGGACTGTGTGAATTACTGGGTCCCGACGCTTAGCGAAGAGAAACCCAGAGAAATGCTGGGGCGTGTAGGATAGTTTCGAGCACCTATTTGAACGATTCCTATGCAATAGTGCTTCGAGTCAGTTAATACCGGAAATAGCCATTTAATCGTGCATACGCTCACTTATTCGCCTGCAATGTAGTTATACTATTTTAGTACTTTCAGGGAGTTGAAGATGATAAGCCGAAAACCAATCAAGATTTTTGTTATTAACTGCACTCACGCTCGATAAATATAGTTATATACACCTGGTTTATTTCAGGAAAATAGCCAGGGGCTTTTGTTTACAGTTGTGGGAGAGTAACCTTTGGAGGCAGTATTGAGGTTGTTACCAATAGTTGGGAATCAGGTGGGTCTGTATTGCGAAAGTGAAGGGCCCGTTGCTCAAAAGACAGCAGTGGAACACGTAAATGCGTAGTCATCAGCTATATAACAAATCATTCAACCGGACGCTGGAAAGTGCAGTGGCGCGTTTCCGCGGAAACGTCCGTGGGCGCGCCGGTTAATTCGCACGTTATGTAGATTCAGGGTGTTCCACAGTTTATGCATAGCAGTGCTAATATATAAATATGATTGCATCAGCTAAAAAACTATTTGAAAGTGCAATGAGCCTCAATGATCAGGATCGTGCCGAACTTGTTGGGTTGCTTCTTGGCAGTTTCGAAGATAATGCCGATGAGGGTGTCGACCTCGCATGGAAAGATGAGGTTTCCCGAAGGGTTGCAGAACTCGATTCGGGTGTTGTTCAAATGATCACCTGGTCCAAAGTGAGATCCGAGGCCTTCAAGGCCCGTGGCAATTGAAGTAAGTTTCCATCCTGAAGCTGTTCGGGAGTTAAGGGCTGCTTTTCTTTGGTATTACGATCGCAATCCCATCGTTGCTCAGTCATTTCAAGTAGAAACCGAGGACGCTATTGAATTAGTCTTGGAAGATCCTAGGCGATGGCAAAAGTGGGGAACCACTGAGAGAAAGTACGTATATCCACATTTTCCATTCAATCTAATTTATCGTGAGAATTCTGGGGATGTTGAAGTTTTGGCTATTGCGCATCAAAAGCGCAAACCGGGGTATTGGAAGAAGCGGTGATGTGGGAACTACATAACAAAACGCTCAAGGTCGTTCCGGCCTGCGGCCTCCACCGGACAGCTGCTGTGCAGCTGCCGCTTAGCTAAAACGTTATGCAGACTGGGACACTGCCAAATGAAGACGACGAAATACTTTCAATCGACAAGATACAGGCCTGATCGTGCGATAATTGAGGACGAGTGGATTCTAAGGGCGCTTCTGAATCCCTATAACGAATCGATTCAAGAGGATGGCCGGATCCGCCGGTGGGTTCGAATTCCTGAAATGGGTGATAGATTTTTGAGAATTGTTGTCCTATCAGATGGTGAAACGGTTCACAACGCATTTATTGACCGAGGGTACAAGCCATGAAACTAAAATACTTCGATGACACAGATACACTCTACATAGAATTCAGGAGCCTGGATATTGTTCAGTCCAAGGACCTTGACGAAAATACGGTCCTCGATTTGGACGCAGATGGAAATGTATGTGCCATCACTTTTGAGCATGCCAGTGCGCGTACGGATGTACAGCAAATAACGCTGGAGGGAATAGCTGCATAACGAATAAGGATAGATCGTGAGAGCAAAGCGAACCACGATCTTATCCAGTTGTTGGACAAGCCCGTTCTTTATATAAGCAAATATCTTTTTTGAATCTCAGGTGGGAGGGGTCGGGGTTTGATGAGTCACTTTCTTGCAGGTGAGCACGCCCCTTGGCCGTTGCAAGGCTGACAGAACATACTGAATTTGGTCATAAAGTGGTGGTGATCATCACTTTCAGCTTGAGTTGTATCAGAACCAACAGTTTCCTGGCATTGCCATGTAAAAAACCATAATCCCGGACCCGTCTGAAGCCTTTGGGCAGGACATGCTGCAGCACCAG
>Ga0105055_10004171_pt1 | contig 21380 bp, 17 predicted proteins | sample BON03_FD_78090 | JGI IMG/M metagenome (GOLD analysis project Ga0105055, IMG submission 78090) | Freshwater microbial communities from Lake Bonney liftoff mats and glacier meltwater in Antarctica - BON-03 | ecosystem: Environmental > Aquatic > Freshwater > Ice > Glacier meltwater | place: Lake...
GGCTCGATCACCCAAGGGCAGGACGGGCTCCCTGGCACACCCGACACGACACGCTGACGACGTTTCAGCTTAGCCGGAGCGGGGGATGACAAGATACAAGGGCAGAGCCCTGGTCTTGCCTTTGTACATCGGTCAATCAATAGGGCGGTTGGTATTATCCGGTGGCTACAGCGTCAGGCCGCCATCCACCACGATGGTCTGGCCAGTCACCATCGAGGCACCGAAACCGAGGAAGACGATCACCTCGGCCAGGTCCTCGGGCTCGCAGCGGCGCTTCAACGTGGCCTTCTCGATGGAGTACTGGCGCGCCTCGGGGGTCCATTCGATCTGCCACGCGGAATTCACCGCTCCGGGCGCGACGGCGTTCACCCGCACCGGGGCCAGGCCGCGCGCCAGGTTCTTGGTCAGGCTGATGACGCCCGCCTTGGTCGCCCCATAGGCCAGCGACGAGCCAGCGTAATGCAGCCCGGCGATGGAGGCGGTGGACACGATGGCGCCCGCCGATTCCTTCAGCCAGGGGGCGGCGGCCTTGGAGCAGCGGAACACGCCGACGAGGTTCACCTGCACCAGCGTCTCCCACAACGCCTCGGTGATCAGGTCGATGCGCGCCGGCGGCACCACCTCGCGCACGCCGGGAGTGCCGGCGTTGTTCACCAGCAGGTCCAGCCGGCCGAGGCGCTTGCAGGCGGATTCCACCATCGCTTCGCACTCGCCGGCCACACCGACATTGCCCGGCGCCTCGATCGCGTTGAGGCCTTCCTGGCGGAGGTTGGCCACCGCCTCCGGCCCGCGCGGGTCGTCCGTGAGGAAGTTGATCGCCACCGCGCAGCCGTTGCGCGCCAGCATGGTCGCCGTCGCCAGCCCGATGCCGGAGGCGGCCCCGGTGACGAGTGCGGCCTTGCCCGACAGGTCGTAGCGCAGCTTGTTCGCAGCCGAGAGGTTGTTCATGGGCGTCTTTCCGAAGGGCGTTTGTTCACGGCAGCCACGGCTCGGGTGCCCGCACATCGATATCGGTGACGACATCGACGACCACCGGTTCGTCCATCGCCAGGGCGCGCCGCAGGGCGGGGCCGATCTGGTCGGGCTCGGTCACCTGGATGCCGGCCACGCCGAAGCTCTCGGCGACGCGGGCGAAGTTGGTGGGGCCGAAGCGCAGCATCTCGTCCGGATTGCCAGGCAGGTTGCCCTGCTGGCGCACCAGGTTGGGCCAGCCCTGGCCGAAGCCCGAGTTGTTGTTGATCACGGTCACCGTGGCGATGCCGCGCCGCCGCGCCGTCTCCAGTTCGGCGAGGTGATAGTAGAAGGCGCCGTCGCCGGAGAAGCACACGACCTTGCGGTCGGGTGCCGCCAGCTTGGCGCCGAGTGAAGCGGGGAAGGCCCAGCCGAGCGACCCGGCGGCGCGCAGGTAGGTCTGTCCGCCGCCGAGCTCCGCAGGCCCGTTCAGTTCGATGCACGTGCCGGTCCAGATGCCGGAATAGCCAGTGTCGGCCACCAATATGCCGTCCTGCGGCAGCGCCCGCTCGATCTCGGCGCAGAGCCGGTCGGGGCGGATGCTGGCGGCGTTGCTGGCGAAGTGCGGCGCCATCGCGGCTCGCCACTCGGCCATAAGCGCGGCAGCCTGCTCGGCATAGGCGCGGTCGCGCGCGGGCGTGCCGAGGGCGGCCGCCAGCAGGGCCAGGGTCGCCTTCGGGTCGCCGCTCAGGCCGATGCAGTTGGCGAAGTTGCGGCCGGGCTCCTGTGGGTCGATGTCGATCTGGACGATCGGCGTCTCCGGCGCCGGGATGCGCCAGGTGTGCGTCACCTGGTCGCCGGTGTCGCAGCCGACATACAGCACGAGGTCGGCGCCATGGACCACGCGGTTGGCCGGGGGGGCGGCGTAGTTGCCCACCACGCCAACGGCCAGCGGATGGCGCGTCGGGATCACGCCGCGCGCGCCCAGCGACGTGGCGATGGGGGCGGCCAGGGCCTCGGCCACGGCGAGAAGTTCGGCCCCTGCCCCCGACTGCGCCGCACCGTCGCCGGCCACGATCGCCACGCGGCGCCCGGCCAGCAAGGCCTTGGCGGCACGCTCGATGTCCTCGGCGGGCGGCGCTGGGCGGTGCGCCGGCACGGCCATCAGCGCCCGGTCGATCACCGGCGGTTCGGCCACCTGCCCGGTCTCGATCACCTCGGCGGACAGGCCGAACAGGTCGAGATGGGTGGGGCGCGGGCTGCCGGCGGTGCTGGCGCGTATCGCCTGGCGCAGCAGGCGCGGCAGGTCGGCGGCGGTGGCGACATCGGCGGACATGCGCGTCACCGGCGCGAACAGCGGGCCGTGCGGCACTTCCTGGTAGGAGTTGGCGTGGTGCATGCCCGGCACCTTGCGCCCGGTCAGCGCCACGATCGGCACCCGCGCCAGCCAGGCATCCTGCAGCGCCGCGGCCATGTTCGCCGCCCCCACCGACTGGGCGAAGCAGAACGCCGGCTTGCCCGTGATGCGGGCATAGCCGTCGGCCATGTAGACCACGCCCTTTTCGGTATGTGCCAGTTCCCGCTTCACGCCGGCCTGTTCCAGCTGGATCAGCGTGCGGCGCAGCACCGCGTCGATGAAGAACACATGCCCGGTGCCGGTCGAGGCGATCGCCCGCGCCAGCCACTCCGCGCCCGAAAGCGCACCCCCCTGCCCGCTCATCGCGCCCTCAGAACAGGCTGCCGGCGGCGGCGACGCGAGCCTGATGGGTGTCGGTGTCGCCGAACAGCTGCTCCAGCATGGTCATGCGTTTGAAGTAGTGGCCGACCTTGTACTCCATGGTCATGGCGATGCCGCCGTGCAGCTGCACCGTCTCCTGGCCGATATGCCTGCCGGACTTGCCGATCTGCACCTTGGCGGCGGAAACCGCCCGGCTGCGGGCCGCGGCATCGGGCTCGGCGGCTGAGAAGGTGGCGAACATCGCCATGCTGCGCGCCTGTTCCAGCGACACGAACATGTCCACCGCGCGGTGCTGCAGCACCTGGAACTCGCCGATGGCGCGGCCGAACTGCTTGCGCTGCTTCATGTAGTCCACGGTGGTGGCGTGCATCTCGTGCATCAGGCCGACCGCCTCGGCGCAGATCGCAGCGATCGCCTGGTCCACCACCTTTTCCGCCGCCGCCAGCCCGCCGGCGGGGTCGCCGAGCACGCCCGAGGCCCGCGCATTGGCCAGGCTGACCTCGGCGGCGCGGGTGCCATCTTGGGTGGGGTAGCCCTGGATGCTCACGCCCGCCGCCTTGGCATCCACCAGGAACAGACCTATGCCGCTGCGGTCGAACCGGCCGCCGGCGGTGCGGGCGGTGACGATCAACGTGTCGGCGCAGTCGCCGTGGATCACCACGCTCTTGTCGCCGTTCAGCACCCAGCCGTCGCCATCCTTCTTGGCGCTCACCTGCACGTCGGCCAGGTTGTAGCGCGAGGACCGTTCGACATGGGCGAAGGCCAGCAGCTTCTTGCCCTGGGCGATCTGCGGCAGGATGGCCTTCTGCTGTTCCGGCGAGCCGGCCGCCATCACCAGCCCGCCGCCGAGGATGACGGTGGCCAGGAACGGCTCCAGCACCAGGCCGCGGCCGAGGGCTTCCATGACGATCATGGTCTCCACCGGCCCGCCGCCGAAGCCGCCATGCACCTCGGCGAAGGGCAAGCCGAGCAGGCCCAGCTCGGCGAACTGCGCCCACATCGCGCGCGACCAGCCGGCCGGCTCGGCGATGATCTTGCGGCGGGCATCGAAGGTGTAGCGGTCGGCGATCAGGCGATCCACGCTGTCCTTCAGGAGGCGCTGGTCGTCGCTGAGGTCGAAGTCCATGTGCTGGTGTCCCGAAGTTCGTTGTGAGTCATCGTTATGCAGGCGAAGGACGTCAGGAAGATTCTTCTCTCCGGCGCCCCTCAGCCCGTCAGCCCCGGCGGTACAGCAGGTAATCCGCCAGTGGCAGCGCCGGGTGGTCAGGGCAAGCCTTCCGCGTGCGGTCGACCACGTCGAGGAAGCCCGCGAGGCGAGCCTGCGGCCGGTCCTCGTGCAGCATGGCGCCGATCTGATGGAACCCGCCGAGCGCGGCCACGAGCCTATGCGCCGGGTGGTCCGGGCAGAAGTCGCGCAAGAAACTGATGATGGACAGGTATTTCGCGACGTGTATCTGGTTCGTGCCGTTCTCGTGTTTGTTGATCGCCGCCTTTTGCTCCCCGACATGAACGGCCAGAGTTTCCAAGGTGACGCCCGCCTCGGTCCGACGTTCGCGGATATCGGCCGCGATCGCCTGGTTGATGTCGGCGGCGTCTTCGAGGCGGCTCCCCCTCGTGTTGCTCGACCCGTCCATGTTGTTCTCCTTTCGCCCAGAGACAGTATCCGGATAGGAGACATGTAAGCTGACGTGTCCTATTTGGCAACAGCTTTAATCCGGAGTTAACAAATTTTTCTGTAGAAAAAGAAGCAAAATGACTTTCATCCATTTGCGCCGGACGCCTAGCGGGGGCTTCGTTTAAACGGATGAAAAAGTTTTTGGTTCTTTTTTTCAAAAAAGAACATTCTTCCTTGCTGTCTCTAGAACCCGAGGATCGCCTTGGCGACGATGTTGCGCTGGATCTCGTTGGAGCCGCCGTAGATCGAGACCTTGCGGTTGTTGAAATAGGCCGGTGCGGCCTGGGCGGCGTATTCCGGGCCGTAGCCCACCTCGTTGCGCCCGCTGCCCTCGTCGCTCATGGCGAACGGCATCACGTAGGGGCCGACCACTTCCATCAGCAGTTCGGTGCTGGCCTGCTGGATCTCCGAGCCCTTGAGCTTGAGGATCGAGCTTGCCGGGTCCGGCTTGCCGCCGCGGCCGCGGTCGTTCGCCACGACGCGAAGCTGCGTCATTTCAAGAGCCTTCAGCTCGATCTCGGTGGCGGAAAGCTTTTCGAGGAATTTTGGGTTGTCGATCACCCGCGTCTCGCCGACCTTCTCCAGCGAGGCCAGTTCGCGGATGCGCTTCAGCCGCGCCTTGGAGAAGCCGACGCGGGCGATGCCGGTGCGCTCGTTGCCCAGCAGGAACTTGGCGTAGTCCCAGCCCTTGTTGACCTGGCCCACCAGGTTCTCCTCGGGCACCACCACCTCGTCGAAGAACACCTCGTTGACCTCATGGCCGCCATCGATCGTCTGGATCGGCCGCACGGTGATGCCGGGGGTCTTCATGTCGGCCAGGATGAAGCTGATGCCCTCCTGTTTCTTGGCGGCGGGGTCGGTGCGGCAAAGCACGAAGATCCAGTCGGCGTGCTGGGCCAGCGTGGTCCAGGTCTTCTGGCCGTTGATGACCCAGGTGTTGCCCTTTTTCTCGGCCTTGGTGCGCAGCGAGGCGAGGTCGGAGCCGGCGCCGGGCTCGGAGAAGCCCTGGCACCACCACACGTCGAGATTGGCGGCGGCGGGCAGGAAGCGCTGCTTCATCTCCTCGGAGCCGAACTGGGCAATGACCGGGCCGACCATCGAGGTGTTGAAGGCGAGCGGCGAGGGCACGCCGGCCTGCTGCATCTCGTCCTGGTAGAAGTAGATCTGCACCGGCGACCAGCCCTTGCCGCCCCACTCGACCGGCCAGTTCGGCACGGCCCAGCCGCGCGCGTTCAGGATGCGCTGGGAGGTGACGATCTCGTCCTTGGTCAGGTGCTGGCCGTCGAGCACCTTGCGGCGAATCGCCTCGGGGAACTCCTCGCGGAAGAACTTGCGGCATTCATCACGGAACGCGAGCTCTTCGGGGGTGAAGTTGAGGTCCATGGCGGTTGCTCCCTTGATGGCGGCATTTTCGGCTGTTGCGCGGGGGCGCGCAAGCGGCAGGCGTGTGGCCGGTTCGAAACGAACGGGGCCGGTCACCACGCCGCGTCGAGCAGCGCGCGCACCACCGGCGGGCCGTCGATCCGGCGCGGGTTGGTGTGGACCATGCGATCGTGCATGGCGCCTTCGGCGATGATGTCGAGCTGGTCGGCGCGCACGCCCACGTCGCGCAAGGTGGCGGGCAGGCCGAGGGCGGCGATCAGGCTGGCCACCGCGTCGGCCGCCTCGCCGCCCGGCAGGCCCAGCGCCTCGGCCACCCAGGCCTGGCGTGCCGCGTTGACCGGCTTGTTGAAGCGCAGCACGTGCGGGAGCATCACGCAGGAGGTGTAGCCGTGCGGCACGCCCGCGGTACCGCCCAGCACGTGGCCGATGCCGTGGCTGGCGCCCTTGGTCACGCCGGTCTGCGAGCCGACCATCGAGAACCAGGCGCCCAGCTGGCAGTCCAGCCGGGCCGCGAAGTCGCCCGCATCGGCCTTGCAGGCGCGCAGGCCGCTTCCGAGCAGGCGCAATGCGTGCAGCGAGGCGCCGTCGCTCATCGGCTGGCTGTTGGCCGAGCAGAGGTCCTCCACCGCGTGATCGACGGCGCGAATGCCGGTGGACAGCCACAGCCATTCCGGCGTGGGCACCGTCACCGCCGGGTCGAGGATCACGCTGGTCGGGATCATGCTGGACGAGGCGTAGGATTCCTTGCGCGGCGGCCCGCCATCGGCCGGCTGGGTGTCGGTGCAGCCGGCGAAGGAGGAAAACTCGCCCGCGGAGAGGGTGGTGGGGATGGAGACGGTGCGGATGCCGGGCAGCGTCTTCGGCCGGGTGGTGGTGCCTTCCGGGGCGGTGGTGGCGCGCAGGCGGTCGAGGTCGCGCGGGGTGGTGATGTCGTTGGCCAGGCACATGCCGATCATCTTGGCCGCATCGGTCACGCTGCCGCCGCCGATGGTCACCAGCAGGTCGGCGCCGGCCGCGCGGGCGGCATTCGCCGCCGCGACCACGTCGGTGCGCGGGGTATGGGCGCCGATGCGCGCCCAGGTGCCGGCGTGGTGGCGGCCCAGCGCCGCGACCGCCTCGTCCACCAGGCCGGTTTCGCGCGACAGGGTGCCGCCGGCGATCACGAACACGCGCGCCGCCGCCAGCCGCGCCCGCTCGCCGGCCAGCGCCGCGGCGAAGCCCTGGCCGTAGAGCACGCGGTCCATGTTGGGGTAGCGGTAGGTGCCGCCGGTGATGGGGTGGGACATGGTGGAAGGCTCCCGGCTGGGGTCGGAGGGGGTGCCGGTCAGGGCACGACGCTGTTGGTGTAGTAGGCGGAGGAGGGGCGGGTGCCGTGGATTTCCCCGGCGGCGCGCATCGCCCCGATCATCTTGGCCCAGGCCTCGCGCGACTGCCGGCCCCAGCCGGACGCGGTTGCTGGCATGGCATGGGCAAGGAAGGCGGTGAGGGTGGCCACGCACTCGGCCTCGTCTTCCACCAGCACCTCCTTTGCGCGGCTGGTGCGGCAGGCGGCGGCAGGGTCGGCGGCGGCGTCGGCCATGCCGCGGCGGATGGCCGCCAGGGCGCGGCGGGCCAGGTCCGGGCTGTCCGACAGGAATGCGTTGCCGGCCACGAAGCCCAGGCCCTGCAGCGGCACGCCATGGTCGGCGAGTTCCATCACCTCGGCCTCGTGGCCGGCCGCGCGCAGCCGGGAAGCCATGGCAAGCGCGTCGGCGAGCACCACGTCGAGCCGGCCGGAGACGAGATCCTGCAGTTTCGTGCCCTGGTCCAACGGCATGACGACCATGGCGTTGAGGCTGAGGCTGTTGGCGCGGCGCAGCAGGCTGAGCACCACGCCATCCGTGCCGCCCGGTGTCATGCCCAGGCGCAGCCCCTCCAGCGATTGCGGCCCGGCCAGGCGCACCCGTTCACGGATGCCGACGATGGCGATCGGCGAGCGCGGCTGCTGGATGGCGATCATGCGGATCGGCACGCCGCGATCAATGGAGATGGCGGCGATGCTGGCGGAAAGCTGGCCCATGTCGAAGGCGCGCTGACCGACCAGCACGGCGACCATGTTGCTGCCGAGCCCGGGCTCGATGACCGGCTCGACCCCCTGTTCGGCGAAATGCCCGCGCTCCATCGCCAGGAACAGCGGCGTGTGATGGGCCGCGAAGGCGCCCTCGACCAGCATCCGCAACGGCTCGGCGCGCGCCGAGCCGGCACGCATCGGCCCTGCCAGCACCAGCGCCACCACGGCCAGGCACGACAACATGGCGGCGAGGACCAGAGTTCTGGTGCGTCGCATGGGCCTCCCGATCGGTTCGGTTCAGACGTGCAGATAGTCCCTGATCCGACCGTATACCAGCCGGGCCGCCACCGCGGTCTTCCACAATGCGTGAAACGGCACCGGCTTGAGGTCGGTGATCGGCATGTCGATCTCCGCCGCCCTGCCGCCCAGCACCCGCCGGGCCAGTTGCGGTCCCATGGCGCTGGCCATCGCCACGCCGCGGCCGTTGTAGCCGAGGCAGACGGTCACGCCCTCGGCCGGCTCATGGATGTGCGGGTAGTGGTCGGACGTGATGGCAAGCTGGCCGTTCCAGCCATGGGTCCAGCGCACGCCCCTGATCTGCGGCCACAGGCGCTCGGCATAGCGGCGCAGGAAGCCTAAATCGTCGGGCCCGGCCACCGGACCCTGGCGGCTGCGCCCGCCCATCAGCACGCGGTTCTGCCGGTCGAGCCGGTAGTAGGTGGTTATCTTGCCAAGTTCGTACAGCGAGGCGCGCAGGGGGAAAATGGCGCGCGCCACCTCGTCGGGCAGCGGTTCGGAGGCGACGACGGCGCTATACACCGGGATCAGGGTGCGGCGCAGCGCCGGCCACAGGTCGTCGGTATAGCCGTTGGTGGCCAGCACCAGGCGTTCGGCATGGACGGTGCCGGTGGGGGTCTGCACGTGCCACTTGCCGCCGTCGCGCCAAACGCGCCGGGCCGGGGTGGCGCCGTGCACCGCAGCCCCCGCCTGGATCGCCGTCTGGGCGAGGCCACGGGCATAGCCGAGCGGGTTCACGTGGCCGCCGCGCCGGTCGAGCAGGGCGCAGAGATAGCGGTTCGTACCGGTTACCTCGGCCATCTGCGCGCGTTCCAGCAGCTCCACCGGCATGCCGCGGCGCGCGCCCTGTTCGTGGGCGGCGCGGATCTCGGCCTCGTTGCCGGCCTGCCAGGCGGCGCGCACGGTACCGGTCTGGCTGGCGTCGCACGGGATCTGGTGGCGGCGCACCAGGTCGAACAAGATTTCGGGCGCGTTCCACGACATCGCGACCATGCGCCGGCCCAGTTCGGGGCCGAAATCGCGCTCCACCTGGTCGGGGTCGTATTTCAGGCCGGGGTTCACCTGCCCGCCATTGCGCCCCGAGGCGCCCCAGCCGGGCTCGTGCGCCTCCAGCACCGCGACATCGGTGCCCTGCTCGGCGAGGTGCAGCGCCGTGGACAGGCCGGTGAAGCCGCCGCCGATGATCGCCACGGAGACGCTGCGATCGCCATCGAGCGGCGGGGCGTCGACCGGCGGGCGGGCGGTCTCGGCATAGAGGCTGGGCGGCAGGGGCAGGCGCTGCGGGACGGTCACGCGCATCTCCTGGAAGCGGGAGACGACATGGTGCCCGCTGGGCTGGCGTGTTGCCAGGGGGTGCGGCAGGCTCGACCTGGGGTGCCTTCGCCGGCATGATGGCCGCCCCTTCCCGCGACGATCGGAACCTGCCTTGAACGACGCCCCCGACCTTGTGCATGCCCGCTACCGCGACCCCTCCCTCGTCTCCAGGGCGGGCATCTCCGGGGCGGCCGTCTCCGGGGCGGCCGTCTCCGGGGCGGCGTTGAACCCGGTGCTGGAAACCATCCTGTCACACAGTTCCTGCCGCGCCTTCCTGGCCAACCCGGTGGCACCCGAGGCGTTGGAGACGATCATCGCCGCCGCCGCCTCGGCGCCCACCTCGTCGAACCTGCAGGTGTGGAGCGTGATGGTGGTGGAGGATGAAGCCCGCAAGGCACGGCTGGCGGCGCTGGCCGGCGGGCAGAAGCACATCGTGCAGTCGCCGACGTTCCTGGTATGGCTGGCCGACCTCGCACGGCTGGATACCATCGCCCGGCAGGGCCAGGTGGGCGTGGAGGGCATCCACTACCTGGAACTGTTCATGGTGGCGCTGATCGACGCGGCGCTGGCGGCGCAGAATGCCGTGGTGGCGCTGGAGGCGATGGGGCTCGGCTCGGTCTATATCGGCGCCATCCGCAACAACCCGGAGAAGGTGGCCGCCGAGCTTGGCCTGCCGCCGATGGTGTTCCCGGCATTCGGCCTGTCGATCGGCACGCCCGACCCGGCCGGCGTCAGCGGCATCAAGCCGCGCCTGCCGCAGCAGGTGGTGGTGCATCGCGAGCAGTACCAGGCCGCTGTCGACCCGGCCGCCATCGCCGCCTATGACGGGCGCATGGCGGCGTTCCAGACCGAGCAGGGTATGGCGCCGGAATTGTGGACGGAGCGGGTGATCAGCCGCGTGAAGACGCCGCAATCGCTCACCGGGCGGCACCGCATGCGCGAGGCGCTGACGAATCTGGGCTTCCAGCTGAAATAGGCGGCTGCCCTACGCACCTGCCGGCAGCGCGGCCAGCAGGGCGCGGGTGTGATCGTGGCGGGGCCAGCCGAAGACGGTCTCGGTCGGCCCTTCCTCCACGATCGCGCCCTGGTGCATCACCAACACGCGGTCGCACAGGTGGCGCACCGCGGCCAGGTCGTGGCTGATGAACAGCAGGGCGAAGTCGTGGTCCTGGCGCAGCCGGTGCAGCAGGGTGAGCAACTGCGCCTGCACCGACACGTCCAGCCCCGAGGTGATCTCATCGGCCACCAGCAGGCGCGGCACGGCGCACAGGGCGCGGGCGATGTTCACCCGCTGGCGCTCGCCGCCGGACAGTTGGCCCGGCCGGCGCACGCCCAGTTCGAGCGGCAGGCCCAGTTCGGCGAGCAGTTCGCGCGCCCGCTTCTCGCGCACGCTGCCCGGGGCGGACTGCGCCTCCAGCGCCTGGGTGATGATCGAGGCAACGCGCCGGCGCGGGTTCAGCGCGGATTGCGGGTCCTGGAACACCATCTGCACGGCGGTCACGCGATGCAGCCGCGCCGCCTCGCCGCCCGCGGTCACATCCTGCCCCGCCAGCACGATGCGGCCGGCGCTGGGTTGTTCGAGCCCGGCGACCAGGCGGCCCAATGTCGACTTGCCGCTGCCGCTCACGCCCACCACGGCGACGAACTCGCCCGGGGCGATGCGCAGGCTGACCTCGCGTACCGCGTCGACACGGTCGGGGCGAAAGAAGCCTCCGGTGACGAAATGCTTCGACACGCCGTCCAGCGCCAGCACCGGCGCCTCGCCGGCCGGGCGCCAGGGTGGCGGCGCCACCTCGGCCGCCACGGTGATGGCGGGCACCAAGCCAGGGCGGATGCAGGCGGCGCGGTGGCTGGTGCCTTCCAGCGGCGGGTCGGTGCGCAGGCAGTATTCGGCGACGATTGGGCAACGCGGGGCGAAGCGGCAGCCGTCGAGCCGGGCGAGCGCGCGCAGGCCGGGCATTTGTTCGGGAAGCGGGTACAGTGCGCGGCGCGGCCCGGTCATCCGCGGGTTCGCCAGTTGCAGGCAGCGGGTGTAGGGGTGGCGCGCGGCGGCGAGCACGGCGGCGGCCGGGCCGGTCTCCACGATATCGCCGGCATACATAACCGCCACGTCGTCGCACAGGCCGGCGGCCAGGCGCAGGTCGTGGGTGATGAACAGCACGGCGGTGCCTTGGGCACGCTGCAGGGCGCGGATCAGGGCGATGATGTGGGCCTGGGTGGTGGCGTCCAGCGCCGTAGTCGGCTCGTCGGCCACCACCAGGCGCGGCCTTCCGGCGAAGGCCATGGCGATCAGCACGCGCTGGCACATGCCGGCGGACAGCTCGTGCGGGTAGCGGCCGCGCAGGCCCTGGGGGTCGGGCAGGTGGACGGAGTGCAGCGCCGCCAGCGCATATTCGCGCAAATCGCGGCGGCCGCGCACGCCCAGGCGGGCATGGTGCTCGTCCAGCTGGGCGCCGATGGTCCGCCGCGGGTTCAGCGCGGCTTGCGGCGCCTGCGGGATGAAGGCGATGTCGCGGCCCAACAAGGCGCGCCGGCGGGAGGGCGGCATCGCCACCAGGTCGTGGCCGTCGAATTCCATGGTGCCGTGGGTGACGGCGAAGCCCGGCGGCAGGAGCTGGGCGATGGTACGCCCGACCATCGACTTGCCGGCGCCGGACTCGCCCACCAGGCCGAGCGCCCGGCCTGATTCCAGTGCGAAGTTGAGGCCGCGGAACACCGGCACGATTTCGCCCTCGACCCGCGCCTCCAGGGTCAGGCCACGTGCCACCAGGAGGCTCATGCGCGGTCCTCGACCAGCCGCGCGGCCAGCTTGCGGCCCAGCCCGTCGCCCAGCAGGTTGAAGCCGGCGACTGTCACCAGGATCGCGGCCGCCGGGGCCAGCAGGTTGGCCGGCGCCTGGTGGAGCGCCGTGCGCCCGTCGGCGATCATCTGGCCCCAGGCGGCCTGGTCGGGTTGCACCCCCAGGCCGAGGAAGGACACGATCGCCTCCACCACCACGGCAATGCCCATCTCCAGCGCCAGCAGGGTGACCAGCAGCGGCAGGGTGGCCGGCACCACCTCGATGGCCAGCGTGCGTATGTGGGAGAAGCCGAGCAGGCGGGCAGCGGCGACATGGTCGCGCTGTACCACTACCCGCACCTCGTGGCGCAGCACCCGGCAGAACCGCGTCCAGTCCACCAGGACGATGGCCAGGACCAGGTTGGTCGGCCCGGCGCCCAGCGCAAACACCAGGATCAAGATGAGGATCAACGGCGGGAACAATGTCACCGCATCGACGGCGCGGCCGATCAGCCGGTCGGTCCGTCCGCCCAGGTAGCCGGCGGCATAGGCCAGGGCGGCACCGAGCAGCATCGCCCCCAGGGCCCCGGGGATCGCCACCGACAGCGCCAGCCTTGCGCCGAACAGCAGCCGCGACAGCACGCAGCGCCCCAGCGCGTCGGTGCCCAGCGGATAGGCGCTGCCGAGATGGGCGGGCTGCAGGGTCATCGTCAGGTCCTGCGCCTCGGGGTCGTGCGGTGCGATGGCGGGAGCCAGCACGGCGAGGGCCAGCACCAGCGCCACCGCCAGCAGTCCGGCCAGCACCCGCCCGGAACGCAGCCAGCGCAGGACGGTCATCGCGCCCTCGGCCGCGGGTTGAGCAGGAGGTGGAGCCCGTCGATCAACACGTTGGCGGACAGCACGACGGCGCAATAGGCGAGGACTACGCCCTGGATCACCGAAAGGTCGGTGTTGCGCATGGCATCGACCAACAGGCGGCCCATGCCGGGATAGGCAAAGATCACCTCCACCAGCACCGCGGCGCCGAGCAGCAGGCCGCACTGCGCGCGCAGCAGGCCCAGGGTTGGCAGCGCGGCGTGGCCCAGCGCGTGGCGCAGCAGCACCTGCTCTTCGGACAGGCCGCGCAGCCGGGCCTGCAGGATGTAGTCCGCCTGGTAGGCCTCGATCAGCGACGCGCGCAGCACCCGCATGACCAGCGGCGCGAAGCCAATCCCAAGCGCGACGGCCGGCAGCACCATGTGCCGGGCAGCGCTGAGGAAGGCCCTGGGGTCGCCCACCAGCAGGGTGTCGAGCAACAGGAAGCCGGTGATGAAGGGGCGCGACAGGCCGGGGTCGAGCCGGCCGGTGAAGGGCATCGCCGCCAGCAGCACGCCGAACACCAGGATGAACAGCAGCGCCCACAGGAATGCGGGGATCGACATCAACAGCATGGTGCCGGTTTCGGCCAGCGCGGCGCGCGTCTCGCCGCGTCTGCCCGTGCCGCGGCCGCCCGTGCCGCGGCCGCCCGCGCCCTGCCAGCCACCCCATTGCAGGGCGAACAACACCAGGCCGCCGGCCACGCCCAGCAGAACGGCTACGGAACTGGCCAGGATGGCAAGCTCGACGGTCGCCGGCAGGGCTTCGGCAAGCAGGCCGGCCACGGGGCGATCCAGGTGGCTGGAGTGGCCGAGGTCGCCCTGCACCAGCCACCCCAGCCAGATCGCGAACTGCATGGGCAGCGCCTCGTCCAGGCTCGTCTGCTGGCGGGTGGCCCCGATCTCCGCGGCGGGGGCAGCCGGGTCCGCCGGCAGCACGCGCAGCACGATGAACAGCAGCAGCAAGACCGTCAGCAGGCGCTGCGCGATGGCCAGCAGGCGCTGCGCGATGGCGAGTAGGCGGCGGCCGCAGGGAGCAAGGCGCGCCATCGCGCCCGGCTCCGCCATTCAAATCCAGTCCATCGTCTGCGGCAGGACCCAGCCGTTGCCGAACCTGCGGTAGGCGAGGTCCTTGCGGCGCACCAGGGTCTGGACGCTACGCAGCAGGGGCATGCAGGCGCCAATCTCCACCGCCTCGCGGTTCAGCGCCCGCCAGCCGGCAATGCGCTCGGCCTCGCCGGGCACATCGAACAGGCCGCGCACCTTCTCGCCCAGCGCCGTGTCCTTCCACGGCGAGTACGGCTGGTGCGGGGCCAGCAGGTAGGCGGCGTAGGCCTCGGGGTCGCCGATGGCGTTGTCGAAGGAATACAGCGTGGCCTCGGGCAGGCGGCCGGCGCGGTTCAACTCGAAATACCTGGCGTAGTCGAGGACCTCCAGCGCCGCCTCGATGCCGACCGTCTTCCACATGCCGACGATGGCCCGCGCGATGTCGTAGTCGGCGGGAAACTGGCCGCGGGTGGTGGCCATGCGGATGCGCGCCGGTTGGGCCGGGCTGTAGCCGGAGCGAGACAGCAGTTCCCGCGCCATGTCTGGGTCGTGCGGGAAGGTGAAGTCGTCGAGGAAGCCGGGCGAGCCAGGTATCACCGGCACCGACAGCGGCACCGCTGCATTGCCGTAGAAGGCCTGGCTGAGGGCCTGTTTGTCGATGGCGTGGTGGGCGGCCAGGCGGATGTTGCGGTCGGCGAAGCCCGCGTCGTCGCGCACCTGCAACAGAATGATGCGGGTGATCGGGTTCAGTTCGGCTTCCAGCGTGGCGATGTGGCCCAGGCGGGCCGTCTCGCGCACCGGCATCGCGACGGTCAGGTCGACGTTGCCGGACTCGATGGCGGCGGCGCGCGCCGATGGGTTGTTAATGATTTGCACCGTCACCCGGCGCATGGTGGGCTTCGGGCCCCAGTAGGCATCGTTGCGTTCCAGCACGATGCGGGTGCCGGGCTGGTGTTCCGCCAACCTGTAGGGCCCGGTGCCAACCGGGTGGGCGCCGAATGCCGCCAGTCCGACCTTCTGCATGTAGTGCTTCGGAACGACGAAGCTGCCGAGGAAGGCGAGCCAGGCCGGGGCGGTGGGGGCGGGGCTGCCGAAGCGCATGATGGCGCGGGTGGCCGACGGCGTCTCGATGTCGACCACCTTGCGCCAGGACCGGGCGGTGTCGACCTCGTGGCCGGCTGCGATCCGCTCGTGGAAGGTCCAGCGGAAATCGGCCGAGGTCAGCTTCGTGCCGTCGTGGAAGGTGACGTCGTCGCGCAGTTCCACCTCCAGGCTTCGCGCGTCGGGCGCAAGCTGCCAGGCCTTCGCCAGCCCGGGCACCAGGTTGAGGCGCGGGTCCTGGTCGAGCGGCTGGTCGTAGAGCATCTTGTAGATCGGCTGCGCGTCCGGCACGAAACGCCGGTTGGGGTCCCAGCCCGCGACGTCGCCGGGCCAGCCTATCGTGACCGCGTCGCGGGCCTTGGGATAGCCCTGGACGGCGGAGGGGGCGGAATGCGGCACGGCGACCAGCACGCCCAGAAGGGCGCGGCGCGACAGGTCAGCCATGGATACCCCCAGATCATTTCGGTTCGCCCTGCGGGCGTTCTAGACGTGAAAGGCGGCTGCGGGAACCGGCAGAAAAGCTTGCCGGTGCGGCGAGGGCATGGAGGCCGAGCGCGGCGACATCTCGGGAAGCCTGCGCCGGCGGCGGCGGACTGCGCGACAGGGTTATCGGCCGCGCGGCGCCGGTGCTAGGCTTTTATCGACGGAGGGGCCGCACCGATGCACAAGCTGACAGGGTACACCGATCGCTGGAGCGTCAAGCAGGGGGCGGCGATCCGCTTCCATGTGTCGAGTGCGGGGGCGGCGCCGTTCAACCTGCGCTTCGTGCGCCATACCTGCCCCGACCCCAACCCGCAGGGGCCAGGCTATGCCGAGAACGCCATGGCCAGCCTGATCGACGGGCGCCATGGCGGGCAGGAACAGGCGGCGTGGCTCGGCAGCTTCGGGCACGTGCCGGCGCTGGCGGTGCCGGCGGGTGGGTTGACCGTGCGCGCGGTGATCTGGCCGACGACGCCGGCCAAGGGGCGGCAGGGGATCGTCGCGGTGCGGCTGGGGGGCTGGATTCTAGCGCTGGGGATTGGCGCGGGCGGCGGGGCGATGCTGGAAGTGAAGGGTGCCGGCGGAACGGTGGCCGCCGAGGTGGCGCGGCCGCTGCGCGAGCGGCGCTGGTACGACGTGGTCGGCACGCTCGCGGCCGACGGGCGCCTGTCGGTGCGCCAGGTGCCGCACGCACCTTTGGGAGATACCGGGGAAGCGCAAGCGTCGGGTGCCGCCCCCTGCCCCGGCGGCGTGGCGAGCGTGTTCCTCGCTGCAATGCCGCCGGACGGGGGCGGGGCACCGGCCAGCGGCCACTACAACGGCAAGCTTGAAACGCCGGCGCTCTGGCAAGGGCAGGGTGCCGCCGCGCCGCATCCCGATGTGCCGCATGCCGGGGCGCCCGGGCTGGTCGCGGCATGGGATTTCTCGCGCGGCATCCCGACCCAGATGGCCAGCGAGATCGGCGCCCAGGCGGCCCATGCCAGGCTGGTCAATCTGCCGACGCGGGCGATGACCGGGGCGAGCTGGACCGGTTCGGTGCACGACTGGAAGACCGATCCGACGCAGTACGGCGCGATCCATTTCCATGACGACGACCAGGGCGACCTTGGGTGGCAGGAGAGTTTTGCGCTCGTTGTGCCGCAGGACTGGCCGAGCGGGTTCTATGCCGCGCATCTCCGCAACGCGACGGGCGAGGACTACATCCCGTTCTTCGTGCGGCCGGCCAAGCCATCGGCCGATGTCGCGTTCCTGGTGCCGACCTTCAGCTACCAGGTGTATGGCTGCTTCGTGCGGCCGGGCCGCGGGGCGGAAATCGCCGAGCGGGCCGGCGCCTGGGGGGCGCTGACCGAGACGCCGGATATGAACCCGCAATTCGGGCTGTCCTGCTACAATTATCATTCTGATGGCTCGGGGGTGTCGCTGGTGTCGATGCGGCGGCCGCAGTTGGACACGCGGCCGCGGCAGATGGCGCTGATGGACCCGGCGGAGGGTGGCTCCGGCACCGCGCGCATCGGCGCCGACGGATATTTCATCCATTGGCTGGCCAGCGAGGGCATCGCCCACGACGTAATCACCGACCACGATTTGCACGAGGAGGGGGCGGCCGCGCTGGCGCCGTATCGCGTGGTGATCGCCGGGCAGCATCCGGAATATCATTCCGAACGGATGATGCAGGCGCTGGAGGATTATCTCGGCGATGCGGGACCCCAGGGTGGCGGGCGGTTGATGTATCTCGGCGGCAACGGGTTCTACTGGCGAGCCGAGCCGAGCGAATTCGCGTCGCATGCGATGGAGGTGCGGCGGGCGGAGTCGGGCATCCGGGTGTGGGCTACCGAGCCGGGCGAGAGCTACAACCAGTTCGGCGGCGGCTATGGCGGGCTGTGGCGGCGGATCGGGCGGTCGGGGCACAGGCTGGTGGGGATCAACTTCTCCAGCCAGGGGCGGCATCTCGGCTTCCCCTATCATTTCACCGCCGGCATCACCGACAAGCGCGCCGGCTTCATGACCACGGGGCTCGACATCGCGGAGGGGGCGGCGTTCGGCGACAGCGGCTTCATGGGCGGAGGTGCGGCGGGGTACGAGCTGGACAGCGTGAACTTCAAATACGGCTCGCCGCCGCATGTGCTGGTGGTGGCCAAGGGCGTGGTGGTGCACGAGGACTATGGCTGGGTGAACGAGGACATGCTGGTGCATCGCCACCCGCTGCCGCAGGAGGAATGGTCGTGCGCGGACATGACGTTCTTCGAAACGCCGGCCGGCGGGGCGGTGTTCTCGGCGGGGTCGATGACCTACGCGGGGAGCGTGGCGGTGCCGGGGACGCTGCGCACGCTGACGACCAACGTGCTGCGGCGGTTCGTGGACCCGGCGCCTTTTGTGCTGCCGGAGTAGGAGGGTGAAGGAAAGCAACAGAATCTTCTTTTTCTGAAGAAAAAGAAGCAAAAAGACTTTCTATCCATTTGGTCGGGGGCCTGGGGGTGGTTCGGGCTTTAATGGATGAAAGTTTTTTGGTTCTTTTTTTCAAAAAAGAACCGCTTTCTTATTGTGCCTTTCACACGGCGAGGTCCTTCATCTGGGCGTAGAGATCGCTTTTGGCTTCGAAGCCGATGCCGGGCAGGTCGGGCATGGTGATGTGGCCGTTTTCGACGCGGACACCGTCGGGGAAGCCGCCATAGGGCTGGAACAGGTCGGGGTAGCTTTCGTTGCCGCCGAGGCCGAGCCCGGCGGCGATGTTCAGTGACATCTGGTGGCCGCCGTGGGGGATGAGGCGGCGCCAGGACCAGCCGAAGTCGCGCATGACGTTCAGGGTGCGCTGGAATTCGCAGAGGCCGTAGCTGAGGGCGCAGTCGAATTGCAGCCAGTCGCGGTCAGGGCGCATGCCGCCGTGGCGCAGAAGGTTGCGGGCGTCCTGGTGGCTGAACAGGTTTTCGCCGGTGGCCATAGGGTTGGGGTAGAACTCGGGCAGGACGGATTGCAGGTGGTAGTCGAGCGGGTCGCCGGCCTCCTCGTACCAGAACAGATTGTACGGCGTGAGCATCCGGGCGTAGGCGATGGCGGTTTCGAGGTCGAAGCGGCCGTTGGCATCGACGGCGAGGCGGGCCTGGGTACCGAGTTCGGCGAGGACGGCTTCGATGCGGGCCTGGTCTTCGGCGAGGGAGGCGCCGCCGATCTTCATTTTCACCACGGTGTAGCCGCGGTCGAGGTAGGAGCGCATTTCGGCGCGCAGGGCGGACAGGTCCTTGCCGGGGTAGTAGTAGCCGCCGGCGGCGTAGACGAAGACCTTCGGGTCGGCCTGGATCGCGTGGCGGTCGGCGAGGAGGCGGAAGAGGGGCTGGCGGGCGATCTTGGCGGTGGCGTCCCAGACGGCCATGTCGATGGTGCCGACGGCGACGCTGCGGTCGCCGTGGCCGCCGGGCTTTTCGTTCTGCATCATCGCCGCCCAGACACGGTCGGGGTCGAGGTTGTCGCCGGTGGGGTCGAGCAGGCTGGCGGGGTCGGCTTCGAGGATGCGCCCGGCGAAGCGTTCGCGGATGAGGCCGCCCTGGCCGTAGCGGCCGTTGGAGTTGAAGCCGTAGCCGATGACCGGGCGGCCGTCGCGCACCACGTCGGTTACAACGGCGACGAGGCTGCTCGTCATTTTGGTGAAGTCGATATAGGCGTTGCGGATCGGCGAGGATATCGGGCGGGTGATCTCGCGGACATCGACGATGCGAACGGACATGGCTGCTTCCTGGCGGGCGGTGGCGGGGCTTGCGCCCTTCGCGCATTGATCGTCCAGGTGCGGCGGCAAGGCAACCATGACAAGGAGAGCGGAATGGCGTGGGTGTATCTGCTGCTGGCGGGGCTGTGCGAGATCGGTTGGCCGGTGGGGCTGAAGCTGGCGCAGTTGCCGGGGCGTGCGCTGCTCGGTTGGGCCGGGGCGGCGGTGGCGATCGCGCTGAGCGGCTTCCTGCTTTATTTGGCGCAGCGCGAGATCGCGCTCGGCACCGCCTATGCGGTGTGGACCGGGATCGGGGCGGCGGGCACGTTCATGGTGGGGGTGTGGTGGTTCGGCGACCCGGCGACGCTGGCGCGGTTCGCAGGGGTGGCGCTGATCGTCGGCGGCGTGGTGACGCTGCGGATCGCCGGGTAGGAAACCGGCGTATTTCCTTGACATTGCTGCGCCGCACAAATACAAGGGTGCCGCGCGCCTTGATGTTGTTCCGTGCGCTGCCAGCCTGCGTCCCTCTCGGGATGGCCCGACTGCCGTGATCCGACCTTTTTTGGTCCCGTCACGGGCACGCAGGCCAACGCACCATCCGGTAGCCCTTTACTCAGCAATTCTGCGCCGGTTCGCGGTTCCGACCTGCCGCGCGAACGCGTTTGTGCGCGTACGCCTTGAAACTTCCGATGCGCCTGGCGCGTCGAGCTGAAAGATATTGATACATGACAACCTTCGAAAGCCTTGGGCTTGCGCCTGCGCTGCTGCGCGCGCTTGCCACCGAGGGCTACACCGCCCCCACCCCGATCCAGGAACAGGCGATCCCGCTGGTGCTGGCCGGACGTGACGTGCAGGGCATTGCCCAGACGGGCACCGGCAAGACCGCCGCCTTCGCGCTGCCGATTCTGCAGCGCCTTTCCGAGGCGCCGCGCCAGCCGCCGCGTGGCGGCTGCCGGGTGTTGGTGCTGTCGCCGACGCGCGAGCTGGCGAGCCAGATCGCCGACAGCTTCCGTGCCTATGGCGCCAACATGGGCATGCGGGTGACCGTAATATTCGGCGGCGTGCCCAAGGGCAAGCAGGTGCGCGCCATGGAGCGCGGCGTGGACGTGCTGGTGGCCACCCCTGGCCGCCTGCTGGACCACATGCAGGACCGCACCGTGCGGCTGGACCACGTGGAAGTGCTGGTGCTGGACGAGGCCGACCACATGCTCGACCTCGGCTTCATCGTGCCGATCAAGCGCATCGTGGCCACCATTCCGTCGCGGCGCCAGACGCTGTTCTTCTCGGCAACCATGCCGAACGAGATCGGCAAGCTGGCCGGCGCGATGCTGAAGGACCCGGCGCATGTCGCCGTGGCCCCGGTGGCAACCACCGTCGAGCGCGTGGAACAGGGCGTGATCTTCGCCGACACCGCGCGCAAGCGCCACGTGCTGTTCGACCTGCTGAGCAGCACGGCGACCGGACGCACCCTGGTGTTCACGCGCACCAAGCACGGTGCGGACCGGGTGGTGAAGCATCTGGAGGAGAGCGGGCTGCCGGCCATGGCCATCCATGGCAACAAGAGCCAGGGCCAGCGCGAGCGGGCATTGGCGATGTTCCGCAGCGGCGAGGCCCGCGTGCTGGTGGCAACCGATATCGCCGCGCGCGGCATCGATGTGGAATCGGTGACGCACGTGATCAACTTCGACCTGCCGAACGTGCCCGAGAGCTATGTCCACCGCATCGGCCGCACCGCGCGCGCCGGCAAGGACGGCATGGCGATCAGCCTGTGCGCGCCGGACGAGCGGCCGTTCCTGAAGGATATCGAGAAGCTGATCCGCAGCCGGGTGCCGGTGCTGGCGACCCCGGCCGCGGGCGGCAAGGTTCGCGAGCGACTTGCGGCCTGACGAAGGGTAATACCAACCGCCGTCAAGAACGATCCTTCGTTAGGCAAGGCCAGGGCTTCGCCCTGGACCCACCAGGTCCCGAGCGCGCCTCCGCGCGACGGGCCAAGCCCCTGGACCTTAACTATATGA